>Ga0097681_1001636_pt1 | contig 25151 bp, 26 predicted proteins | sample ThiBiot_750_plan_FD_72845 | JGI IMG/M metagenome (GOLD analysis project Ga0097681, IMG submission 72845) | Wastewater bioreactor microbial communities from Cape Town, South Africa - Thiocy_cont_750_plan - 1398105538144 (version 2) (version 2) ... | reverse complement strand
TGGGCCCGGGGCGCATCTGCTGCGTGGACATCGCCACCATCACGCGCCGCGGCCTGGTCGATGCCGCCTTCGTGCGCGCGCTGGCCACCAGCTACACCTGCAACAACGCCCTGCTGGCGGAATGGGCCCACATCGTCCGCATCCCCGGCGTGCTGCGCCAGCTGGCCGCCACCCTGATGCAACTGGCCGCGCTGCAGTCAAGCCTGCTCGTACGCCTGCCCAGCCAGGGTGCACTGGCCGCCCTGCTGGCCACCACGCGCGAAACCATCGCACGCAGCCTTGTGCGCCTGGTGCAACTGGGCGCGCTGGAGCGGCCGGATCGATGGCACTGCGTGCTGCAGCCTGCGGTGTTGTCGAGGATCAGTGGGGGTGGGGTGAAGGAGGTGGGGTGCGAGAGGCGTGGCGGTTGATCGGGCGGACCGATAGGCTTGCCGACCTGTTGCAACATCAAGCGCCAGGTTTGGCAGAACCGCCGTCCCTGCTCACCATCGCTCCCTTCCCATCGCAACAGTCCGCAGTTTGATGCTCAAGCGCCTATTCCTCCTGCTGCGCCAGCAAGGTCGCCACGGGCTTGTGAATCAGCGCGGGAATCTGCTCCGCCGGCATGGCGCGGGCGAAGAGCCAGCCCTGGTAGGCGTCGCAGTCCAGGATGCGCAGCAGGCGCAGCTGCTCGGCGGTTTCCACGCCTTCGGCAACCACCTGCAGGCCCAGGGTGCGGGCCAGCGCGATCACGGCCTTGACGATCTTGGCGTCGGCCGGGCTGTCGAGCATGGGGCCGATGAAGGTGCGGTCTATCTTCACGCGCGAGACGGGCAGATCGCGCAGGTGGGCCAGCGAGGAGTAGCCGGTGCCGAAATCATCCAGCACCACGCAGACGCCTGCGGCAAGCAGGCTGCCCAGCAGTTCGCGCGCCTGCTGCGGGTCGGTCATGGCGGCGGACTCGGTGACTTCCAGCTCCAGCAGGTGCGGCGGCACGCCATGCCGGGCCAGGCTGCCCATGAGGCGCTGCTGCAGGTCGGCCTGGCGCAGTTGCTGGGCCGAGAGGTTGACCGCCACGCGCAGCGGCATGCCTGCGCGCAGCCAGTCGCCGGCCTGGCGGCAGGCCGCATCGATCACCCATTCGCCCAGAGCGAGGATCAGGCCCGTGGACTCGGCCACGGGCACGAAGCGCTCCGGCGAGACCCAGCCCATCTGCTCGTCGTTCCAGCGCAGCAGGGCCTCCACGCCCTGGACCTGGCCGCCCAGCACCTGCACCTGGGGCTGGAAATGCAGGCTCAGCAGACCCCGGTCCAGGGCGCGCTTGAGGCGTTCGTGCAGCAGCACTTTCTCGGCCATGGCCTCGCCCATGGCGCTGGCATAGCAGGCGTAGGAGGCACGGCCGCGCTGCTTGGCGTCGTACATGGCCATGTCGGCATAGCGCATGAGGGTGGCCGCATCGCCCGCGTCCTGCGGGTAGAAGGCCACGCCCACGCTGGCGCCGAAGTTCAGCGCGTAGTGGCCGATGGCGCAGGGCCGGCACAGCTCGCCCAGCAGCGCGTCGACGCGCCGGCGCAGGTCCGGCCCGTTGCAGGGATGCAGCACGGCGGTGAATTCGTCACCGCCCATGCGCGCCAGCGTGGCCGAAGTGCCCAGCGCGGCCTGCAGGCGGCGCGCCACTTCCTTGAGCACCTGGTCGCCCACGTCGTGGCCATATCCGTCGTTGATGGCCTTGAAGTTGTCAAGGTCGAGCAGCAGCAGCGCAAAGGACGCGGGCCCGGTGCCCGAGCCCGAGCCCGAACCCACTTGCGCCTGCGCCTGCGAGATCGCCTGCTCCAGCTGCAACCCGAACTGCCAGCGGTTGAGCAGGCCGGTGAGCGTGTCGTGCGTGGCGTGGTAGTGCATGCAGGCCTCCATCTGGCGCAGCTGCGACAGGTCGCGCACAAAGGCCACGGCCACGCCCCCGCCGTGCGGGGAATGGCCCAGGGCGATGTCCACGGACAGGCGCTTGCCGTCCTTGCGCAGCAGCCACAGGTCCCGCCCCTGCCCCATGGGCCGGCGCGCGGGCTGGGCGAAGTAGGACTGCAGCTGCGGCCCATGGGCCGCATGCACCTCGGGCGGCAGCAGCATCTGCAGCGGACGGCCCAGCAGCTCGGAGGCGCCATAACCGCTCATGGCCTGCATGGCGGGATTGGCCAGCAGGATGCGGCCCTTGCGATCCACGAGCACGATGCCGTCGGGCGCGGCCTCCATGGCCACGCGCTTGAGCTCCTCATCCAGCGCCTCGCACGGCCCGATCAGATGGCCGGCTTGCGCGCTCCAGGCCGACGCCATCATGCGGACGGCCCCTTGCCGTGGAAGACCGATGCCGCAGCCTCCAGCGCCTGAGCCTGCCCGGCCAGCTGCTGCGCGTGCGCGATGGTGTCGCGCGCCAGCGTGGCGTTGTGCTGGGTCATCTGTTCGAGCTGCTGCACGGCGGCCTGTACCTGTTGCACGCCACCGGCCTGGGCCTGGCTGGCGGCCTGCATGCCTTCGGCCAGCAGCAGCTGCTCGCGCATGTCGGCCTGCACGGCGAGCATGGCCTCGCCCATTTCGCGCGCCATGGCGCAGCTTTGCGCCACCTGCTGCTGCGATGCCTCGATCAATGCCTTGATCTGGCGCGCAGCGTGGGCGCTGCGCTGGGACAGGCCGCGCACCTCGTCGGCCACCACGGCAAAGCCCTTGCCGTGCTCGCCGGCGCGCGCGGCCTCCACGGCGGCGTTGAGCGCCAGCAGATTGGTCTGAAAGGCAATGCCGTCGATGAGCGAGCTGATCTCCCCGACCTGGTCGCTGGTCCGGGCCACGCCGCGCATGCCCTGGTCCAGTTGCGCGACCATGCGGCTGCTCTGCCCGGCCATGTCCACGCCATGCCGCGCGCGGCGGGCGGCCTCGCCGGCCTGGGCGCTGCTGCGCTCTATGGCGCAGGCCAGGGCCTGCATGGCCTGGGCCGATTGCTCCAGGCTGGCGGCGGCAGCCTCGGTGCGGTCGCTCAGTTCGGTGCTGCCCTGCTGCACGGCCAGCGCGCAGCGGCGCACCTGGTCGCTCTTGCCCTGGATGTCGTCCACCAGGGAGACCAGGTTGAGTCCGGTCTGTCGCACGGCGCCGCCGATGGCGCCGATCTCGTCCGTGCGCTGCGTGAACAGTTCCCCCGTCTGCTGCCCGCTGGCCACGGCCTGGGCCTGTCCGCGCAGGGCAGCCAGGGGCATGAGCAGCCTGGTGCGCAGCCACTGCCCGGCGGCCACGCAAGCCAGGCTCCAGAACAGCCAGGCGGGCCAGATCTCGGCCAGCGTCAGGGACAGGGGCAAAGCCGAGGCCCAGGCCTGCAGCGACGGCAACCACAGCCCGGCCGATCCCAGCAGCCACAGTCCCGCCACCATGGCCTGCGCCCGCCAGGCCAGCGGCCTGAAGCGCCACCAGCGCTGCAGCGCGCCCGCGGCGCCACGCCCCACTGGGAAGCCCCGGTGCAGGCCCAGCGAGCGCACGCCGGCATTGATCTGTTCATAGAGCGCCGCATGCTGCTGCACCTCGCACGGCTGCGGCCGGGTGCGCACGGACAGGTAGCCGACCACGGTGCCCGCATGGCGTATGGGACTGGCGTTGGCGCGCACCCAGTAGTGGTCGCCGTTCTTGCGCCGGTTCTTGACCAGGGCGCTCCAGGGCAGCCCTCGCTGGATGGTGGTCCACATGTCGGCAAAGGCGGCGGCCGGCATGTCCGGATGGCGCACGATGCTGTGGGCCTTGCCGTAGAGCTCGGCGGCCTCGAAGCCGCTGACGCGGATGAAGGCATCGTTGGCATAGACGATGCGCCCCTTCAGGTCGGTGACGGAAAGAAGCGTCTCTCCTTCGTTCAAAGGGTACTCACGCTGGGTGACGTACACGTTTCGCCGCATGGATCAGGTCTCTTGGAGATGGGCGTGGCGTCGGCATGACGCTCCAGGCGGGGCCCACTCTAAGCAGTCCTGCAGCGATGCACATCAGGGATGGTGTGCCGCATCGCGCCTAAACGCAGCCAATGTGACGGCGGTCACACTGGCTGCGGCGCGCGCAGGATCAGGGACGCTTTTCCTGCAGCAGGGCCTTGACGTCGGCGCCCAGCACCTGCGGGCCGCCGCCGTAGCGCTCATACACGCGCAGGCGGCCGGCCGTGTCATAGACATAGCTGCCGGCCGAATGGTCCAGCGTGTAGGTGCCTTCGGTCTTGCCGGGCACCTTCTTGTAGAAGAGCTTGAAATCCTTGGCCACGGCCGCCGTCTCCTCGGGCGTGCCGTGCAGGCCGACGAAGCCGGGGTCGAAGTTGCCCAGGTAGGCCTTGAGCACCTCGGGCGTGTCGCGCTCGGGGTCCAGGGTGACGAAGACGCCCTGCAGCCTGTCGCCATCGGCGCCCAGCTGCTGCTTGACCTCGACCAGCTCCTGCAGCGTGGTGGGGCAGACGTCGGGGCATTGCGTGTAGCCGAAGAAGACCACGACGACCTTGCCCGCAAAGTCCTTGATGCTGCGCTGCTTGCCGTCCACATCGCGCAGGGGAATGTCCTTGGCGTATTCGGCGCCCGTGACATCGACACCCTGGAAACTGGTCTTGGCCTCGCGCGAGCATCCGCTCAGCGCCAGGGCGCCCCATGCCATGGCGGTCACGCCCAGAAAGCGCAGCGCTGTCCGTTTGTTCATGCTTCCTCAACAAGGTAGTTGCCGCAGGCTGCGTGGCCGCAAAGCCTGCGCGCCGCCCGGGCTGGAAAGGGAAAAGGCGAAAGCGTCCGCTGAAGGCGCTTTCGCACAGCCGCAAACCATAACCCATAACCGCAAGACCCCGGCGCCGCGGGGCCTGCCTGCCGGCCTACCGGGGCGTACCAAAGCCTACTGGCCAGCCTTACTCGCCGTCGCCCGGACGCCCTGCCGTGTCCCAGGAAGCCGATGCACGCAGCAGCCGGTCCAGGTCGCGCTTGGCCTTGCCGGCATCGGCCATGCCCAGGCCTGCGGGCATGCGCATCATCCAGTGGCCCTGCGGGTCCACCACGTACAGGTGGTCCTGCAGCGCATGGCCGGGCGCCGGCTGCAGCCAGCCGCGCAGCACGGCCTCGGGCACGCGCAGCACCGTGGCCTGGGCCAGCGCGGGGCGCAGGTGCGCGGGCACGGGTGCGTCGTCGGAGATGAGCCAGACCCGGTCCAGCCGGTCCTTTTCACGGCCCAGTGTCTCGCGCAGCTGGCGCTGCAGATAGAGATGGCTTTCGCAGGCGCTGCCGCAGGCACCGCCCGCCACGCTGAGCAGCAGCCACTGGCCCTTGAGCGACTGCAGCGGCAGCGGCGCGCCGTCCAGCGTGGTGGCCGTGGCCGAAGGCAGGGCCGGCTGGGCGGCGATCAGCTCGCCAAAGCTGCGCTGCTGGCCAGGCCGCAGCACGTAGTAGGTGAAATAGGAGGCCACCACGGGCGCGGCGCAGACCGCGAACACGGCCAGCATCTTCCAGCGGCCGCTGCGCGTGCGTTGCGCGCCGGCAAGGCCAGGCTGCAAGGGTGGCAGGCCATGGACGGTCATCTCCAGGGGAGTCTCAGGAGCGGGCATGGCGCGGGCGGACAAAGCGTCGGACGATTTGGAACCAGACATACAAAAGCGTGATCAGGGCCGCAAGTCCAAACCATTGGAACGCATAGCCATGGTGTTTCTCGACACCGGCCGTCACAACGGGCCAGTCGCGCCGCAGGCCTTCGCTGGCTTCGCCGGTCTGCAGCAGGCTCCATTCGCGCAGCGGCAGCCCGGAGGCCACGGCCCATTCGGCAATGTCCACATTCTGTCGGATGCGCGACTTTTGCCCATCAGGGTCTGCCCCTGCACGGCCGAATTCGTAGAGCCGGGACGGCGCGGCCTCCATGCGCCCCTCAACGGTCACCAGGCCTTCGGGCGTCTGCACTTCGGGCAAGGCTGTGCGGTCCAGGAAGTTGCGAGGCACCCAGCCGCGCTGCACGGCAATCACCACATCCTCATGCGGCGCGGCCAGCCGCAGCGGCGTGAGCACAAAGAAGCCCGGCTGGCCCTGCATCTGGCGGTTGTCCAGGTACAGCGTCTGCCCCGCAATCCAGTGGCCCTGCAATTGCACGGGACGGTGCAGCCAGGGCGCGGCTTCGGGGTTCGGCACCGCACCGGGCTGCACGGCTGCCAGCTGGGCGTTGCTCCACGGCGGCAGGCCCTGCTGGCGCTGCACGGCGTCGAACAGTTCCTGCTTGTAGGCCGCGCGCTGCAGCTGCCAGCGGCCCAGGGACAGCGTGACGGCCACGCCGATCAGCGCGGCCAAGGTGATCAGTACAAACCGCCAGCGCTCTGGCATTCTGGAAACACGCACCGGATAATCCACCCATGAAATTCGTGATCGTTCTCGCCCTGCTGGCCATTGTCGCCAGTCTGGGCAGCGCCCTGTTCTTCATGATGCGCCGCAATCCCGAAGACCAGCAGGGAGCGGGCGACGACAGGCGCCGCAGCCGCGCCATGTTCCGTGCACTGGCGCTGCGCGTGGGCCTGTCCATCGCGCTGTTCCTGTGCGTGCTGCTGGCGGCCAAGCTGGGCTACATCCATCCCACCGGCTGGACCGCCGGGCAATAGACAAGCCCCCTGCCCCGCAAACAAAAAGAAGCGCCCTGGCGCTTCTTTTTGCATGGGGCCGGATACAGACTACATCCAGTAGACCAGCACGTAGAGGAACAGCCACACCACGTCCACGAAGTGCCAGTACCATGCCGCGCCCTCGAAGCCGAAATGCCGCTCGGCCGTGAAGTGCCCGGCATGCAGGCGCATGGTGATGAAGAACAGCATCAGCATGCCCACGAAGACGTGGAAGCCGTGGAATCCCGTGAGCAGGAAGAAGGTCGAGCCGAACACGCCCGAGGACAGCTTGAGGTTCAGATCCGTGTACAGGTGGTAGTACTCGTAGCCCTGCACGCACAGGAAGACGAAGCCCAGGATCACCGTCATCCACATGAAGGCGATGGTGCGGGCGCGGTGGCCGGCCTGCAGCGCATGGTGGGCGATGGTCAGCGTCACGCCCGAGGTCAGCAGCAGCGCCGTGTTGATGGTGGGCAGCCAGAACGGGCCCACGGTCTGGAAGGGCTCGACGCTGTTGGCCGGCGAGGCCGTGGCGCCGGCCGCCATGCTGGGCCAGACCGCCTTGAAGTCGGGCCACAGCAAGGCGTTGTCCAGGCTGCCCAGCGCGGGCACCGAATGCGAGCGCGCCCACCACAGGGCGGTGAAGAAGGCGCCGAAGAACATCACCTCGGAGAAGATGAACCAGCTCATGCTCCAGCGGAAGGACAGGTCGATCTTGCGCCCGTACTTGCCCGACTCGCTCTCATGCGCGGCTTCCCGGAACCAGAAAAAGAGCACGGCCAGCCACCAGACCAGGCCAAGGCCCAGGCTGTACATGCCCCATTCATGCCCATTGATCCAGTTGCCCGCGCCCAGGATCACGAAGAACAGCCCCGCCGCCGCCATGACGGGGTGGCTGGACTCGGCCGGCACGTAGTAGTAAGGCGTTTTGCCGTGGGTGGTTGCACTCATTGCTCAGCTCCTGAAATTCTTGGTTCTCGGTTTCCCGTCTATCACTCTCTGTCTCCGATGGCCGCGCCGCTCAGACCACGAGCTTGACCAGCGCGATCAATCCCAGCACCAGCACGAAGATGGCCGCCAGCCCCACTGCAATCACATGCAGCGGCGTGATGCGCTCCCCGTCCTGCTGGTACTCGCTTCCCCTGCGCACGCCGAAGAGCGACCAGGCCACGGCGCGCACCGTGCGCCACACGCTGGGCGGGCGGCGCGGCTCCCGTGGCTGCGGCTCATTCATGAGGCGGGCTCCTGCTTCGGCCCTGCCGCCACCGGCGCCTCGCCCGTGGGTGCGGCCGGCGTCCTGCCGCCCACCTCGAAGAAGGTATAGGACAGCGTGATCGTGGTCACATCCTTGGAGATGCGCGGATCGATCACGAAGGCCACCGGCCATTCGCGCTTTTCCCCGGGCTCCAGCGTGTACTGCGAAAAGCAAAAGCACTCCAGCTTGTTGAAATGCGCGGCCGCCTGGCGTGGCGCATAGCTCGGTATCGCCTGGGCTGCCATGCGGCGGTCCTGCACATTCTGGAACTCGTACATGACCGTGGCCAGCTCGCCCGGATGGACCTGGATGGAGCGCTGCGCCGGCTTGAAGTCCCAGGGCCCGCGCGCGTTGGCGTCGAACTCCACGGTGATGGTGCGGCTCTTGTCCACCTGCGAGTTGGCGGGCAGCTTCACATCGCGCCCGGCCGTGCCGTTGCCCGGCACCTGGCGCTCGGACAGCGACAGGATGTTGATGCCCGTGAGCTCGCAGATGTGCTTGTAGATGGGAATCAGCACGTAGCCGAAGGCAAACATGCCCAGCGCCACCACGGCCAGCTTGCCCACCATCTTCGCGTTTTCACTGCGCACGCTCACGGATTGCCCTCCTGTTGCCTTCAAGCGCTCAATGGAGCACGGTGATCTTGATCACGAAGCCGGCCAGAAAGACCAGCGCCACCGATACCAGGATCAGCGCCAGCCGCACGTTGGCTTTTCGTTGCTGTGCATCCATTTTTCTGATCTCCATGACTACTGGCAATCTCTGAGACTGTCGCGCCCCACCCCAGGGACACCAAGGAAGGGGGAAGGCGCGAAGCGACCCAGGCGGTGGTTCATTTCAGCCTATGACGCGGGTCGCCGTCGCATCCAGCTTGGGCGGCGTCTCGAAGGTATGGAACGGCGCCGGCGAGGGCACTTCCCACTCCAGGCCTTCGGCAGCCTCCCAGGGCTTTTGCGGCGCCTTCTCGCCCTTGCCGCGCATGGCGGGCACGACGACGAAGAGGAAGAAATACACCTGCATCAGGCCAAAGCCCAGCGCGCCCAGCGAGGCCACCATGTTGAAGTCGGCGAACTGCATGGGGTAGTCGGCATAGCGGCGCGGCATGCCCGCCAGGCCCAGGAAGTGCATGGGGAAGAAGGTGATGTTGAAGAAGATCAGCGAGCCCCAGAAGTGGATCTGGCCGCGCGTCTCCGAATACATCACGCCCGTCCACTTGGGCGCCCAGTAGTAGTAGGCCGCGAACATGGAGAACAGCGATCCGGCCACCAGCACGTAGTGGAAGTGGGCCACCACGTAGTAGGTGTCCTGCAGCTGGATGTCGATGGGCGCCATCGACAGGATCAGGCCCGTGAAGCCGCCCATGGTGAACACGAAGATGAAGCCCACCGAGAACAGCATGGGCGTCTCGAAGGTCATGGAGCCACGCCACATGGTGGCCACCCAGTTGAAGATCTTCACGGCCGTGGGCACCGAGATCAGCATGGTGGCGTACATGAAGAACAGCTGGCCCGTGACGGGCATGCCGGTCGTGAACATGTGGTGCGCCCACACGATGAAGGACAGGATGGCGATGGACGAGGTCGCATACACCATGGACGCATAGCCGAACAGCTTCTTGCGGCTGAAGGCCGGCACGATCTGGCTGATGATGCCGAAGGCCGGCAGGATCATGATGTAGACCTCGGGGTGGCCGAAGAACCAGAAGATGTGCTGGTACATCACCGGATCGCCGCCGCCTGCGGGGTTGAAGAAGCTGGTGCCGAAATGGCGGTCCGTCAGCGTCATGGTGATGGCGCCGGCCAGCACGGGCATGACGGCGATCAGCAGGTAGGCCGTGATCAGCCAGGTCCAGGCGAACATGGGCATCTTCATCAGCGTCATGCCGGGCGCGCGCATGTTGAGCACGGTGACGATGATGTTGATGGCGCCCATGATGGAGCTGGCGCCCATGATGTGCATGGCCAGGATGGAGGTGTCCATGGACGGCCCCATCTGCAGCGTCAGCGGCGCATACAGCGTCCAGCCTGCGGCAGGTGCGCCGCCGGGCATGAAGAACGAGCCCACCAGCATCAGGCCGGCCGGGATCAGCAGCCAGAAGCTGAAGTTGTTCATGCGCGCGAAGGCCATGTCGGAGGCGCCGATCTGCAGCGGCAGCATCCAGTTCGCAAAGCCCACGAAGGCCGGCATGATGGCGCCGAACACCATGATCAGGCCGTGCATGGTGGTCAGCTGGTTGAACAGCTCGGGGTTGACGATCTGCAGCCCGGGCTGGAACAGCTCGGCGCGGATCAGCAGCGCCAGCACCCCGCCCACCATCAGCATGGTGAACGAGAACAGCAGGTACAGCGTGCCGATGTCCTTGTGGTTGGTGGCGAACATCCAGCGCCGCCAGCCCGTGGGCGTGGCGTGGTGGTGATGGTCGTCATGCCCGTGTCCATGCTCGTGCTCATGCGCATGTTCGTGGCCCTCGCCCGCAGGGCTGTGGATGGGGGGAAGTACGGCGCTCATGCTGTTATCTCCAATCGCTCATCTGTCTTGCGTGCTCACTGCGCAGGGAACTTGCCGGTGCGGGCGGCCACGAACTCGGCCGGCTGCACCAGCTGGCCGGTCTTGTTGGACCAGTGGTTCTTGGCAAAGGTGACCACGGCGGCCAGCTCGGTATCGCTCAGCTGCTTCCAGGCGGGCATGGCGCCGTTGGCACGGCCTTCCAGCACCACATGCATCATCTCGGCCGTGGGACCCAGGACCACGGGGCTGCCGTCCAGCGCCTTGATAGGACCGGCGCCCTTGCCGTTGGCCTGGTGGCAGGCCGCGCAGTTGGCCGCATAGACCTTCTCGCCGCGTGCGATCAGGTCTTGCAGGGACCAGACCTTGCTGGGGTCGTCCTTCTTGGCGGCGGCGATCTTCTTTTGCTCGTCCACCCAGGCCTTGTAGCCGTCATTGGACAGCACCTTCACGTGGATGGGCATGTAGGCATGCTCCTTGCCGCACAGCTCGGCGCACTGGCCGTAGTAGTCGCCGGTCTTCTCGGCGCGGAACCAGGTGTCGCGCACGAAGCCCGGAATCGCATCCTGCTTGATGCCGAAGGACGGCACCATGAAGGAGTGGATCACGTCGTTGGCCGTGGTGATGATGCGCACCTTGCGGTCCACGGGCACGACCAGCGGGTTGTCCACCTTGAGCAGGTAGTCGTTGGGTGCCTTGGACACATCGCCGCTGTCGGACAGCACGCGGTGGCTGCTGTCCAGCGTGGAGATGAAGCTCAGGCCCTCGCCTTCGCCGTTGATGTAGTCGTAGCCCCATTTCCACTGGTAGCCCGTGGCCTTGATCGTGACATCGGCGTTGGTGGTGTCCTTCTGCGCCACCAGCACCTTGGTGGCCGGCAGCGCCATGAGCACGACGATGATGAAGGGCACGACGGTCCAGACCACCTCGACCGTGGCCGATTCGTGGAAGTTCGCGGCCTTGGCGCCGCGCGATTTGCGGTGCTTCCAGATCGAATAGAACATCACGGCGAACACGCCGATGAAGATCACCGTGCAGATGATCAGCATCATCCAGTGCAGGTAATGCTGCTCATGCGCGATGCGCGTGACCGCCGGATGAAGGTTGAGCTGATTGACGGCCGGGCCGCCTGGCAGATCTGTCGCCGCATGTGCAAGGGAGCCTGCCCCTGCCACACTCATCAAGCCCCAGAGAACCAGCCTGGTGGAAATACTTTTCATAGTTTTCACTTACATCTAAGCCTCGGGTTATCCACTCGCTCCGCTGCGCCGGCGTGGGGGCCGCGCAGCCAGACCGTTCAACGCCTGCCCAAAGGGCAACTCCCGGCCTCAACTGTCCGAGCATGCATGAAAGCGCAGCAGATGTGCCTGCGCGCAATCACCAATAGCGTGCCAGCCGGCATCAACGGCAGCTCGGACGTGGGACCAGGATGGGGGCGGGCCGCCATCCCCGCCTGCGCCTGCAGGCGCATGAACTCGGGGGACAGCAGCAAAGTGGATGGGAGGATGCGCGCGCGCCGGCCCTTCAGGGCATGTGTGCCGTGTGTGCCGTGTGTGCCGTGTGTGCCGTGTGTGCCGTGTGTGCCGTGCGGGCCGGGAGCGGATGGAAGAAGGCAGCGCATGCGGCCCAGCAGTGCGGGCAGCAGGGAACACAGGGACAGAAAGACCAGTGCCCGCTCCCAGAGGAGCAGGCACTGCTGCAGCCGGTGATGATCAAACTTGCGGGCGGGCCACTCTTGAATGCGCCGGCCCGTTCTCGTTCCCGTGGCAAAGCGAAACACCAAATCGTCTCCCCTTTCGGCCTGCGGACCGCTGGTCTTTTCCCGGCCCGGGAGAGCGAGCCCAGGGAAAAGCTGTTGTCTCTGTCAGCTCGGGAAAAGTGTAGACGTTTTTGTTTTCGATCAATGACCGGAAAGCGACATTCAGGCTATCGCAAACCCGTGTTGCGCGGCTGGCGCAGCATGCTGCGCATGTCCTCCAGCGACACGGCGCTGCTGGACTCCAGGCGCACGCGCGGCTGCGGCTTGTAGGCATGGCCGTAGACGATCTCGAAGGTCAGCGCCAGCTGCCCGTCGGGGCCGGCCAGCCGTTCGCGCAAGCCGTCGTGCAGGCGCTGCTGCCAGCGGCGGCCGCGCAGCGCGGCAAAGCGTTGCGGATGGAAGTTGCGGCCCAGCTCGCGCAGCTCCTGCAGCAGCCGCTCGGGCGTGGCAAAGGTCAGCGTGATGTGCTCCATGTCCATCACCGGCTCGCTGAAGCCTGCGTGCACCAGCATGTCGCCCCAGTCATGCATGTCGGTGAAGGCCTGCCCGGCGGGCGGCCAGCCGAGCTGGGCGTAGAGGGCATGCAGTTCGCGCAGCGTATCGGGCCCCAGGCAGGAGAACATCACATAGCCGTCCACGGACAGCGCCTGGTGCCAGCGCGTGATCAGCGCCTGCGGGTCGGCCTGCTGGTGCAGGGCCATGTTGGCCCACAGCATGTCCACGCCGGCGGGCTCGGGCTCGCCGAAGCGCGTGGCGCCCCCGGTCCAGCGCGCGGGCTGCCACCAGCGCGCGCCCAGCTGCTCGCGGGCGGCGGCCTCATGCAGCGGCGAGGCTTCATAGACCAGGCATTCGGACTGCGCATAGCGCTGGCGCAGCAGCGCATGGGCCTGCAGGCCGCCGCGCACGGGCTGCCAGTGGCACCAGCGCTGGGGCGGCTTGACGATCCAGTCCAGCCGCTCCTGCATGCGGCGCGCCACCTCCTCATGCAGCCACGGCGAGGCCGCAGGCGCGCCCTGCTGCCAGCGCAATGCGGCGGCCGGATCGATGGTGGGAGGCAATTCGTGGGACATGGCTGGGCGGGGAATCCGTGCTCCTCAAAAGACAGGCGCCCGGCCCCGGAGCAAAGGGGTGGCGGACGCGGCGCGAGTATATTGACTCCATGCCCAACCTGCCTGCGTCATGGCTTTCGCGCTGGCATGCCGGCCTGCCCGGCCTGCTGCCCAGCCAATGCGCCGTCTGCCACCGCTGGCCTGCGCGGCGCCTGTGCCAGGACTGCCGCGCACGCTGGGCCGGACCCATGGCGCGATGCGGGCGCTGCGCCATGCCGCTGCCGGCCCGCACCGGCGCCGATGGTCCCCGCACCTGCGGCGCCTGCCTGATCAAGCCGCCGCCGCTGACGCACTGCCTGGCCGCGCTGGACTATGCCTACCCGTGGCACACGGTGATCGGCGACTTCAAGTTCCGGGGAGATACCGGCCTGGCACGCAGCCTGGCCGATCTGCTGCTGGAGTTGCCTCAGGCGCGCGAGCAACTGCAGCAATGCGACCTGCTGCTGCCCATGCCGCTGTCGCCGCAGCGCCTGCGAGAGCGCGGCTTTCACCAGACCCTGGTGCTGGCCCGCGCGCTCTGCAGCGCATCCACCCGGGGCAAGCTGCGGCACCAGGCCGTGCAGCGCGCCCACACGGCACAGGCCCAGCATGACCTGCCGCGCGCCCTGCGCCTGCGCCAGCTGCGCACGGTCTTTGCCGTGCCACCTGCGCAGCTGGCCCACGTGTGCGGCCGCAAGATCCTGTTGATCGACGATGTGATGACCACGGGCGCCAGCCTGCACGCGCTGGCCACCTGCCTGCGCCGCGCAGGCGCGGCCGAGGTCAGCGCCCTGGTGCTGGCGCGCACGCCCTGACCGCAGGGGACCGGGGCCCGGGGGCATCTGCCGCCGCGACACAATACGGGCCATGTTCCATATCGTTCTCGTCGCGCCGGAGATCCCGCCCAATACCGGCAATGTGATCCGTCTGGCCGCCAACACCGGCTGCAGCCTGCACCTGATCGAGCCGCTAGGCTTTTCCATGGAAGACCGCCTGATGCGCCGTGCCGGCCTCGACTACCACGAGTACGCGCCCGTGCGCCGCCATGCCGACTGGCAGGCCTTCCTGCAGGACTGCCGGCCGGACCGCCAGCGCATGTTCGCCATGACCACGCACAGCAGCAGCCCCGCCCACGCCATCGGCTTCCAGCCCGGCGACTGGCTGGTGTTCGGCTCCGAAAGCAAGGGCCTGCCCGCCGAGGTGCGCGAGCAGTTCCCGCCGCAGCAGCGCCTGCGCCTGCCCATGCTGCCGCAGCAGCGCAGCCTGAACCTGTCCAACGCCGTGGCCGTGACGGTGTTTGAAGCCTGGCGCCAGCAGCAGTTTGCCGGCGCCGCACTGGCCGAGGGCGCGCCCGGCGCGGCCTGAGCGACCGGCCTGGGTCGGCGGAAAGTTCCCCGCCGATTGTTTCAACCGCTGAAAAAGCGCATTGCCAATCCAAGGGTTTATCCTGATTCCACACCGTCCTACATTTGAGTCATGGGCTCTACGTTACCAAGCGATTTCCGCAAGGAACGCCCTGTCCCAGAAACAAAACAAAGGACTTGAATCATGAAGAACACCCGCCGTTTTGCCGTCCTGGCCGCCCTCACCGTTTCCGCCTTCGCCGCCCAGGCCGCCGGCTTCGACTACGCCGACAACAGCAGCTACCCGCCCGAAGTGAAGACCCAAAGCACGCTGACACGTGCCCAGGTCATGGCCGACCTGAAGGCCGCCCAGGCCAATGGCACCATGCCCTCCGTCGCCGAAGGCTACCTGCCCATCCAGAACACCGCCACCGCTGGCGTGAGCCGCGAGGAAGTGCGCCGCGAGGCCGCCGCTGCCGAGCGTTCGGGCCAGCTGAACTTCGGCGCCTGAGCCCCAGACCCCGCAACCGCTGCCACCACGCAGCCAGCCCGCAGGTGCCGCCTGCGGGCTTTTTTCATTTCACCATGACTCCAGCACCGAACTTTGCTGGACTACGCCGAAGCCCGATACAGCAGGTTTATCAATAACTTAGGCGAGTCCAACATATGCCGGTGCTTTCCGAAACCTGACCCGGCTTCCCCTCTGATGGCCCCTACATGGCTCTTGGGAATCGGGTCTTTCCGAGGAGTCATCGTGGCAAAACTCAAGCTCACCAAGTCCGCAGTCGATGCGGCACAACCCCAGGCGCAGGCCGTCGAACTCCGGGACACGCTGGTGCCCGGCTTCCTGTGCAAGGTTACACCAGCGGGCCGCAAGGTGTTCATGCTCCAGTACCGCACGAACGCTGGCGAGCGGCGCAAGCCCGCCCTGGGCCTGTACGGGGAACTGACCGTCGAGCAGGCCCGCTCGCTGGCCCAGGAATGGCTGGCCGAGGTGCGCCGGGGCGGCGACCCCAGCGCGGCCAAGGCCGCCGCCCGTTCAGCCCCCACGGTCAAGGAGCTGTGTACCAAGTTCATGGAGGATTACTCCAAGCAGCGCAACAAGCCCAGCACCCAGCGCGGGTATCAGGCCGTCATCGACCGCTGCATCGTTCCGATGCTGGGCCGTTTGAAGGTCCAGGACGTGAAGCGCCCGGACGTGGCCACGGCGATGAAGAAGATGGCGCACAAGCCGGCCGAGGCCAACCGTGCTTTCAGCGTGATGCGCAAGATGTTCAACCTGGCCGAGGTGTGGGGCCACCGGCCTGACGGCACCAACCCCTGCCGCCACGTCCCGATGTACCCCAACGGCAAGGCCACCCACCTCATCAGCGACGAGGACATGGGCAAGCTGTTTCGGCGACTGGAGCACATCGAAGCCGAGGGTCTGGAGAACTACGTCATCCCGCTGGCGATCCGCCTTCAATTCGAGTTCGCCGGCCGCCGCTCCGAAATCGTGACGCTCCGATGGGATTGGGTGGACCTGGACAACCGCCGCGTGGTCTGGCCGGACAGCAAGACGGGCGGCATGTCCAAGCCCATGAGCGAGGAAGCCTATCGACTGCTCTCGACGGCGCCACGGCAGGAAGGCACTCCCTATGTGCTGCCGTCTCCAAGCCATCCCGGCAAGCACCTGACCACGGGCGAGTATTACGGCGGCTGGAGCCGCGCCCTCAAGGCGGCGGGCGCCACGCACGTCGGCACGCATGGCATCCGCCACCGCTCCGCGACCGACATTGCCAACTCGGGCATCCCGGTCAAGGTCGGCATGGCGCTGACGGCGCACAAGACCGTGGCGATGTTCATGCGCTACGTCCACACCGAGGACGATCCGGTGCGCAAGGCGGCCGAGCTGGTGGCGAACCGGCGCAAGACGATCACCGAGGCGCAGCGGCCTGCGGAGGTGGCTGCATGACCAAGAAGGCGCCTGCGATGGCGGGAGTCGCACCCGCCGCCGTGCCTGCCGGCTACGCCGGCATCCACGGCGGCATCGTGGATCTGCTCGATGCCGCGCGCCAGACGGCAGCGCGCAGCGTCAATGCGCTGATGACGGCCAGCTACTGGGAGATTGGCCGCCGCATCGTGGAGGCCGAGCAACAGGGCAAGCGGCGCGCGGGTTATGGCGAGCAGTTGATCGAGCGGCTGGCAAGCGACCTCACCCAGCAGTTCGGCCGTGGCTTCAGCCGTCAGAACCTGCAGCAGATGCGGTCGTTTTTTCTGACCCGGCCAATTCGCCAGACAGTGTCTGGCGAATCTTCCCTGGAGCCAGTGCGGCCTTGGCGGCTGGACGAGCTGGCGCAGGTCTTCACGCTGCCGTGGTCGGCCTATGTGCGGCTGTTGTCGGTCAAGGACGAGCATGCGCGCCAGTTCTATGAAGCCGAGGCCTTGCGCGGCGGCTGGAGCGTGCGCCAGTTGGATCGGCAGATCGGCAGCCAGTTCTACGAGCGCACGGCGCTGTCGAAAAACAAGGCGGCGATGCTGGCCAAGGGCGCGGTGGCCAAGCCCGAAGATGCCGTCGCGCCCGGCGATGCCATCAAAGACCCCTATGTGCTGGAGTTCCTCGACCTCAAGGACGAGTATTCGGAGTCCGATCTGGAGGCCGCCTTGATCCGGCGGCTGGAAGACTTCCTGCTCGAATTGGGTGAAGGGTTCACCTTCATTGGACGGCAGCGGCGCTTGCGCATCGACCAGACCTGGTATCGGGTGGACTTGCTGCTGTTCCATCGCAAGTTACGCTGCCTGGTCATCATCGACCTGAAGCTGGGGAGTCTGACGCATGCGGACGTGGGCCAGATGCACATGTACTGCAACTATGCCAAGGAACACTGGGCCTATCCCGAGGAGAACCCGCCGGTGGGGCTGATTCTTTGTGCCGACAAGGGGCTCGCCCTGGCGCGGTATGCGCTGGAGGGCTTACCCACCAAGGTCATGGCGGCGAACTACCGGATGGTTCTGCCGGATACCGATGTGCTGCAAAAGGAACTGGAAAGCACGCGGCTCTTGCTGGAGTCTCGCGGAACGATTCGTCCCAAGACGTGGAAGCGGTAGACACACCTGCGGAGCTATACGCCTGTTTGGAGATTGGGCAGAACCTCAGTCTGTAGTCGGTTTTACGGCTTTCTTCCGTGAGGAGGAAGAAGGCAACGACGGCAAACATTCAAACAAACGTTCCGCATAGACGAATCCCATCCGCCTTACTGCGTCCTGATCGAAATACAGTAGCCATGCGGCAAGTAGCGCCAGCGAAATGAGCAATGTCAAGCCTGCGGCAAGCCCTGGATCGGCAAGGTGCACCAAGTCAAATTGGAGAGGTGCTACCTGCAAAATCTTTGCAATCAACAATCCGTAGACGACGCCCATGAGGCACGACAGGATACCGACAGGCTTCATCGCCAGCATGTTGCGATGAAATCCATAGGCGATGTTCTCTTTCAGCAAGAGCTGCTTGTTGGAACGCGTGAGTTCGCGAAGCCGCTTAGTGGCACCGATGTAGATGTCGTCTGCCTTGTCTGGGTTTGCTGATTCTTCTTCTGCCGTTGGCATGGCGATACCCAACTTGGCAGTGATCGCCGTGTGATAACGCTGCTTGCTGACACCATCAAGGAACTTGTCGCGGTGGCGTAGTGCGATGGTCGTGGGCATGCCACCCCATTTTGAGACCAGCATCTCTTCAAGTTTTTTACCACGTCCGCGCGCTACGCTCGCGAGTGCATAGATAGCGCCGCAGCCGCCCAGCAGGCCGATCACACCTGTAAGCACAGGGTGCCGAGCCCCGTAGACGCACAACAGCGGCACCAGCACGGGTAAGGCCACAAGAAGGCCAGGGATAACACGTGCCTTGCGCTCGTAGGGGTCTTTGACCAGTTCAAAAATTGTTGTCATGTGAAGTCAGGCCTGTGCCGCCAAGGCGTCGATATAGGGTTGGATTTCATCGCGGTTTTTCAGCGTGATCTGCTGTGCGAGGGGGTCTGGTGCTTCCTTGGTATGCAAACCCAAACGTCTCAGCGTGTAGTACAGAAACGCTTGGCGGCATGGAAGTTTGACCTCTCCATCTTCCATGCCGTAGTCCAACTCTAAGACTCGTTTCTTGGCTGCAGGCAAATCGGGATGCGGTGCAAGTACCAGCGTCAATACAGTTTGCCAATGCGAATCTTGGTTGGAGTCCACTTGGGTCGCCTCGAAGCCATCGATGCGCAGGATTCGAGCAAGGACGAAATCGCTGAAGCGCTGGCGCTTGTGGCAAAACGCGCGCATGTGCCAGCGAAAACCGTCATTGCCAAGGGCGTGGGGAGACAGCAAGCGAACCGATTCATCCAACGACGTCATGGACTGGTAGCTCACCAGAATGGATTCCTGCTGGCGGATTGCGCGCACCACTGCTTCGACGGTCTGCTCATTGATCGTGCGCCAAGGGGACGGGGCCCAATCTGTCTCCGGCGCGGAGCCGATGAAGCTGGCCGTCGGCTCGACAATTCCCATCTTTGTCGCTAGCAGTTCTGCTAGATAGCGTTGCGCCGAGCTTCGTTGGTAAAGCGGGTGAAAACTCTGCGCTGCCGTGTAGGTCTTGGAGCTGCGGTCGTAAGTCAGGTTGCTCGGCGCCAACTCCATGTACTTGGAAATGTCCAGCGATGCCTGCGGGACCGAAATACCAAAGTGCTCGGTGAGATCCATCCGGTTGATGCGCCGCTCCCAGCGCAGACGGAAATCGATGAATTGAAGTCTGCTCTCCAGCCCCCAACTTAGCCCCTTAGGCTCAGCAGGTTCGGCGGCAGGAACGGAAGGTTTTTGCATCAGTCACGCCTAAAAAGTAGACGGATATAAAAAATCGTCGTACATTAACTATACGCGATCATCCTTCGGTCGTCTACCCGGAGACCCCAGTGCCTACAACCATCACGTTTTTTCCCGTCGACAACGGGGACATGACCCTCATCAAGTTCGGCGATCTCGACGCGACGACTCTGCTGATCGACGTAAACATCAGGCAAGACGCCGACGACCCTGACGGGGAGGCGCGCGATGTCGCCAAGGATTTGCGCGAACGACTGAAGAAGGATGAGAACGGCAGGCCGTATGTCGATGCGTTCCCGCTGAGCCACCCGGATCAAGACCATTGCCGAGGGTTGAAGCGACACTTCTACCTAGGGCCACTCGACAAGTACCCGGACGACAAGAAGGACGACAAGGACAAGAAAATCGTGATCCGCGAGATGTGGTCGTCCCCGATCGTGTTTCGACGCGCCAGCAAGACGCACACCTTGAGCGACGACGCCAAGGCATTCAACACGGAGGCGCGTCGGCGCGTGCAACTGAACCGTGACAAGAATTTCGCCGTCGGGAACGGTGACCGCATTCAGATCATGGGCGAGGACATCGACGGAAAAACCGATGATCTCACTTCGATTGTGCGGAAGGTGGACACGCGCTTTTCAACGATCAATGGCAAGAGTTCCGCATTCTTTTCTGCGTTTCTTTTGGCTCCACTGGACGCCCAGGATGACGAGGAAGAGGAAGAGTGCCTGGTCAAGAACCAGTCCAGCGTTATTCTGAACATCACGTTGGCGGCTGACGCGCAGACGCCGGATGGTGCGAAATTCCTTACTGGTGGCGATGCTGAGGTGTTCATCTGGAACCGCCAGTGGCAACGCCACAAGGCTGAAGCAGATGTGCTTGAGTACGACATCATGCAGGCGCCTCATCATTGTTCCTGGCATTCGCTGTCCTATGACAGCTGGTCCGACTACCGTGAAAAAGCCAAGCTCGATGCTGATGCTCGCAAGGCGCTTTCGCAGACCCGTGACGGCGCCGTCATCGTCGCCAGCTGCAAGCCGATTGCAGATGATGACAGCGATCCGCCCTGCATCCGTGCGAAGCGTGAGTACGTGACGATCGTGGACGAAGCAAAAGGCGAGTTCTACTGCACAGGCGAGTACCCCAGCGAAAAGTCCGTGGAACCGCTCGTTTTCACCGTAACCGCTCAGGGTGTGCAACCTCCCTCGAAGAAGGAGTCCGGATCGAAGGCCGCTGCCGTGGTGACCTCTGCGCGCACCCCCATGCCGCACGGAGCATCATGACGGGCACCATCGCAGACGCACTGCATCAACTTCAGCGGCATCGAGGCCTTATCCGCGTTGGCGAGCCAAGGACAACTGGTGCATCGACGGAGATTGAAGTCGATGTTGCGGTCCAACTGCCGAACAGGTCTCGGCGCAATGGTATCTCTGAGACCGGAGTGCGCACCGTCGAGACGTGCGTGCTGGTATTCGGTAGTGACTGGCCCCTGTCTGCACCCGAGCCCTTCTTACGTGCGGACTTCCCGCTCAACTTGCCGCACATCAACCCCCATCGCCAAGGCGAGTTAGTCTCGCCGTGCCTATTCGAAGGGTCGTTGAACGAGCTGCTGCATCGGTTTGGCCTGGACGCCGTTGTCGATCAGTTGATCGACTGGCTGCACAAGGCCGCGGCCGGAACACTCCTGGACCTGGAGCAGGGGTGGGAACCAACGCGCCGAGACAGCTGTCCTTCGACCGTTGTATTCAGTGCCGAGAAGGTCGCGGCCGCCGCTCCCGCTGACGGCACGATTCTGGTGGTTCCCGCAGGCTACGTGACGATCGATGGCGGTCTGTACGTCATCATCAACGCCGAACTGACCGCACAAGTCGATCCTGTGTTTTATCAGGATGTTCACAACGACAAGCTGGGCAAATGGGGGAACGGCCATGCCGCGGCCTTCATCGCGCGCGCTCCGATGACCGACGGCCTCCCGCATGTGATCGGACGCTATCAACCAGAGACAGTTGTCGATCTCGCGACGCTGCTCGATCGAGCAGCGGAGCTTGGTATTGATCGCGACGCTTTGGCCCAGGAAGTGGACGGTTATTTCGGACGCTCAATCCTGGATATGCGACAGGACTCGCATGGCTGGGTGCATGGTTTGTACGCGATTGTGATTCTGGCTGTGCAAAGGCCAGCGTCGCTTGTGGGCTCGCCAGGGAGGAGTGTCGAGGTATTGCCCTATGTGGTGCGCTATGAACTCAACGCTCAATCGCTCCTGGAGCGTAACGCCACGGTTCACCCGGCCTTTCACGCGCATGCGTTGTCTCCTGAACTGCTGGCAAGGACGTCCGGCATTCCATACGCAGCCACATCACAGCCGCTGGTCGTGCTCGGCTGCGGAAGCGTGGGATCGAAAGTCGCGATGCAACTGGGGCGAGCGGGCTTTGGTTCGATGACTTTCGTCGACAACGAACCCATGTCGCCTCACAACGCCGCGCGGCATGCACTCATTGAGCGGGCATCAGTTCTGGTTCCGCCTCGGAAGTCGGCGCTGATGAAGACAGCCTTTGAATCGCTGTCGCATCTTCAATCGCGAGCGTTCGACACCGACGCAGTGACTCTTTTGGTCGATCCGGAACAGTTTGCGGCAACCGTTCCGCAGGATGCGGCCCTCATCGTGGATGCGACGGCGTCACTTCAGGTGCTGGCTGCAGAAACACAATCGGCAGCGTTGGATCAATCCCCAGCCCGATTGGCACGGATCGCGATGTATGGTCAGGGGCGCTGTGTGGCGGTATTGCTCGAAGGAGCTGGCCGTGCCGGCCGAGTTGACGACCTCACGGCGTTCTTGTTCGAGTGCTGCCGGTTTGCACCGGAACTGCGTGCGTCGATTGCCGGCGAGACGTCTGAGCCGACTCGGATTTTCGTGGGTGACAACTGTCGTTCGCTGACGATGCCTATGTCTGACGCCGTTGTTTCGCGGTCGACGTCACTGGCCGGCCTGCAACTGGAACGATGGCTCGTTGATGGGCTTCCGAAGGAAGCGACGCTTTGCGCCGGAATCTCAGATGCCGAAGGCCTTGGAATGGCATGGACCCGCGCCAGCCTTGGCCCGACCACTGCGCTTGAAGTCGCAGACGATGGTGGCTGGAACATTCGGGTCCTGTCCCCAGTTGCGCAAGCAATCCATGCTGATGCGCTGCGCTGGGGTGCTCTGGAAACAGGCGGCGCCTTGATCGGCCGCATCTCGTTTGAAAATCGAACCATCACCATTGCAGGCCTTGTTGAGGCACCGCCTGACAGTGTTCGAGAGGCCGCCCGCTTCGTCCTCGGAACCAACGGGCTTGTTCAAAATTTGCGCGCCGCAAACGCGGCCTCTTTGGGGTATCTCGCCTTTATAGGAACGTGGCACAGCCACCCGAAAGGCGGCGCACATTCGGGTATCGACCGAAATACATTGCGCGGCATCGCCGAGGATGCTGGCGGCCTTCCGGCCGTGTCGTTGGTATGGACTCCGACAGGACTCACGTGTGCGGTGGATCGCTGGTAGGTGCAAAGCCACCGGCACTTTGTTGGCATAAAACAAGAGGGATGTATGGCTGACTACTTCGAGATCGACTTTCTTGGCGTCGAAACAGCGAAAAGCGGGGACGCGATCACGCTGCGCTACTCGGTGAATGGCACCGAGGGCGTGCACGTTGTTGACGGTGGGTATCTGGATACGGGTGATCAGATAGTCGAGCATCTGAAGACGTACTATGGAACAACAGTCATCGACCATGTGATCCTCACGCACCCAGATCGCGATCACGCCAACGGACTACGAAAAGTCCTGGAGCAATGCACGGTCAGGAATCTTTGGATCAACCGGCCGTGGATATACGCGGACCAGTTGATCGATCGCTTTGAGACCTATGAATCGGTTGAAGCCCTGCGACGGAAGTTGCGCTCAATCTACGATGCCACGGCAATTCTTGAGGATATTGCGGTGGAGAAGGGAATTCCAATCCATGCCCCCCTTCAGGGGCAGAGCATCGGTCCGTTCGCGGTCATGGCACCTACCCTGGGGCGCTACTTGGACCTGATCGTGGACTCCGCGAAGACACCGGAAGCTGTCGAAGAAAGTGCTTTTGATAGCGCGCTGAGCAGCATATTCCGGGCAGTGAAGGCCGCGACCGCCTACATCAAGTCCCTGTGGGGCGAGGAATATTTCCCGCCTGAGCCGACCAGTCGTGAGAATGAAATGAGTGTGGTGCAGTCGGCTGTCTTGAACGGTCATCGCGTCATGCTTACTGGCGATGCCGGGCGTGAAGCACTGCAGGAGGTGATCGACTACGCACCTTTCGTGGGACTCGCGCTGCCAGGTATTCGGTATTTCCAAGTGCCCCATCACGGCGGGCGACACAACGTTTCGACCGAAGTCTTGGATCAACTGCTCGGCCCACGGTTGAACAGTATGCCGGACAAGCACCATTGGAATGCCATATGCAGTTCTGCCAAGGCGGATGAGGATCATCCGCGGAAGTCGGTGATTCGCGCCGTATTGCACCGGGGTGGGCACTGGGCGGCAACTGAAAGCCAGAACATACGCATCGGGGCAGGCATCACCCGCGATGGCTGGGTGCCGATTCCCCAGGCGGCGTATCCGGAAGATCAAGAAAATTGACAGCGCCTGAAGGCCAGCACCACTTTTCAACTGCCTGCTGGCAACTTGGCCTGCATCCCGACGTTCCTTCGTCGGGCTCATGGGCTGCGCCCCGAGCTTCGTGCCGAATCGCAGTCATCCGGCTTCAAGCCCGGACGCTCTGATCTGGACTGACGCTTCGGACCTGCGCGCTACGCTTGTCAATACCGGGGTGGCTGCGTGGTGAGGTGTGGCGGCTTGCTGTTCCCTTCATCGTGCCACGGCGTGCTCGCCGTCAATGACTGCGCACCTTCGGCGCTTGCGGCCTGGCGGCCGTCTTCGATCTTTGACTGCTTGCGCTGCGCCGTGCCCTGCAAGGGCTGGGCAATTCCGCCCGGTAACCTTACAGGAGTTCACCATGAACCACGCATTCATCACGGACGAGCAGCGCATCGTGCTGCTGGCCAACGGCCGCGAATCCTTGGAGAACCCGGACTTCGATCCGGCCCCAGTGGTCAAGCTGTTCACGCCGGATGCCGGCGCGACCTGGCTGCTGACCGAGATTGATCCCGATGACCACGATCACGCCTTCGGTCTTTGCGACCTGGGCCTAGGGATGCCGGAAATCGGCTGGGTCAGTTTTTCCGAACTGGCGACCGTGCGCGGGCGGCTGGGCTTGCCGGTAGAGCGGGATCTGCACTTTCGTGCCGAGAAGCGGCTGAGCGCCTATGCGCGCGATGCGCGGCTGGCGGGGCGTGTCGTTGTCTGACCTGGTTCTGGGGCGCCGCAAGGCGCTCCTGAGCGTTCTCAATCATTTCAGGAGGTCAAGGCCATGAGCAGCCACCACGACTACATCCTCGAAATCACGGCAGAGCATGATGCGTTCAAGCCGTTCCCACCGGAGAACGGCCAGCCCTTGCGCTTTGCGCTCGGCGACGCGGTGATCTATACCAACGAGTTTGGCGCACAGTTCCGGTGCCGCGTCACCGGGTTTTATCGTCCCAGCGGACTTTCGGGCCTGTACGCGCGCGGTGCGCGCTACCTGCTGGACTCGTCATCGCCGTGGATGCCGGTGTCGGAAGCCAGCCTGCGCCCCGACGACCCGGCCTGATGCCTTCGCGCCCCTGGCGGGGCGCTACGCGCTGCGCTTGCCTCCAGGGG
>Ga0097681_1001439_pt1 | contig 28408 bp, 24 predicted proteins | sample ThiBiot_750_plan_FD_72845 | JGI IMG/M metagenome (GOLD analysis project Ga0097681, IMG submission 72845) | Wastewater bioreactor microbial communities from Cape Town, South Africa - Thiocy_cont_750_plan - 1398105538144 (version 2) (version 2) ... | reverse complement strand
GGCGCAAAAAACAAACGACAAGAGCGAGCGATTTTCAAGTTATTTGCGAGCGGCATAAAAACCAATCGAGACGAGTGGGTGTACGATTTTGACGGCAGGAATCTACTTCAAAAGGCGCAGTTCTTTTCCGAACGCTTCAACCACCATTTAGCTGAAGGTTCTAAGACCTTTGATCCAGCTATTAAATGGAGCCGCGATTTAAAGAAAAAGAAAACACCGATCATCACTTCCGAGCGAGATATTGTCACATCGGAATTCCGTCCGTTCGTCATGAAGCGCTATCTCAATAATAAAGTGATGAGCGACATTTTGACAAGCATGCATGTTGAGGCGTTTGGGAAGGATTTAGCTCAAGAAAACACTTCGATAGCATTTCTGTGCGTGTACTCATCTCACCCGCTTGCATCGTTGGCTGTCAACGGACCGTTCGATTATTGTATGCTCAAGACTGGGAACGGTGGCACCGAGTCAGTACCGCGCTGGCGCTACACATCGGACGGCGAGCGTATCGATAATATCACCGATTGGGCTTTAAATCGGTTCATCGAGCGGTATGGAAAAAGTAGACCAAAAAATGGGCGGTCTATCACGAAAGACGCTATTTTCAACTATGTGTACGGTGTTTTGCATGACCCTGTTTATAGAGAAAAATATGCTCTGAATTTACGGCGTGAGTTTCCGCGTATTCCGCTCTATCCAGATTTCTGGGCATGGGACTCTTGGGGGAGGAGCCTTATGAACCTACACGTTGGATTTCAAACGGCAGAGCTTTTTCCTCTCAAGCGGACCGACACCGCCGATTCGAAGTCTCGAAAAGCAGGAGTGTCGCCCAAAATTATCCTGAAATCGAACAAGACGCTCGGAAAAATTCTGATCGATTCAGAAACAACCCTCGAAGAAGTACCGTTTGAGGCTTGGAACTATCTGTTGGGAAATAGGTCGGCCATCGACTGGATCCTTGACCAGTATAAGGAGAAGAATATTCGCGACGCCACGATCAAGCAAAGGTTCAGTCACTACAGATTCGCGGATCATAAAGAGCAGGTAATAGAGCTGCTCAGACGCGTCATCACGGTTAGCATCCGAACCTTGACAATTGTCGCCGAGATGCAGGAAGCCGACCGTGCGACGTCAGCTAATGCAAATGCTAAGATGGCATGAGTTTCTGTAGGATGCATGCGGATTCCGATTTATTCCGGCCGGGTATTCCGACTTGAAGCCGGCCACCGTTCCGATTTGAAGTCGGCCGCGATTCCGAAATGAAATCGGCCGGCATTCCGATTTGAAGCCGGCCGGTTTTTTGGAAGTCGGCGTTTTCGTTTGGGTCAGTCCTTCAGGCATCAAGTCCCTCGTTGATCAACGAGGGGAAGCGGATGCCGGCCAAGAGAGAACTGACCATGCGACAGATACGACAGATGCTGCGGCTTGCCCGTGATGGGGTGAGCGCCCGGGAGATCGGCCGCACGCTCGGCGTGGCACGCAGCACCATCCAGGACAATCTCAAGCGTGCCTCGACTGCCGGGCTGGCATGGCCTTTGGCAGGCGATCTGACCGACGCCGTTCTTGAGCAACGTCTGTTTGCCCATGCCGGCGTCAGGCGCGGCTTCCGCCGGCGAGCTGAGCCGGATTGGGCCTCGCTGGCCTGTGAGCTGAAGCGGCCTGGCGTCAATCTGATGGTGCTGTGGGAGGAGTACCGGGCGGTCCACCCGGAAGGTTATGGCTACAGCCGGTTCTGCGATTTATTCCGGGAATTCGAGCGGCGGCTGTCTCCGACGATGCGGCAGGACCATCCGGCCGGCGACAAGGTCTTTGTCGATTACTCCGGCAAGAAGATCATGATCGTTGATCGCGAAACTGGAGTTGTGCGCGACGCGGAGATCTTCGTCGCCGTGCTTGGCGCCTCGAATTACACCTACGCCGAGGCGACCTGGACGCAGAAACTTCCAGACTGGATCGAGGCCCATGTCCGGATGTTCCGGTTCTTTGGCGGGGTGCCACGCCTCGTCGTCCCCGACAATCTGAAGTCCGGCGTGCACCGGGCTTCGTTCTACGACCCTGAAATCAATCGCAGCTACGGGATGATGGCGTCCCATTACGGCGTTGGCATCCTTCCGGCACGGCCAAGAAAGCCCCGGGATAAGGCAAAAGTGGAAGCCGGAGTGCGTTTTGCCCAGACCTACATCCTCGGGCGGCTTCGCCGGCAGACCTTCTTCTCACTGGTCGAGGCGAACGCGGCAATCACCGCTGCGCTGGAGCGGATCAATGCGCGCGTCATGCGCCGGATCGGCGTCAGCCGCCGACAATTGTTCGAGGCCGTCGAGATGCCTGTCCTGGCGCCGTTGCCGGATGCCGACTATCAGTTCGCGGAATGGCTCCTGGCCCGCGTCTCGCTCGATTATCACGTCGAGGTCGACGGCTTCTTCTACTCCGTTCCTCACGGCCTGATCCGGGAGCAGGTCGACGTTCGTGCCACCACCCGGACTATCGAGTTGTATCATCGGGGTTTGCGTGTTGCTGCTCACCAGCGCCGTTATGGCGGCCGCCGGCATGGCACTGATCCCGATCACATGCCCAGTGCGCATCGGCGTTACGCGGAGTGGACTCCCGACCGATTCCGGCGCTGGGGGCGGTCGATCGGGCCCAACACCGAGGGGCTCGTCCTCGCCGTCCTGGCCAATCGGCCTCATCCCGAACAGGGATTCCGGACCTGTCTCGGCGTGCTTCGGCTGTTCAAGGATATTGATCCCGAACGCGCCGAACTGATCGCGGCCCGCGCGGTCGCGGTCAGCGCACTGACCTACAAGAGCATCGCCTCCATCATAGCCAACAAGCTCGAACGCGGTTCTCGCGATACCGAGGATGCGATCATCGAGCATCCCAATCTGCGCGGCCCCGGTTACTTCCATTGAAAGGATTATCCAGCATGCTCACCCATCCCACCCTCGACCTGCTGCATAGCCTCGGTCTCCACGGTATGGCCAAAGGCTTCAAGGACCTTGAAGCCCAGTCCGAAGCGCGCAGCCTAGAACACGCCGAATGGCTGGCGTTGCTCCTGGAACATGAGAAAACGCTGCGCCAGCAAAAGCGATTCGAAAGCAGAGCTCGAGCCGCCAAGCTGCGTCATGCCGCCTGCGTCGAGGACGTCGATTACCGCGCTATCCGCGGCCTCGACCGTGCGCTCTTTCTAAAACTCGCCGCTGGCGACTGGATCCGGGCGAGGCATAATCTCCTTGTCACCGGGCCGTGCGGCGTCGGCAAGAGTTGGCTCGCTTGCGCCCTTGGCAACAAGGCTTGCCGAGACGACTTCTCAGTTGCCTACCATCGTGTGCCGCGTCTCTTCGCCGCCCTCGCACTCGGCCGCGCCGATGGCCGTTACACCAAGATGCTGCGGGCGATCGCACGACTTGATCTGCTGATCCTGGACGACTGGGGACCAGAACCTCTCGACGCCGACCAGCGCCGTGATTTGCTCGAAATCGTCGAGGATCGATACGAATCTCGCTCGATTATCGTCACCAGCCAGCTGCCCGTCGATCGCTGGTACGAAATTATTGGAAACCCCACCATCGCCGACGCGATCCTCGATCGCCTCGTCCACAATGCCTATCGCATCGAACTCAAAGGAGAGAGCCTCAGGAAGCAGAAGCAAACCGCTCAAGATCAACCGGTCTCTTGACCTTCCCAGCCCTCGACGACATCATGAAATAGACCCATGCGAATGACGCCACGGGTGGCCGGCTTCAGATCGGAATACCCGACCGGCTTCGAATTGGAATGCATGGCCGGCTTCGTCGGAATCCGCAGGATGCATTATCACTCTCCATGCTTTCGTTTACTTTCAGATGCTTGAATGGCATTCACAATAAGCAGTGTTCTATATGCTCGATTTCAGGCGCGGTGAATTCACCGAGCGCACCGGGCTACGTACTGGGTTAGTTTCGCGAGTAGGTATCGCGTTCGATATTGCTGTATTGATCGTTGATCCGAGCGTACCGCTTCATCGCATCTGCTAGATCTGCATCTTTCGACGCCATTTTTTTGAGATTTCTCGCCGATAAACCCATTCAGCCTGGCCTTTCGGGTCTTTTGATCTGTCAGCTCACCTATCTCGCGCAGATCATCGGTCCATGGCGAAAAGCTACGCTCCAACGCACCAGATGTTGATGGTCTGCATGCGGCGTTCGCCCTCCATCCGGACGTCGCTGCGAAAGTGGTAGCGGGCATCACTCATTTTATCCGACGCGTTACACCGAAGATAGCAGCATGCCGATCGATAATCTTCTGGAGCGCGACGTTAGGGTTTTTGCCACTGGCCGAAAAAGCGGGCTGTTCCGCGACACCGTCGACGGCGTCAGGGCCAGTGCCGTCGTCTACAGTGCGATGCTACCCTGCCGCGCCTGCCGTGTCGAGCCGTTAGCATGGCTGCGCCACGTGCTCACCGAGTTGCCTCAGCGCGCGGTCGATGCAGAGATCACTGCTCCCCTTCAACTTCCAAAAAACCGCCACTGCCCGAACGGGACAGTATTGCCCAGATACGAAGGCCATCCGTCAAAATGCGGGCGACAACGTGCAGGAAAACCGCGCTTGCCTGATATATTTGCAATAATTGCAGTCTTCTGATGCAGTTCACCCTCTTTGAAAGACAATCGAGGCCATCCAGCCGGCCATGAGCGCCATGAGAGTCGTGGCCATTCCGTAGAATAGGCTCTCTTTCTGCGCGGCGATCGTGATGAACTCTTGGAAACCAACTTTAACGATCTCGAACGTGGTCTGGGTGTCGCCGACCATGGCGCCGTCGGCGAACAGCTTGATGTTGACGTCATAGGTCCCGGTCGGCACCTCGGCAGGCAGCGCGATGCCGGCGCGGAACAGCGTCGGCGTCAGGAAGGTGACGCCGCTTGGCGATTCGCGATACAGCCCGTGCTCGCTGCGTAGCCGCACGAAAGCGCGCCGGAACGGATCGGTTGCCACAACGTCGGCATAGTCGGTGCCGACGCGCTGGGTGAGCAGGACGTTGTCGATGCCGAGTTGCTGGCGTCGCCGCACGTCGGCCGGCGCGATGGCGTCGATCGGCCGGTTCGAGGACACCGCAAGATAGGCGGGCACGTTGAGGAACTGCCGTGAATCGGCGTTGACCCAGATGCCGAATTTGCGCTCCTTGCGGCGCGTCACCATGTCGGTGCGTGGACCGGATACCGTCACCACCATGTCGTAACCGCCGTGCCGTGTCGGCGTTGAGGCATCGCGCTCGACCGAGCCGAACAGCACCAGTTCCTCGCCGGAATAGCTCGACGTCACCGTCACACGGTGGTTCGAGATCGAGACGATCAGCTTCTCCGCCTGCGCCGGCGCGAGGCCGAACGCCGCGAACGCCAGCAGGGCTGCAACGATATCGCGAAGGCGGCTCATGCGGCGCCTCCGGATGCGCGGATGGTGTAGATTTCCTCCGGGCGAATGCCGAGTTCGATGGCGAAGCGGACGCCGACCGCGAGGATCAACAAGCCCAGCAGCAGCCGCAGGTGTTCGCTGCGGATGCGATGCCCGGCCTGCGCACCGAACTGCGCGCCGGTGACGCCGCCGATCATCAGGATCAGCGCCAGCACCGCATCGACCTGATGGTTGGTGACCGCGTGCAGGATGGTGGCGATCACCATGGTCACCAGCGTCAGCGCCATCGAGGTGCCGATCACCGTGCTGGTCGGAATCCGCAGCACGTAGATCAGGATCGGGATCAGGATGAAACTGCCGCCGACGCCCATGATGGCGCCGAGGAAGCCGATCAAGAGACCGATGAGGTTGACCGGGATCACCGACAGATAAATCTTCGAGCGCTTGAAGCGCATCTTCAGCGGCAGGCCGTGGACCCAGGTATGCGCGCCCGGACGCCGCAAGGTCGCGTTGCCGCCGCGCCGCGCCCGGCGGATCGCGCGCAGGCCCTCGTAGCACATCGCGCCGCCGACGCCGGTAAGCAGCACGACGTAGGACAGCGCGATCACCAGATCGAGTTGGCCGTGGGCGCGCAGCAAGGTGAACAGCCAGACGCCGAGAATAGTGCCGACGACGCTGCCGCCGAGCAGCACCAGCGCCAGCGTCGGATCGATCGAGCGTTTGCGCCAGTACGACAACGCGCCCGACAACGACGAGGCGGCGATGTGCGTGGAGACAGATGCCACCGCGACCGCCGGCGCAATGCCGATGAAGATCAACAGCGGCGTCAGCAGGAAGCCGCCGCCGATGCCGAACATCCCCGACACGAACCCGACCGCAGCCCCCATCGCCAGGATGAGAAACACGTTGATCGGAATATCCGCGATCGGAAGATAAAGCTGCACAGCACGTTCGTTTCGGATGTCGCCGCGAATCAGAGAAATAGCAGTTTCCAAGTCGGCAGTGATACTAAAGCGAACTCTGTTGAGCAGACGTTTTCTCGGAATCGCGGCCAGGACGACCCTTCGATTCACATCGTTTCATCCTGCTCCAGCTGACCTCCATTTCATGAACGAGTAAGTTCATCTGATCCGAGATCGTTGTCTCTCTGTTTATTGCGAAGACACTTTGGCCGGCCGCCTCGTAAATTAACCGGTTGTTGTTACGCTGATGGATTGACGAGAATACGTCTCCTGTCAGGACTTGCTGCAGGGGCATTTTCAACGGGATTGGAGCATCGGCTTCGTGCCAGGCATCGATCCATTCGCTGCGGACCACTCGGCACGGTTTGCCGCTGTGCGCCCGCGTTATAACGGTATCTTCGCTTGAGGCATTAATGAGCCGATCTAGCAGCGCTGATGGCGTATGGTTTTCCTTTGCTCCGAGCCAAAGCGTGCCAAGCCAGCCCCCCTGCGCGCCCATGGCGATTGCGGCCAAAATCTGACCGCCAGTTGCGATGCCGCCGGCTGCAAGAACCGGAGTATCTCCCGCAACCGCGACGATCTGCGGTACAAGCGATAACGTGCCGACAGGTCCAGTATGACCTCCTGCGTCATAGCCTTGAGCCACTAAAACCTCGACGCCCATCTCCAGGGCCTTTCTGGCGTGGCGTACCGAGCCGATCAGTGAAAACGTCATTTTGCCTTGGCGCTTCGCCCTCTCGATGAGGTCGCGCCGAAGTCCGACCGCTGTAGCCACGGCAACAGCGTTGCTGCCTAGAATCGCTTCGGTCTGTTCGTCGAACATTGCCTCCGAACGCACTTGAGTCGTGAAGAAGCTTGCTGCGGTCGGCGGCTCGACGCTGAAGCGCTTGCGGAGGCCATCGACAAAAGCGACATGTTCGGAAGGTAACGATAGCCTGAGGTCATCAAGGCTCGCTTGCTGCGGTACGTTTGCCGGCAGCATGATGTCAATTCCGTATGGCTTGGAGCCGATCCGCTCCTCGACATGTTTGATTATCGTGAGCAGCTGGTCAGGCTCTTCGCGCGCAAGCCCCAACACCGGGAAGCCTCCCGCCTCGGCGATCGCCACGATCACATCGATCGAATGAGAGAAGCCAAAAATAGGATACTTAATCCCCAACCGCTCACAGATCGGTGTGCGCATGATGTCACTCTTTCATTTTCAAACGGGCGCCGATCCGCGGGGCACCTTCACGTCCGATGATGCTGTTGGATGCAGATCAGTAAGCCGATGTCCGCTAATGGCGTTGCTGTTGCGAATGATCGCGCATGGCAGTGAGTTTCAGTCAAGACGTAGAGATGGGGAGTTTCGATACGCGAAATCGTATGTTGATTGTGCCGATGTAGTTTGGCACTAGCCCAGCAGGCTTCGAACAACTTTAGGAGGATGACATAGTGAGCCAGGAAACAGGTGCACGTGGCCCGCTCAGTGGCGTCCGCATTCTTGATATGGCGACTGTCTTCGCAGCTCCCTTTGGCGCCACGCTGTGCGCGGATCATGGCGCAGACGTGCTGAAGCTTGAGTTGCCCAACGGGAGCGATCCGCTGCGCGGACTTCAGCCGGTCAAGAACGGCGTTCCTCTTTGGTGGAAGATTGCAAACCGAGGCAAGCGTGGCATCACGCTTGATGTGAGGAAGCCCGCAGGGCGCGAGATCCTGCTCAAGATGCTCCCAGAGTTCGATGTGCTAGTGGAAAATTTTCGCACCGGCACCATGGACAAATGGAGTTTGGATATTGACGCGCTTCATCGGGTGAATCCCCGTTTGATCGTGGTTCGCCTGACTGGTTTCGGTCAGACCGGCCCATATAGCGGGCGGCCAGGATTTGCGCGGATATTTGAAGCGATGAGCGGTTTTACCAATCTGACCGGCGAAATCGGCCGTCCTCCGCTGCACAGTAATTTTCCGGTCGGCGATGCTGTGGCCGGACTATTCTGCGCCTTTTCTATTGCAGCGGAAGTTGCTCGCATCAAGGGCGATCCGCAGGCGAAAGGTGTCGAGGTCGATTTGTCGGCGACGGAAGCGCTTTTTCGTCTGCTTGATTTTCTGCCCGTCGAACATGAGCAGCTTGGATTTGTTCGGCGCGCTACGGGAAACTGTGCGAGCTATACTGCGCCCTCCAACATGTATTGCAGCAGCGACGGTACTTGGTTTTCACTGGTCGCTTCCTCAGAGTCGATTTTTGTCCGTTTGTGTAATGCGCTAGAGCACCCAGAGTGGATTGAGGATCCGCGCTTTTCGACCAATCCGCGACGAGTCGAAAATCTAGATCAATTGAATGGAGTGCTCGAAAGGTCATTTTCGACGCGATCTTTCGCGACCCTCGCTGCTTGCCTCGAGCAAGCGGGGGTACCGTTCAGCAAGATCTACACGATTGAAGACATTGAGCGTGATCCGCAATTTGTCGCCCGCGAAGCTATAGTACGGTTGCCGGATCCGGATTACGGCAGCCTGCCTGCTCCTTGCATCGTCCCAAGGGTGAAAGGCCGCAATCTGTCAATTCCTCGCACGGGTCCGTCGGTTGGTGAGCACAACGCGCAAGTTTATGCGGACTTGGGAATTCAGGGAGAGGAGCTCGACTTGCTTCGAAAAGAGGGCGTCGTCTGACCTCGTTTCGGTTTTGAAGGATCGAATTCCTTGGTTCGGAGCCGGTTTAATCAGCCCCGCAGTGGTCTGAAGAATTCCCGGATTTCATGAGCCAGGCTTTCTGGCTGCTCCATGGCCGCGAAATGCCCGCCACTTGGCATGACCGTCCAGCGCTGGATGTTTGTAAACAGCCGACTTGCTAGTGATCTTGGTGGGCGAATGATCTCAGCGGGAAACTCACAATATCCCGTGGGAACGTCAATGCTTTCTTCCTCTGGGAGTGACCAAGGACCATGCGAGCGCGCGTAGTACGGCCAGAATGATGAATTGATTGCACCAGTGAACCAGTACAAAGAAATGTTGGCGAGAAGGCGATCTGTTGAAATGACGGGATCGAGTTGACCGGAACAATCGGACCAAGAGTGAAACTTCTCAACGATCCACGCCGCCAACCCTGCGGGAGAATCTGTTAATCCAAACGCAAGCGTTTGCGGTCGTGTTCCCTGGATTACTTGATAGCCGGTCTCCTCGACCAGGAAAGCTGATAGGTCGTTCAAATAACTCTGTTCTTCCGGTGTAGGCTTATCAAACGCGGCGAGATTGCGCGCTGTCGGCATGAAGTTGAGATGAATGCCCACCACAGACTCTCGGTGCCTTTTCGCAATCAAGGCAGCGATAAATGCTCCCCAGTCGCCACCTTGGGCCCCGAATCTGTCGTATCCCAAGACATTGGTAATCAATTGCGAAAAACAATCGGCAATCGCCTCGAGGCCCAATCGAGGTTGATTCGGTGCGAACGAAAGCCCAAACCCCGGAAGTGACGGCACGATCACCGTAAATGAATCGGCAGGATCGCCTCCAAATCTGGCGGGATCTGTCAGCCGCGGAACTAATTCAAGGAACTCGAATACGGAGCCTGGCCAACCGTGTGAAAGCAACAACGGGAGTGGCGCGGACCCTTTCCCCCTGACGTGGAGAAAGTGCAAGTCGATCCCAGCCAACTCGATTTTGTATTGAGGAAATTCGTTGAGCCGCGCCTGTTGCGCGGACCAGTCAAACTCGTTGCACCAATACGCCACGAGATCTCGCATGTAAGATACGTCGGTCCCAACTGCCCAGGGGGGGGCTTGATCCGTCTGATCGGGAAAACGAGTACGGGTCAATCTTTGCCTTAGATCGATGATTGCCGGCTCGGGTATGGCGAGGGTGAACGTGCGCAGGCTCAATTCCAGCTCCCGAGTCCAGCGGATTTTTGCGTAGAAGAGAGAATGTCGTTCTCAGAAGCCATTCGTCATTGCCTCCAATTGGTCGCGCGGACAACTAGACGCTAAATCTGCGAGTTGACGATTCAACTCATATTCGCGTCTGCCTTCCGGTGTTTCGAACAGCGAAATGCCACGTTGCGGATCCGGTGCTCCCGTGATCTTCTGAAATGGCCTTGTGACGGGAATTTTCTTCGGTGTGGCTGCTGATCTGATACTTCCGTCGCTGTCGATCGCCTGTAGAAGCAGGCGGGCACGATTATCTCGTGCAGTTGGAGTCTGGCTTCGGCAAAGTCGTCATATTCGGGAGGAAAACTAGGGATGCCTCGAGTCGTTTATGTTCAGCCGACGGGAACACAGCAGGAGGTTGAACTTGCAGTTGGTTCAACCGTGATGTCCGGTGCGCTTGCGAATGATATTTCCGGAATCGACGGTGACTGCGGGGGGCAATGTGCCTGTGGAACCTGTCACGTCTACGTCGCTGAAGAGTGGGTCGGGCGCGTAGGTGGTGCTGGCGAGCGGGAGTCGGAAATGCTCATGTTCGCGGCGGCAGTCCAACCCAATTCCAGGCTCGGATGCCAGATAACTATTGAGCGAGATCTCGAAGGGCTGACGGTCCATCTGCCGGACGGGCAGCACTGATCGCGCCGCTTGTAAAAGAAATATGGAGGAAACAATGGGGTCGACTTTGTCTACGCTAGATCCTTACTCAATTCCGATTGAAAAAATAGATGTCAGTAATCCTGCGTTGTTCCAGGATGACACTGTTGGCTCATTTTTCAAGCGGCTTCGTGAAGAGGACCCGGTCCACTTCTGCTCCGATTCAAAAGTTGGCCCGTTCTGGTCGATCACTAAATTCAACGACATCGTGGATGTCGATTCCAACCATGCCGCGTTTTCATCCGATGCCAGCAATGGAGGAGTGGCTCTTGAGAACCGCATGCGGCGGAACTTCATTGCGATGGATCCTCCGAAGCATGACGAGCAACGCAAGGCGGTAAGTCCCATTGTGGCGCCACCGAATCTGCGCAACCTCGAGGGATTAATTCGGGAGCGCACCGCTGCTGTGCTTGATGATTTGCCCCGTGGCACCGAGTTCGATTGGGTCAAGCGAGTCTCAATCGACCTGACGACTAAGATGCTGGCAACTCTCTTCGACTTCCCCTACGAGGAGCGACATCTGCTGACTGAATGGTCCGATATTTCGGTCACGGTGCCGATTGAGTCGGACGTGGAACGAGAGCGGTTACTGCGGCCATGCTATGACTATTTTGGTAAGCTGTGGACGGAACGCCAAAAGCAGCCGCCGAAGGCCGATCTATTGTCTATGCTGGCTCATTCCGATGCAGCTAAGCGTATGGATGTCGCTGAATTTAACGGCAACGTTCTTCTACTCATTGTCGGTGGCAACGATACCACTCGGAATACCATGACGGCGAGCATTCTGGCGATGCACCAGAATCCAGGCGAACTGGAGAAGCTTCGCAAGAATCCTGAGCTTATACCGAGCATGGTTTCAGAGACCATAAGGTGGCAGACGCCCCTGTCTCATATGCGTCGAACGGCGACTGCTGACGTATGGCTGCGCGGCAAGCACATCCGCAAAGGCGACAAGATAGCTATGTGGTATTTATCCGGCAATCGCGATGACGAGTACATCGAGAGAGCCGATGAGTACATCATTGATCGCAAGAATGTTCGTCAGCATCTCTCGTTTGGATTCGGCATTCATAGGTGTGTCGGCAATAGGCTCGCGGAACTACAATTGAAGATCCTCTGGGAAGAGCTTCTCAAACGCAATATGACGATCGAGGTATTGGGGCCGCCAGTTCGAACATACTCGAACTTCATTCACGGTTACGAATCGCTTCCGGTGAAGGTCTCTTCTTGACTCGGTTGAAGAGCGACCGGCTGACCGCGCCTTATCAATAATAAGAAAATAAGAAGAAGACGAAATTATCATCATGAGGGGAGTGAACAAATGAAGCGTTGGCTGAACTGCTTTGCCGTTTCAATGGTCGCTATGTTTCCGGCTGTGGCGGCCCATGCGCAAAAACCTGTGGTTCGAATTCAGGATTATCCCGGTTCGATCACCACGCTTATCCGTGTGGCTGTTGATAAAGGCTACTGCGACAAACACGGGATCGAGTGTCAGCTCAAGATGATTCCTTCCGCTCCTGCTGGGCTCCAAACGTTGCTGGCCGGAGGAATCGATGTCGCTGGACCTCCGCCCGAGGTGGCAATTCAATCTGCGGTACGTGGCGCCGAGCTTAAGATCGTCGGCAGCTACTTCAACGCAAACCCGTTCATGCTTCTTCTTGGACGATCAATGTCGTCCGAGTATGACAAGGGCTACCCGGAAGTAATAAAGAAGCTGAAGGGGAAAAAGATCGGGGTGACTGCGCGCGGCGCGGGTCCGGAATTCCAGATGGGGTCGATGCTGCAGGCCAACGGACTCAAAGCCGAGGACGTCACGTTTGTCGCGGTCGGCTCCCCGAACACGGTCTACCCGGCGCTGGTCAACGGTCAGATTGATGCTGCCATGAGTTTTGTGCCTCTGGATGGCTTCTGCAATGTCTTGAAGACCTGTCATATTGCTGTTGTTCCGGCCAAGAATGAGGGACCGAAGGTTCTCACCGCTCTCAATGGTGCGGGTGGTTTGCTCGTTGTTAAGGCGGATTATCTGAAGGCCAATCGCGACACCATGAGCCGTTTCTCTCTGGCGTTGAAAGACGCCCAAGAATTCGTTCAGGATCCCAAGAATTTCGATGAGATCTCCAGGATCGCGCTTAAGTACTATCGTCTGGACATGGATAAGGGAGACGAAATTCTGCGAGATTCGTTGAAGCGCTTCTTGCCGAATATGGTTTCGAGCGTCGACGCCAATGCTCTCCAATCCGCATCCAATTACCTCCTGCAAACAGGCCAGTTGAGCAAAGCTTATGATACGTCTGCTCTTTTGGAAAAGTAAGCATTGGAGGAAGCAACGATGGCGATGGTTCAACGTCTTCAGTTTCCCGGTGAAACTGCCTCGATCAAAAGCGTAGGCAAGCCTATGTCCGAAGATGTCGCGATCGAGGTGCAAGATCTGGAGGTGTCCTTCGGAAACCGGAAGGTCATTGACGGAGTTTCCCTGCAGATTCCGAAGGAGCAGCTTGTATCGATTGTTGGACCTAGCGGATGTGGAAAGACCACTGTGCTGAATTTACTTGCAGGCCTGGTGGATGTGCCGCGAAAAGGAAAGCTCCTGGTCGGGAATAAGTCGCCGCGATTAGGTGATGACAGGATTGCTTACATGCTGGCGCGGGATTCGTTATTGCCTTGGCGAACCACGCTACAGAACGCGTGTTACGGGATGCAAATTCGCGGAGTGCCGGCCAAGTTGCGGGAGGAGCGGGCTCGCGATCTTCTCGGTAGGGTTGGGCTCGCAGGGTTTGAGAACGTCTATCCCAAGCAATTGTCGCATGGAATGCGGCAGCGCTGTGCACTGGCACGAACGTTCGCGCTCGATGCTCCGTATCTGTTGATGGATGAGCCGTTCGGCGCGCTGGATGCTCAAACGAAGCTCACTTTAGAAGAACTTCTTGTAGAGCTTTGGCAACAGGAGCGGCGGACGGTGATGTTCATCACGCACGATCTGGCTGAGGCAATCGCGATTTCCGACCGGGTTATTGTGATGTCGGCGAGGCCGGGCCGTATTGCCGGCAATTTCGCAATTGATCTGCCAAGACCTCGTAACATTCGATCCTTGCAGAAAGAGCCGCATTTTCACGAGCTGTATGCTCAAATTTGGGGCGTGCTGGAAGATGGCTGGAGGCACTCCGATGTCTAAGAATGAGAGGCTTGCTCTTGAGTTTGGGGCCACCGTGATTCCGCATGCTGTTTTTCTCGGTGTATTCTTAGGGCTTTGGGAATATGCGGTCAGAGTAGGATGGCTTGACTCGATCTTCTTCGGGCAACCTTCGGGCATTGCGAGTTTTTTATGGGCTAATCTTATACAGTCGGCAAGCCTTTGGAAGGAAATGGGCTGGACTGTTTTTGGGACCTTCTCGTCATTTGTCCTCGGGAGCATCGCGGCCATATTGACGGGATTGCTCTTTGTCATGATGCCGAGGCTCGAGCGGTTTCTGGATCCCTATCTGACTGCATTCAACGCGATGCCGCGTATTGCTCTAGTACCGCTGTTCATTCTCTGGTTTGGGCTAGGTGTAGCGTCGAAGATCGCGATCGGCGTTACCTTGACTTTCTTCATTGTGCTTTCGAGCACAATTGCCGGAATGCGCGGTCTTAATCAGGATCATGTCGTCCTGACACGGACGTTAGGGGCAAGACCCGCCCAAATGTTCGCTTACGTTACTCTTCCCGGCGCCATTCCCGTCATTTTCTCAGGCCTGCGGTTGGGACTTTTGTATGCGATGCTGGGCGTCGTCGGCGGCGAGATTATTGCGGCTGAGCATGGTCTTGGGCAATCTTTGGCGTATCTTGGCTCGACGTTCAACATGAATGGCGTCATGGCGCTGCTTTTGATTCTTTCGGTGCTTGGAATGACCGTGACCGGAATCATGACCTACGTTGAAAAACGACTGCTGCATTGGCAATGAGCGATCGCGCGGTCCGGTTGGAGAAAGAGCGCGAGGCCTGCTGTGTTCCCGCGGGAGCGCCGAAATGCGTGACGAAGATCGCTGTCGGCGGCGAGGAGTCGCGCGTTCCAATTTTTGTTAAGTGGAGGTTGTATTGAAAGCCGCAGTTTTACATCAGGTGGGTGCGCCGCTCGAAATCTGCAATGTCACCATCAAAAAGCCGGGTCCGCACGAGGTGCTTGTTCGGACCGCGGCTGTCGGGCTCTGTCATAGCGATCTACATATCATGGACGGCTCCATTGCGATGCCGCTTCCAGTGGTTCTCGGTCATGAGGTTGCTGGTGTGGTCGAGGCGGTCGGGCCTGAGGTAAGAGACCTGACTCCCGGAGATCACGTCGTGGGTTGTCTCGCGGTATTTTGCGGACATTGCACGCAATGCCTGAGTGGAAGGCAGAACCTGTGTGAGGACGTTGAAACAAAGCAGCCTCCGGGAAGAGCTCGCCGACTTTCGATCGGTGAAACGCATGTGGGGCAAGCCTGGAACCTGTCTGCGTTTGCCGAGCAGATGCTCGTCCATGAAAATGCGCTCGTAAAAATTGCGACTGACATGCCTTTGGATCGCGCCGCGCTCCTGAGTTGCGCGGTTATTACCGGAACGGGCGCAGTGTTCCGGACAGCGGCGGTCCCGCCGGGCAGCACTGTCGCGGTCCTAGGCTGCGGCGGCGTCGGACTATGCACCATCAATGGTGCAGCTATAGTCGGAGCGTCTCGAATTATCGCCATCGACACAAATCCGCGGAAGCTGGAATTCGCCAAACAGTTCGGAGCTACCGATTGCATTGATGCGAGCAAGTGTGATCCGGTAGAGGCGATCATGGATTTGACCTCCGGCGGCGTTCAATTTTCCTTTGAGTGCGTCGGCCTTCCCGTGACGACTGCTCAGGCGTTTCGAATGCTTGCCATCGGCGGTGTCGCGACGGTAATGGGGCTTTTCAAGGATGGCACTGAAGTGCCGCTTCTGGCAGGTGAGTTCCGGAAGGAAAAGAAGATCCAGGGCTCGGTCATGGGATCGAACAAGCTTCCCCTCGATATCAAGCGCCTGATCGATCTGTACCTGCAGGGCAAACTTGAGCTTGATAAGCTTATTTCGAATCGAATTCACCTTGAAGGTATCAATGAAGGATTCGACGCGATGGTTGGTGGCGCAGTCGCCCGTTCGATCATCACGTTTGATGACGTCCTGTCCGGCGCGTAAAAGCCGGATCAGCTCGCGTGCCGATATCGTTCGTCTTCAGGACGACGATGCAACTGCTATGCATAACGCGCCTAAACAAGGCGTGTTGAGAGGCGAAGAAATTGACCCGACTGAGCACGATCGTTATTGCCGGGGCAGGACAAGCAGGATTTCAGGCGGCGGCTTCCTTGCGGCAGGCTGGTTTCAGGGGGGAATTGTGTCTGGTCGGAGACGAAGCGGGCCTCCCTTATCAGCGTCCGCCGTTGTCAAAGGCTTACCTTTCGGGAAAGCTTTCTCGTGAGGGACTTCTGTTTCGAGCCAAAGCTTTCTTCAGCGACAATGATATTCGCGTTATCGACAACACCAGGGTGACGAAGCTCGATCGCTTAAGCAAGAGAGTCATGCTTTCGAGCGGCGAAGCCCTGCACTACGATCACCTGATCCTGGCTTTGGGCGCAAGAAATCGAGCATTAGCGGTCGAGGGCCGTGATCTCGATGGCGTATTTGGACTTAGAACCGTCGCTGACGTTGATCGACTTCGCGTACGCTTGAAGAGTGCCGGGCAGATCGTGGTTGTCGGCGCCGGATTCATTGGTGGTGAATTCGCTGCCGTCGCAAGTGCACTCGGAAAATCAGTGCTGATGCTGGAAGCGGCAGATCGCGTGATGGGGCGGGCCGTCTCGGCGGATATGTCCGAATTCTTCCATCGGGCATATGCGCAATGGGGTGTGCATTTGGTCTTGGGGCACCAGTTGAAGCGCATTGTGGGGCAGAATGGATCGGTCAGCGGCATCGTGACCGAACAAGGCCTTAGTGCGCCGGCAGACGTGATCGTCTACGGAATCGGAGCGATGCCAAACGTTGAGCTCGCGGTCGATGCAGGGCTTGAAGCCGCGAACGGGATTCGGGTCAACGATCAGCTTGTCACGTCGGATCCAGCCATATCGGCTATAGGTGACTGCTCATGTTGGCCAGCACCTTACGCGGGATGCGATATCCGCCTGGAGTCGGTGCAGAACGCCGCAGATCAGGGACGTGCGGTGGCTGCCCGGATCATGGGGAGCACCAAGCCCTATTCTGCAGTGCCTTGGTTCTGGAGCGACCAGCGGGACGTCAAGTTACAGATTGCCGGCTTCTCTCCAGGCAGCGATCGAAGCATTGTTCTCGGCGATCCCGAGAAAAATAGCTTCTCTGTGTTCTGCTTTCGAAAGGGTGAAATTGTCGCTGTCGAGTCGGTTAACAGAACCGTCGACCACATGGCTGCTCGGAAACTTTTTGAGCGCACTGATAGAGAGCTCAGCCCGGATGACGTTTGCCGCCCCGGCTTCTCCTTGAAAGATTGCATAATTGCGAAGGTCTAATTGAGACGGATGTTCGGACTGCGCCGGCGGCCAGCGGAGATGATGTTTTAGTCGCGGTTTCCGATAGTGCGCTATCGATCCATTCGCCGCAGCACAAGTCGAGCGCAGGGAGCCATGGCCCCACCGGTAGAAACTTCCGTGACATCTTTATCGCCTTGCCGGGGAGCAACCGTAGTCGATCATCTGCTGGTTCAACAAAACAAGTTCCGCTCTGTGAAACGATGGCTTGTTCGCGAGTTCGGATTGAACAACATGTACCAGCACTAATTTGATTTGGGGAGGAGCTGGTGTTGATGTCAGATTCAGTCTCACTGGAGAGCAACGTCAAATATCTTCTGATCGGCGGTCGGCACGTTCCCTCTCATTCGGGCCAGACTTTTACAACTTACAATCCGACATCGGGCCAACCGTTAGCAGAAGTCGCAAGGGCCGGCGTGGAGGACGTGAACGATGCGGTTCTGGCCGCACGTAGCGCCTTCGAGACGTGGAGGTTCTCGAAACCATATCAGCGACAAGAACTTTTATTGAAGTTAGCTGACTTAATAGAAGAGCACTTCTACGACCTGGCTTATCTCGACACAAAGAATATGGGCGCGCCCATATCCTCGATGCAGGCGAAGCGCCATCGGGTGATTGGCTTGCTGCGTTACTACGCGGGTCTCGCGACGAACTTGCACGGCCAAACCATTCCGAATTCTCAGAACGGAAATATCTTCAGCTATACATTGAAGGAGCCGATCGGGGTCGTTGGAGCCATCAATCCTTGGAACAGTCCTCTTATACAAGCAGTATGGAAAATCGCCCCCGCGCTCGCGGCCGGATGTGCGGTTGTGTTGAAGCCTGCTGAGCAGGCGCCGCTTTCGTCGCTTCGGATTGGCGAGTTGTGCCTGGAAGCCGGAATCCCGGCAGGCTTAGTCAACGTGGTGCCCGGATTTGGTGACGCTGGAGCAGCGCTGGCGTTACATCCGGGTGTCGACAAGGTCGCATTCACAGGATCCACTGAGGTCGGCAGGAAAATTGTCGAGGCGTCTGCAGACAACATCAAGCGGGTCTCTCTGGAGCTCGGCGGCAAGTCCCCTAACATCGTCTTTGATGATGCGAATCTTGATATTGCAGTTCCAGGTGCTGCAATGGCGGCTTTCGCGAATACCGGACAGATATGCAGTGCAGGAACGCGGCTGTTCGTCCAGCGCAAGATTGCTGACGAGTTCATCGAAAAGCTGTCGAATTTTGCTCGCACGGTCAAAGTCGGCGATCCGACTGACATAGAAACCCAATTGGGGCCGCTCGCCTCCAAGGGCCAATTTGACCGAGTCACAAGCTATATCGAGCAGGGTTCTGCCGAAGGCGCCATCGCCGTTTCGGGCTGCGAAAAGAAGCATCCTGATCAGTTAGCGAAAGGGTACTTCGTGTCGCCCACGGTATTTTCCGGTGTTTCGGACAATATGCGCATCGCTCGCGAAGAAATCTTTGGTCCAGTGCTGTCGGTGCTTGTGTTTGACACGATCGACGAGGTCATCAGGCGAGCAAATGACACGCCTTACGGGCTCGGTGCCGGCGTATGGACGCGCGATATCGACAACGCGATGGCGGTTACGCAAGGAGTCCAATCCGGAAGCGTGTGGGTGAACTGCTATCAGATCATGGACCCTGCCATTCCTTTCGGCGGATATAAGCAAAGTGGCTATGGGCGGGAATCCGGCGTAGAGCACATGGAAATGTTCCTCAATACCAAGTCTGTCTGGATCAAGAGCGGAATCCCTGCGCGCGGATGAGGAGGAAGCATGTTTTGCTATGAAGTAACGGAGCATGGCGCCCCGCTTCAGCGAAGGGAGCGTCCCACACCCGCTCCGGTTGGCCGTGAAGTCGTGATCCGGATGACGCACTGTGGGCTTTGTCATTCCGATGTCCATCTTTGGAAGGGTTTCCACGATCTCGGGGGCGAGAACAAAGCGTTGATCCGCGACCGCGGGATCGTCCCTCCATTGACCTTGGGGCACGAACCGCTCGGCATTGTCAGCGCAATCGGCCCAGACGTGCGCTCCGTCAAGGTCGGCGACAAGCGGCTGGTCTATCCTTGGCTTGGCTGCGGCCAATGCTGGGCCTGCGATGAGGATCTGCCTTTGCTTTGCGTGACGCCGAAAGCAATCGGCGTTACGCGCGCTGGGGGCTATTCGACCCATCTCTTGGTCCCTGACGAGCGATATCTGGTCGACACCGACGGGATAGACGACGCCTTCGCTGCAACTCTTGCCTGCTCCGGCGTCACGTCGTACTCCGCTGTTCGCAAGGTTCTATCCAGGACGCACCGTGGCGATTCAGTTGCAGTCATCGGCTGCGGTGGTTTGGGTCTGCTGGCGATATCCATTCTACGGGCCAGCGGACATAGGGAGATAATCGCCTGCGATGTAGATCAAGGCAAACTCGATGCCGCGATCCAGCAAGGTGCATCAGAATCACTTCGAGCGGATCAGCCTGGCGCGATCGATCGTCTTCGCGATCTGGCCGGGTCGCGTTTGGCCGGCGTCATTGATTTTGTTGGGCGACCAGAAACGTTTGCCGCAAGCTTCGCCGCTATTCGCAGAGGTGGAGTTTACGTGCTGGTGGGATTGCATGGGGGAGCTTTGACATTTCCGATGCCGCCGATTGCTCAACGTTACGTGTCGATTGAAGGATCATACGTTGGGACGCAAGAGGAACTTCGTGCTGTCGTGAGCTTGGCGAGGGAGGGCAAACTGCAGGCTCCGCCGATTAGACAGCGAACGCCCGAACAGATCACTGATGTCTTGCGCGAGCTTGACCGGAACGCGGGCGTAGGACGCAATGTTGTGACGTTTCCTTTTGTGCAAACTGGGCGCTAACACAGGAATGGTGAAGCCAACATGAGTGGTCCGCTTGGCGGCCTCAAGATAATCGAGATGGAAGCCGTAGGTCCCGTCCCGTGGGCCGGCATGATGCTGGCCGATATGGGTGCGCAGGTCTTGCGTGTGGATCGTCCGATAGTCGCGGATATGGGCCTCAATCGCGACGAGCGTTTCGAGCTGAGCGGGCGCGGCAAGCAAACTGTCAGGATAGATGCGAAAGCCGCTAACGGCGCGACAGAGATACTTCGATTGATCGGTGATGCGGACGTGCTTCTAGAAGGCCTTCGTCCTGGAGTCATGGAGCGACTCGGACTCGGTCCCAGTGAATGTTTCGATCGAAACCCGGCTCTCATCTACGGACGTATGACAGGTTGGGGACAAACCGGGCCGCGATCCAGTATAGCGGGCCACGATATCAACTATATTGCAACGACCGGCTTTCTCCACGCGATCGGATCAAAGCAAGCGCCCTCTTCCCCCCCGCTCAATCTGGTGGGAGATTTCGGCGGTGGTGGCATGCTTCTGCTTGTCGGTGTTCTTGCAGCATTGGTCGAACGACAAAGCAGTGGACGTGGACAAGTGGTCGATGCCGCGATGGTAGACGGAGTACTCACTTTGATGGCGCCGCATCTGGGGCGTTGGCAGAGCGGCGAATGGGATGGGGAGCGCGGTTCTCATATTTTTGCCGGGAGTGCACCTTTTTACGCGACATACGAGACCGCGGACGGCAAACACGTCGCAGTTGGGGCCATAGAACCTCAGTTCTATGTGGCGCTTCTGAAGGGCCTTGGTCTCGAAAAAGAGGTCTTGCCTAAACAGCACGACAGATCGTCCTGGCCGCAGATGCGATCGAGATTCATGGAGATTTTCCGGCAGCGTACGCGGGACGACTGGTGCGAGATTTTTTGTGGGACGCAAGCTTGCGTCTCGCCAGTTCTTGCAGTGAACGAGCTTTCTGATGATGCCCACCTAACTGCTCGTGACAGCCTCATAGAAATTGACGGCATATTGCATCCTGCGCCGGCGCCTCGCTTTTCTCGTACGCCCGGGAAAATTGCCGGGTCGCCTGCTCGGAGATCTCCAGGGTGAGATTCAAGAGACAAGATCAAGTGCAACGAAAGAGCAATTGATGATTCGTGATCGAGATCAATTATCGCGCTTACTGAATGACGTTCGAACATTTATTCGAGACGAGTGTCTTCCACTGGAGGAACAGGTTGACCGAGATGGTGCTATTCCCGAATCTGTCGTTCAGCGAATGCGCGACATTGGCTTGTTTGGGCACAGTATACCGGAAGAATTTGGTGGTGCAGGACTCACGACCGAAGAGTTGGTGCTGGTCAACTTTGAGGTTTCACAAGTCAGTACGGCATTTCGGGCAAGATTCGGTGGAAACACCGGAATCGCGTCGGAGTCCATCGTGGCGGACGGAACGGAATCGCAGAAGGTGAAATTTCTACCGCTCCTTGCAAGCGGAAAACTGACCGGGTGTTTCGCACTTACGGAACCAGATGCGGGTTCTGATGCGACGGCACTGAAAACAAGAGCCGTGGCAGATGGCGAGCATTTTGTCCTTGCAGGCAGAAAATGTTTTATCACCAATGCCCCTATCGCGGATCTGTTCACAGTTTTTGCCCGAACGGACGAACGTGAAAGAGGGGCGGATGGCATTACCGCTTTTCTTGTCGAGCGAAACACGCCTGGGCTAACGACCTCTCCCGAGTACGAGAAGATGGGGCAGCACGGCTCACCTGTCGGTGACGTGATTCTGGATCGGGTTCGTATTCATCGGGACAGTATTGTTGGCGAATTAGAGAACGCTGGATTCCGCACTGCGATGAAAGCTCTCAACAAGCAACGAATAAATCTAGCGAGCCTTTGCGTTGGGCCTGCCATCCGTCTCATCCGGGAAATGGTCGGATATGCCCATACGAGAAAGCAGTTCGGAAAATCTATTGGTGAGTACCAGCTGGTCCAACAGATGATTGCCGATAGTAACACTGAGGCTCATGCCGCGCGTGCGTTGGTGCTGGAAACTTCACGGAAACGCGACGCTGGTATCGATGTCACGATGGAAGCATCGATGTGCAAATTGTTTGCCTCTGAAATGTGCGGTCGTGTGGCAGACCGGGCAGTGCAAGTTTTTGGAGGAAATGCCTTTTTTCGCGGCAATGTGGCCGAGCGTTTCTACAGGGATGCGCGAGTATTTAGATTATATGAGGGAACTAGCCAAATTCATATTGCGAACATTGCCAAGCACACGATGCTCTCAATGAGAGAAATGCACGTTCCGTTTTGATCGTTACTTAAGACCTGCAGTTGAACTACCCTTTAGCGTGTAATTGTTCAATCTGTCGTGCCGCTTCCTTCAGTTTAGATGCCGTCTCCACAAGATGATCACTTGCTTGGAGATCTTTTACTGAAATCGAACAGTTTATGGCGATGACTGGTTGCTCGCGCGACAATATGAGGGGGGTCGCCACAGCGCGGACTTCCGGCTTCCAGTCGCCGCGCGAATAGCAGTAACCTTCTTTTTCAAATCGCTGTCGATCGATCTTCCATTGGCGATTGTGCTTCTCAAAGAAGTCCGGGTCATAGACCTTGAGATAGTTAAGGATTGCGTTGCGTTCAGTCGCGCTGCATCCAAGTATGAGAGCTCTTCCGATTGACGAACTAAGTAATGGCCGAGTGCTACCGACATCGGGGAGATACCGATTGGCTGTATCGGTTCGTGCGGTATCGATATAGACAGCATTGGTCCGATCCCGCATGGCCACATTCACGGTACACCCGGTGTCGCGCGCGAGTCGTTCAACGATCGGTCTTGCTATCTGGCGAATTTTCAGATGAACAAGGAGAGGATAGCCAAGTGATAGCACGCCGGACCCGAGCTGATATTTCTTCTGCGTAGCGTTGTAGTTAAGATATCCCAGCAATGTCAGCGAATAAGTCAAGCGTGAAACGGTAGGCTTAGGCAAGCCAGTCCGATCCGATATCTGTTTGTTTCCAAGGTATGGGTCAGACGCAGAAAATGAACGCAAGACTTCCATCCCGCGCGCCAAATTCATGGAGAATTGACGATCAGTCGTGAGATCATGGGGATCGACCAAGCCAGGAAGCTTAATCGTTCTGGTGCTATGGTGTTTTTGAACGGTCATGAATTGAAGACGCTTCTCATTTTCCACGATGAGCGGCCGACGATTTGCTAAAAGCTATACAATGGCAAACTGGCCTTCAATAGCGATAACTGTTAACCCGCATCTCGCGTTCTGGACTGCGCTAAGCTGAAAAATCCCAGTTTAGGAGCTTGGGTCGGAGTGAAGAACCTCGGAGGCGACGTTCTACAACTGGCGAAGAAGTACGCCGGCCTGATGCCGTCGGGAGATGATGTGGCTGCGTCAGCTCACCGAAATCATAAGGGAAAGACAGAACACTTTAGCTGCCAACGAAGTTGTACTCATGCCAAACTGAAACTTGCTTACATCGCAAGGAATCCCTCACGATCTCGCTTCCTTCAGGAAGTCAATTGATTTTTGGAGATTTTGTGAGTCTTGCTAGACCGGTAGACGGTTGGCGTAAGACTGGTCCAAGCTTGAAAAGCGCGGGAAAAGCTCTTTTCATTCTTGAATCCTACGGCCAGCGCGATCTGTTTGATAGGTCGGTTCGTTCGATGCAGCAGACTAGCCGCCAAATCCCGACGAGCCTCATCTTTTAGAGCTTGGAGCGTTATGCCTTCTTTTTGGAGTTGCCGATAGAGACTACGCACTGAAAGGTTCAGCTGGCTCGCAAGCGAATGGGCCGAATGGGATCTATGCCTTAAACACTCACGCACCCGCTGAGCCAACAGTCGATCGTGCCGATACTGCAACACAGTTAGCGGTAATGCGCGCTTTAACATTATTGTCATCGACTGTTCGTCGCGCTGTGGTGAAAGATCGAGATATCGCGCGTCGAAACGAACCCCGGTCCAGTGAGCTGCGAAGTGAACAGGCCCCGGCGAAAAGAGGAGCTGGTATACATCAGAGTGTAATGGGGTGTCGAACGTGAAGGCTGTTTCGTCGAGAGGTATCCGGGAATTGATCAGCCAGCAGGCATAGCCGATGATGTAACGCAGACTGGTGATGAAGCAGAATTCCCGCATTGGGCCAAGATCGCGGGTTTCTTCGATGGCCAATTCCACGGTGCCATTCAAAATGCTGAACTTATAGATGATGTCGCTGGTCAGAAGACGATAGTGGCGGCACCATCGCTTCAGCGCGATTCCAAGTGTTGGTGACGTGAGGGAGGCTCGAGCCAACATGCCGTAGCTGCCCCACGGAAGCCTTCGGCTGAACCACCCTAGAGCTTCATCATCGAGTTCGCGCATAGCGAGGCTCGAAATTTCCTCCATCTGTGACGCTGTAATTCGGCCATTTGGCTGCGACAGCAATTCTGGCGTGATACGTACCTGCCGGAGGGCCATCACGGGGTCCCTTCCATACATCTCATAAGCCAGGACCATGGCTCTGACGAAGGCAACTGGGGTTGCTGTAACCTGCTTCATTCTCTTATTTGGCACGATCTGCAACCTGATTGGCAACAAAAATATTCGATCGGGCGTACAGAAACGATACGAGAAGAATTGATGCAGAGGCAGTTAGTTAGCGGCCTCGTAAAGTTGCGGCAGGTCCCTCTGTCAACGTCGAAGATACGAAATCGCGGCCAGCACTTCGGAGGATCGCCGCATGCTAACTGGCCGCAAACTGATGACCGAATGGCTGAGGCCACCTCCAGAGATGGAATTTCTACGAAACTGGGTACAACCAGCTCGCGGCCTTTCAGCACACTAAAATTAAGAGCGAGAGCAGATGCCGCTTCATTCCAATATTGCAACGAATTCTCCGGATTTCACCCAGAACGCCGACGCGATGCGCGCGCTGGTCACGGAGTTGAAGGACAAGCTGAACGAGGTCGCGGGCGGGGGCGGCAAGGTATCGCGCCAGCGTCATACCTCGCGCGGCAAGATGTTCGTCCGCGATCGCGTCGATCTCTTGATCGATCCCGGCACCGCGTTTCTCGAATTGTCGCCGCTGGCGGCGAACGGTCTTTATGGCGGCGACGTGCATTCGGCGAGCGTCGTCACGGGCGTCGGCCGCATCGCGGGCCGCGAATGCGTGATTGTCGCCAACGACGCCACCGTCAAGGGCGGCACCTATTACCCGATAACGGTGAAGAAGCATCTCCGCGCCCAGGATGTTGCCAGGCAGAACAATCTGCCCTGCGTCTACATGGTGGATTCCGGCGGCGCGTTCCTGCCGCTGCAGGACGAGGTCTTTCCCGACGAGCGCCATTTCGGCCGCATCTTCTACAATCAGGCCAATCTCTCGGCGCAGGGCGTCGCCCAGATCGCCATCGTGATGGGCTCCTGCACCGCCGGCGGCGCTTACGTGCCGGCGATGTCCGACGAAAGCATCATCGTGCGCAATCAGGGCACGATCTTCCTCGGCGGCCCGCCGCTGGTGAAGGCCGCGACCGGTGAGGTGGTGACGGCGGAAGAACTCGGCGGCGCCGACGTGCATTCGCGCCAGTCCGGTGTCACCGACCACTATGCGCAGAACGATCGCCACGCCGTCGGTATCGCACGCAAGATCGTCAGCACGCTGAAGCAGTCGCCGCGGCATGTCTCCGGATGGCAGACGCCGCGCGAGCCGCTCTACGCGCCGCAGGAAATCTACGGCGTGGTGCCCGCCGACAACCGCAAGCCGTTTGACGTGCGCGATATTATCGCGCGGATCGTCGATGGCTCGGAATTCGACGAGTTCAAGAAGCTCTATGGGCAAACGCTGGTATGCGGCTTCGCGCATATCTGGGGTTATCCGGTCGGCATCGTCGCCAACAACGGCATCCTGTTCAGCGAAAGCTCGCTGAAGGGCGCGCACTTCATCGAACTGTGCAGCCAGCGCAATATTCCGCTGGTGTTCCTGCAGAACATCACCGGCTTCATGGTCGGCAAGAAGTACGAAGCCGGCGGTATCGCGCGCGACGGCGCCAAGCTGGTGACGGCAGTGGCGACGACGTCGGTGCCGAAGTTCACCGTGGTGATCGGCGGCTCCTACGGCGCGGGCAATTACGGCATGTGCGGCCGTGCCTATTCGCCGCGCTTCCTGTGGATGTGGCCGAACGCGCGCATCTCCGTGATGGGCGGCGAGCAGGCGGCGATGGTGCTGAGCACGGTCCGCCGCGAAGGCATCGAAGCCAAGGGCGGCACGTGGTCGGCCGAGGAGGAGCGCGAATTCCAGGCGCCGATCCGCGCGCAGTATGAAAAGCAGGGCAGTCCCTATTACGCCACCGCGCGGCTATGGGACGACGGCGTGATCGATCCCGCCGATACGCGTCTGGTTCTGGGTCTCGGTCTGTCGGCGGCAGCGAACGCGCCGATCGAGCCGACCCGCTTCGGTATTTTCAGGATGTAATGATGGCAGGCTCCGCACACTACCGGCGTTTCCGGACGCTCTTGATAGCCAATCGCGGCGAGATCGCCTGCCGCGTCATTCGCACGGCCAAAGCCATGGGCCTGCGCACCGTCGCGGTCTATTCCGAAGCCGATGCCGACGCGGTTCACGTCGCCATGGCCGACGATGCCGTGCTGCTCGGTCCGGCGCGAGCGCGCGACAGCTATCTGAACATAGAACGCGTGCTGGCGGCGGCGAAGCAAACCGGCGCGGAGGCGATCCATCCGGGCTACGGCTTCCTCTCGGAGAATGCCGAGTTCGCGCAAGCCTGCGCCGACGCGAATCTCGTGTTCGTCGGTCCGACCGCGGCGATGATGACCGCGATGGGTTCGAAGTCCGGCTCCAAGCTGCTGATGGAAAAAGCCGGCGTTCCGCTGGTCCCCGGTTATCACGGCGAGGCGCAGGATGATGCGACCTTGGCGGCGGCGGCCGAGAAGGCCGGCTATCCAGTGCTGGTGAAGGCGTCGGCGGGCGGCGGCGGACGCGGTATGCGCGTGGTGCGCGAGGCTTCCGAGATGAAGGCGGCGCTGGAGAGCGCGCGGCGCGAAGCGAAGGCTGCGTTCGGCGACGACCGAATGCTGGTCGAGAAATACGTCCAGAACCCGCGTCACATCGAAGTGCAGATCGTCGGCGACAGTCACGGCAACCTGCTGTCGCTGTTCGAGCGCGAATGCACGTTGCAGCGCCGCCACCAGAAGGTGATCGAGGAAGCGCCGTCGCCGACGCTCAACGCCGCCCAGCGTGAGAAGGTCTGCGAGGCCGCGCGCAAGGCAGCGGGTGCGGTGAACTACGTCGGCGCGGGCACCATCGAATTTGTGTCCGATGGCAAGGAAGTGTTCTTCATCGAAATGAACACGCGCTTGCAGGTCGAGCATCCGGTGACCGAACTGATCAGCGGCGTCGATCTGGTCGAGTGGCAGTTGCGCGTTGCCTTCGGCGAGAAGCTGCCGATGACGCAGGATCAACTCAAGCTCAACGGCCATGCCATCGAGGCGCGGGTCTACGCGGAAAATCCCGATAAGAACTTCATGCCGTCGGTCGGCCGCATCAAGACGTGGCGGACGCCGGAGGAAGTCGGCGGCCTGCGGATCGATGCCGGTTACCGGCAGGGCAGCAACGTGTCGCCGCATTACGACGCGATGCTCGCCAAGGTGATCGCCTGGGCGCCGACCCGCGACGTCGCTATCGACCGGCTCAATCGCGGGTTGGAAGAAACCGACGTGCGCGGTGTCATCACCAACATTCCGTTCCTGTCGGCACTGATCACCCATCCCGACGTCCGCAAGAACAAGATCGATACCGGCTTCATCGAGCGGCATCTGAAGGACCTGACGCCGAAGCCGCCCGCACCTGGCGCGCTTGAACTGGCGGCAGCGGTGGCCGCCATCCTGACCTATGAGCGCGAGGCGATGCGCGCCGACGTGCAATCGCCGTGGCAGACCGACGGCTGGATGCCGGTCGGGCAGCGCCATCGGGTCTTCAGCTTCAAGCAAGGGCCGGGCACTGAACTGACCATCGCCCGCCGCTATGGCGGCGGCTCGTCAGCGCTGGAGATCGACGGCCACGAGATTGCATTTGCGTTCGATGCCGAGGGCGACAACGCGTTCGCGGTGTCGCTCGACGGCGCACGCAGCCATGCCG
>Ga0097681_1001276_pt1 | contig 31731 bp, 35 predicted proteins | sample ThiBiot_750_plan_FD_72845 | JGI IMG/M metagenome (GOLD analysis project Ga0097681, IMG submission 72845) | Wastewater bioreactor microbial communities from Cape Town, South Africa - Thiocy_cont_750_plan - 1398105538144 (version 2) (version 2) ... | reverse complement strand
GCGCCGGATCATCGAAAATCGCTTCGGCGCCGATCATACGGCGAGGAAGAGTTGGGCGGTCTGCGGCGATTTCAACGATTATCGCGAGCGGCTCGTCATCGGCGGCGACGATATTGCCGGCTATACGTTCACGCCGGCAGAAGAGGCCGTGTCGTCGGTCGATACGCTGCTGGATGGCGGCTTCAGCGAGAACATCGTCGCGCGTCGCCCTGTTCTCGACCGCTGGACGCTCTATCACACACGCGGGCCGGAAGAACGGCATCTTTGCCAACTCGACTATATCTGCCTGTCGCCGGCGCTTTCGCGCGCAAACGCCTCGGCGGTGCCGGACATCATCCGTGCTGGCCAGCCCTGGCGTACGCCGTTCCCGCCCGGCCAGGAAGTCGAGCGATATCCGCGCACCGGCTGGGATCGACCGAAGGCTTCGGACCATTGTCCGGTGGCCGTGACGCTCGATATCGTATGAGAGAACGCATGCCTTTCGACCTGCCTCGTGATGCCATCGTCCCGGTCCGCTCCGCCATGGTTCGGCTCGATCCCGAACGGCATCCTTTCGAAAAGGAGAATGCATCCGCCATCGACGAGAACTGGCGAAAGGAGACGGAGAAAAACCCGGCATTGTTCGACGGCAAGGTGGTGTTGCTTTCGAGCCTGACCTACGCCGACGGCGTGCTCGACGGGGTCTGCCACATTATTCGTTTCGCCACCTTCATGCTCTGGCGCAAGACGCGGCCGCTCGGATCGGCCGAGCATGCCTACGCGCACGCGATGCCGGTGACGAGCGACAACGCGCTGATCCTCATCCGCATGGCCGGTCACACGGTGAACGCCGGCCGCGCCTATTTCGCCGCCGGTTCCTTCGAACCGCAGGATTTCCGCGATGGAATGGCCGATATCGACTTCAACATGATCCGCGAGGTTCGCGAGGAGACCGGGATGGACCTCTCTGCTTGTGCGCGCGATCCGTCCTGTCACCTACGCTCGTCGGAGGGCGCGAGCGTCATTTTCCGCCGCTATTATCTGGATGAGCCGGCGAGGGTTGTCGCCGAACGCATCCGCGCCTTCGTGGCCGCCGAGGAAGAACCCGAGATCGAAGGGCCGGTGATCGTCCGCGGCCCCTCCGACCTGCCGGCCGATATGGCGCTGCATATCCCTTCAATGATCGAGTGGCATTTTGCCAATCCGGCGGATCGCTGACGACAAGCCATATGGCGCTATTCGTGCCTCAGCGCATCGATCGGGTCGAGGCGAGCGCCGCGGAGTGCCGGGAAGAAGCCGAACACCATGCCGATCAGGCCGGAGAAGCCGACCGCGAGCAGGATGATCGCCGGACTCGGCACGAAGGGGATCGCCATGCTTGCGGACGCCGCGCCGGCAAGGCCGAGCCCGATCAGGATGCCGATGATGCCGCCGAGCAGCGACAGCACCGTCGCTTCCACCAGGAACTGGATGAGGATATGCTTTTCCTGCGCGCCGATGGCGAGGCGGATGCCGATCTCGCGCGTCCGCTCGGTCACCGAAACCAACATGATGTTCATGATGCCGATGCCGCCGACGAGCAGGCTGACCCCCGCTACCGCGCCGAGCATGCCGGTCATCACCGCGCTTGTGCTCGCCATCGCGTCGGCAATCTGCGTCATGTCGCGCACGGTGAAATCATCTTCCTTGTCCGGCGCGATGCGCCTGACTTCGCGAAGCAGTGTTTCCATCTGGTCCTGGAGCGCCGAGGTGGTGACGCCGGAAGCGGCCGAGACGTAGATCGTGTCGATATTACGGTTGCCGGAGATGCGGCGCTGGAAGCCGGGCAGCGGCATCATCACGACATTGTCCTGATCCGTGCCGAAGCCGGAAAAACCTTTGGTCTCCAGTACGCCGATCACCTTGCAGTTCATCTTTCCAACGCGGAACGACATGCCGATGGGATCGCCACCGCCGAAGAACTGCTTGCGCACCGTGTTGCCGATGATGCAGACGCCGGCGCCGGTGCGATCCTCGCTGTCGCTGAAATTGCGGCCTTCGACGATCTTCCAGTCGCGCGCGGTGAAATAGGCGGCATCGGTGCCGGTTACGCCAGTCGTCAGGCTGTCGGTGCCGAAGACGGCGCGCACCTGCATCTGCGATGCCGCCGAGACTGCCTTGGCGCCAGACAATTGAGTGGAGAGTGCTGCCATCTCTTTCGTGCCGAGCGGCCGCGCCGCCTCGCGCGCGGCGCCGTGGCTCGAAGGCGCACCGGAACGCACGACGAGCAAGTTGCTGCCGAGCTTGGAGATATCGGCCTTCACTTTCTCGGTCGTGCCGGAGCCGATGGTGATCATGGCGATCACCGCTGCCACGCCGATGACGATGCCGAGAAGGGTAAGGAAGGAGCGAAGCGCGTTGCGTTTCACCGAGCGTAGTGCCAGGCGGATCGTCTCCAGGAGCATCACGCCACCTCGCGTGAAGGGATGGCGGGCACGATATGCCCGTCGAGGAAATGGATCGAGCGGTCGGCATATTCGGCGACATCCGGCTCGTGAGTGACCATGACGATGGTCAACCCCTGTTCGCGGTTGAGTTCCGTCAGAAGATTCATGATTTCATGCGTGCGCTCGGTATCGAGATTACCCGTCGGCTCGTCGGCGACGAGCAGCATGGGTTCGGTGACGATGGCCCGCGCGATGGCGACGCGTTGTTGCTGGCCGCCGGAAAGTTCGGCCGGCGTGTGCTTTTCGCGGCCTGTCAGCCCGACTTTGGCGAGTGCATCCATCGCGCGTTCGCGCCGTTCACGGGCCGGCACGCCGCGATAGACGAGCGGCAGTTCGACATTCTCTGCAGCCGTAGTGCGGGCGAGCAGGTTATAGCCCTGGAAGACGAAGCCGATATAGAGGTTGCGCAGGATGGCGCGTCGGCCGCGGTCGAGCCGCCCGGCATCGACGCCCATAAAATCGTAGCGGCCGCTCGTCGGGGTATCGAGGCATCCGATGATGTTCATCGATGTCGACTTGCCCGAGCCGGAGGGACCCATGATGGCGACGAACTCACCGCGCCCGATGGCGAGATCGACGCCGGCCAGCGCATGCACCTGCGCCTCGCCCTCGCCATAGCTCTTCCACACCTTATCGAAGCGGATGAGCGTCTCGCGCTCTGGGGTAGGGGGTCTCTGGAGCATCCTCTAGCTCCCCTGCCGCGTGGCGCCGGTAATGACCTTGTCGCCCGCCTTCAGTCCCGAGAGGATTTCGGTGAATTCGCCGTCGGTATCGCCCGGCTTCACCATCATTTTGTGCGGCTGGCCGTCGCGCAGCACGTAGAGGGCGCGCGTTCCATCTGCCGCGGCAGGCGCTTCCGCGCGATCGCGGCGGCCACGGAAGCGCGGCATGAAGAGATCACGCAGGTTGAAACTGCGGCTGGAGCCGGCTTCGGGGGCAGGAGGGCTGTAGCGGAAGGCCGCGTTCGGTACGGTGAGCACGCCGTTTGCCTGACGCGTGACGATATCGACGGCGGCCGTCATGCCGGGGCGCAGCAGAAGCTTCGAATTATCGACGTCGAGCTTGGCCTGATAGGTCACGACATTGTCGGTGGTGACGGAAGCGTAGGCGATATCACTGATCTTGGCGTCGAAATTCTTGCCCGGAAAGGCATCGACCGTGAAATGTCCAGCCTGGCCCTTGGCGACCTTGCCTATATCCGCTTCGTCGATCGCGGCTTGCAGTTGCATGCTCTTCAGGTCCTGGGCGATGACGAACAGCACAGGCGCCGAGAACGACGATGCGACGGTCTGGCCTGGATCGACCGAACGCGTCAGCACGACGCCGTCGATCGGCGCATAGATCGTGCTCTTGGCAAGATCGGTTTCCTGCAGCTTCTCGTTGGCCTGCGCGACGGCGACATTGGCCCTGGCTACGGAAAGAGCCGCAACGGCGCGGTCGCGATCGGCCGTCGCGGTATCAAGCGCCTGTTTCGAGGCCATGCCCTTCGCGGCGAGTTGATTGGTGCGGTCGAGCGTACGCGAAGTGTCGGCAAGCGTCGTCTCGGCCTGCTCGACCTGAGCCTCGGCCGCCAGTACCGAGGCTTTCGCGCCCTCGATCTGAGCCTGGATGCGCGCCTTGTCGAGGACGGCGAGCACGTCGCCCTTCTTCACTTCCTGGTTTTCCTCTGCTGGAACCGACCGTACCACGCCCGACAGTTCGCTCGAAACGTCGACCTGCGTCAGCGGTTGCAGCGTGCCGGTGGCCGAGACCTTTATCGTCAGGTCGCGAGGAGCGGCAGGCTCGCTCGTGTAGACGATCTTGGCCGGCGCCTGGCCGAACCATTGCCAAGCACCGATGCCGGCAAGAGCCAGAAGCAGGACGGCGCCCCAAAGCGTCCATTTGCGGCGGCGCTCATGGCTGCGGCCCTTTGCGTCGAGCCCAAGCGATTCTTCGATGCCGATGCCGGGAGGCGTTTCGACCCTCGGCCGTTCCACCGTCTGATCCATTGTCGTTTCCTGTTTCGCTGCCGACTTCTTCTGCAGGATCGGCACGTTGCCCAGCATATCCGGGTTTTCAACCTGAGTTTCGCTCATGATATAGCGATATGCACCTGAACCGGAGATGACCGCGTGATTAAGCGCCGATATAGGGTTTACGATGTTTTCGCCGACAAGCCACTTGCGGGAAATCCGCTTGCCGTGGTGCTCGACAGCGATGGGCTCGACACGGCGGCGATGCAGCGGATTGCCCGCGAATTCAACCTATCCGAAACCGTCTTCATCGGCACGGCCGAAAAGCCTGCGCATTCGGCGGCGATGCATATCTTCACGCCCGCCATAGAACTCCCCTTCGCTGGCCACCCGACGGTCGGCGCAGCGGTCGCGCTTGCCGAGGAGCGGAAGCCAGGTGCGGCACCCGAAGGGACGGAAATCCTTGTGATCGAGGAAGTCGTCGGTCCCGTACGTTGTGCGGTCTGGCGCGGCAGGAGTGCTACCTTCGCCGAGTTCGACCTGCCGCGCCTGCCGGAGAAGGTTCGCTTCGAGGTCGTTCCGGAACTGGTGGCCGCGGCGCTCGATCTCGACCCCCACGAAATCGGATTCGAGAACCATCGGGTCGACGCGTGGTCGGCCGGCGTGCCTTATGTGACAGTGCCGGTGCGCGGATTGGCGGCCGTCGCGAAGGCGCGGATGGACGTGGATGCCTGGATGAACCTCGCGCCACGTGTCGGTCCTCTCGTTGCCGCGCCCTATATCTATTGCCGCGAGACGGTCGGGCACGAAGCCTCTTTCCATGCTCGCATGCTGGCGCCGCATGAAGGTGTCCCGGAGGATCCGGCGACAGGTTCCGCCGCGGCCGCGTTCGCCGGAGCCGTCATGCGTTTTGATGCGCCGCCGGACGGTTCGACGCGGCTCGTCATCGAACAGGGCGTCGAAATGGGGCGGCCCTCGAAAATCAGGCTGGAACTCGATGTCGAGCACGGTACGCTGACCGCCGCCCGCATCGGTGGGCATGCGGTCAGGGTTGCCGAGGGAACATTGTTCGTCTGAACGACGGAAATTTCCACAAGGGCTGGACAGGCCCGAACGCACTGGCTATATCGGCGCCGACCCGCGCCGTTCGGCGCGCGATGGGTGATTAGCTCAGTTGGTAGAGCAGCTGACTCTTAATCAGCGGGTCACAGGTTCGATCCCTGTATCACCCACCAAAAAGCCTAATGAAATCAATGATTTACAAGAAACCAGCGATCCGCTGGCGGACTGAATTTTTGAAAAAGGTTACAGGGCAGGTAACAAAAGACTGCCCGGCGGCCAAGAATCAGACGCCCTTTTCATCCCGCCATATGATGCGCCGCACCCATCGTACGCGGTCGAGCCGCCGTATCGTCATGGCTTCTAACTCGGCAATGGACGGATAGGCCGTGTCAATTTCCGGTCGCGCGCCGGGCTCGCATCGCTCGCAATGCATCCGGTATTCCAGATCATCAATGGGGATATCCCCGAAAAGCTGTAGCAGGTCGGCGGGCCGATAGAACCGGGTGTTCTTGTGCCGCTTGCATGTCACGCGAATAAGGGCACCGCGCTGGCCCGCGTGTGCCAGCGTGAAGGCACCTTTGCGCTTCGGGTAGTATTGCTCCGGCATAAGGAACAAAATAAGAACATGCTTGGCGGCCGGTCAAGCAGGCACGGTGCATTGGCCTGATTTTCTGCTAGGAACTTTACGGGGTAACTTTCTGGGTAAGCACTATGGAACTACGGGCGCACTTTGACGACATCATCGTGAAAGAATTTTATCACGGACGGTATAAAAATCCTGGTGATCGTAAGGAAAAAGAAATTGAGGGCATGAATGCTCGATATAGGAAATTCGAAAAGCTATTAGATAGCGATGCGGATTTCTATATTCTTCACCAGTCCGTAAATATTACTGCAGCTTGGTTTAGCATGTTATCGGCAGCAATTATTGAAGACTTAGGCGATAAAGATGATGGTTTGGAGACGTATGACGAACAGATCGTCGGATTGGCGTTTTTCTCCCGTCTTGCAAGTGATCTTTGGGCTATTATCGAGTTAGTGGAATTTGGGTTTGACCTACAGGCAAGAGCGCTTACGCGGAGCTACCTTGAACATATTGACGTTTTGATTTGTTGCATTGATGACAGATCGTTAACCGGGGAATTTATACAGGCGTTCGAACCGGAAGACGCTAACGCGTTCTGGCATCGCCACGTCAGCAAAAATAGAGCCAAGGCCAAGGTCGCGAGCATAATCGGATCGAAGATCGGTCGGTCGGATTATCCGATTGTGGATTTGCTTCGCGAGGATGCGGACTTAGCGGGTTCTATATTGCTGCACCCGACGATGATGGCTGGCTTCATGGCGGCATTTGGCAATGAAGACGGGGATTACGAATCATACCCTATTTTTCCCACGCCGCTTCCGGCATCGGTCGGCGTATTTCGAACGATCCTTATACATCACCTATGGCTGTCGTTTGTTATGGGGCCGCTCCCGAAGATAACGTCTGGGGATTGGCGCCAACTGGTTCGCACCGAGCGGTTATTGGACAACAAAGAACTGGACAAACTTGCCCGCCTGCATTGGCGGATGCTCCAGTTTCTTTTGGATAATAAGCTTTTAATGAAACCCGACGATGAACCTTAGTGGTCGTCGATTGACTGTTTGCGAAATCAGGATTCCAATGCGGCCGCCAGCCTTGCGGGGCGGCGGACGGTGGGGCTGGCAGCATGAATATTATCATCTATGGCATCGGCCTGTTTGTGGCCTTCCATATTGCTGTCTTTGCCATCGCCAAGGTGCGGTGGCTCTATCTGCGCTGGCGTTACGAATGGGCGCGGGAAATGGATCGGGACTATCGAGAACAAGCGCTTCGTGAAAAGCGGCCGAAGAACACGTCGTTCGACTGGTAAAAGAGGGGAGGCGGCCCCGTTGGGCCGCCGGTTTCCCTGTCAGGCAATTAGGCATTCATGCATTGCCTTGATCAAAGCGTCGTCGTCGGCATGCTCTTGGAGCATCTGACGAACCGTTGTGTAAACGGGGTTGCCGTCATCATCCGCGCCAATCGCAATTTCATGTTCAAGTCCGACGGGGCCGCTATGCGAGCCAATATCTGCCATGTCGGGTATTCCCGGTTCGGTCGCAGGGATCATTCGTAGCCGTGGGGAAGTGGCCACCGGCGTGCGCCGCGCTTCGTCCAGCATCCTTTCGATTTCATCGGACACGGAAGGCGACGACACGGGCCTATCTATAGGGCGCAGATCATCGCTGCCCATGCCGGTTCGATCAAGCAGGGATTGAACGCCGCCGGATCGCCGGGCATTCGGCACGGCTTCCGCGATAGCATCGACCATCCGCGCGCGCACAAGGCGCATATGGCTTGCCGCCGCAGTGGCGCTTTCCTGCTTTTCTAGTGTTGCGCGTAGCTTCTTCCATTCCGTTTCTAAAGCGCCGCGTTCCCGAGCAAGTTTGCCCTGCGCTTCCGCAATCTCGGGGTCCACAACGTAGGGAAGGGCCAACAAATCAGACCCATTGCCGCTCTCTGATATGCTGCGCGGCTCTAAGCCGAGGGCGTCATTGATGCCCTTTGAAAGAAAGACGCGATCACCTTTCACATTCAGATCATTTTGCGCGGCGCGGTTTCCCTCGAAAGCGGAAGCGAGCCGCCGCTGTTCTTCCTCCATAGTGCGGTTGCCATTGGCCGCTGCGAACGTATCGTGCGCCGCCGCAGCATCAGCGTCGGCTTTCGCAATTTCAGCCGTGATGCTGGACAGCGCGGCGTTGGCGCGGTCCATTTCGGGCGTGGCCGGCACGGTATCGAACAGATTGGCCAGTGGCTTTGCCGTGTCGGTGAACAGGGCATCGGCGTCACGTGAGGCGAGGGGCGCGATTGGGAACTTGTCACCGCCTACCACCGGATCGACCAGGCGCCCGGCTACAGGACGCTGATTAAGCGGCACGTCGCGGGCAAGGGCGTCGAGAACATCGGCCGTGTGCATCCCTTCGGCAATCCGGCTCGGGCCGTAGGGCGACGGGCCAATGGCGTTTTCCGCCTCTTGCGCCACCGCGCCGGCCGTAATGTCGGGGGCCTGCGCCCCGAAGCGGCGTGCGATGGCACCGAAGCCATGGGCGATAGCCTCGCCGCCGGCCCGGAAGACGCCAGCGCCGATGCCAGTTTCGGCCGATTGCTCCAATTCCTCGCCGAACGTCGGCGCTTTGCCAGTGAGTAATTGCTGGTTTTCCGCTGCCCCGGTAAGCAGATCGACCATATGAGAAATGCCCTGTATCCCCATGTCGGCCACGACGCGCGCAATCATCGTCTTGCCGGGGCCGCCAAGGGCTAGTGAGGCGAGGTTCACCGGATCACGGTATGTCATGCTGCCGGCAGCGCCGCCGAGGAGGCTACCGACCATGCCGCCGACGGACGCGGTGTTGTAGATAGTCGCTGCATTCCCAACGTCCTGTTGGGCGTTCTGCTGGACCTGTTTAAACATCTGGTCATAGGTCAACAGGCCATGGGTGGCGGCCAGCTCGTCATAGCGCTGCATCTGGTCTTGCGCCGCCGTAACGAATGCCTGCTGCTCGGCATTAAGCTGGTCGCCGTTAAGGTTGTGCATGATTGCGAATTGGTGGCTGGCGGATAGATCGCCGCTCGACCAAGCGCCGGGGAACAGCGGCGACATGCGCTCTCCGGTGAGGCTGTAGAGCTTATCAAGCTGCCGCTGTTCGAGGTTCGACATATCTTCATCCGCGCCCAAGGCGCTGTTGACGTGCGCCTGTTCGGTATAGGCCGCCTCGAAATTTTGCAGGAAGCCCGTTCGCGGGCCGGCCGATCCTTCCGTATCGGCCGGAATTGCGAAATCGTCTTCGGTATCACCCATCATGAAGGTCATTTTCTTGTCTTTCCGCGCCGGTGGCGCTGATACGATTTTCGTACCGTGATACGATTTTAGTAATATTTACAACGGCTTAGTATTGATCTATCTTGCCGGTCATCAACGCAAGGAAAGGAACATCGCTATGGAATTGTCATTCGGTATCGAGCCCCGCGAAACGTCGTACCTGCTTCGCCAGCGGGTCGGCTTCAATGTTGATCGACACAGCCGGGAAGCGCTCTTAGTCATCGGCCGTTGCTCTTGGTTGCTGACTTGGTAGCTTCCGCAGCGCCGGCACGGGATGCCAATTCGACGGCATCCCAAAACGGATAATTGTGGGTCGCGTACATCGCTTCCAAGGCGGTCAAGCTGGCTTTTACTCGCTTTTGCCATGCCTTTGCCGCAGCCGGCGACACGGCCTGATTGCGCAAGATGCCGACGCTGCCACGGGCGCTTTCGTGAATTTCTTCGGCGCGCGGTGGCCAGTGGTCGTCGCCATGCATGCGGCGGCGTAACACTTCCTCGACTGTCTCGGCCTCGCTAACCTCAAACTCGAAATCGGCATCTGTGGCGTAGCCGCAGCCCCGGCAAACAGGGCAGCGGTCATCCTGGGTTTTCGTCCAGATGAATGAACGTCCGGTGCCGAGACACGCGCCGCAGCGGTGCCAGTCGGAAAAGGCGACGGACGCCACGACGCCTTCTCCGCATTCTTCACAACGACAATTCAGGTCGGCCATGTCGTAGGTCGGGACGCCGCAACACGGGCAACGGCCAATAGGGGCGGTCGCGAACAGCTTTTCAACGGCGGTCATCAGAAATGAACCCCATAAAATTCGGCGTCGGAAATCTGCTTTTCGCGGGTCCGCCGGCCGGGATCGCCATAGGTCGGGTGGAATAGATCGTAATCGCCACGGTCGCGGCCGGCGGCGAGAAGCCGGCTTGCGCTGGCGGCACGGCGTACCTTGTTCATGACGACGGCCGCCTCGCCGCCGCCAAGTAAAAGGTACTGGAACGCATCGGCCACATGGGAACTGTCGTTCTTGGCCGGTTCCTCGCTATAGGACAGGCCGTTGCCGGAATGCGTCTGCTTGTAGTGATAGCCGCCGTTGCACGCCTTGCGGAACGCCTCGCAGTCCGGGGAAATCAGAATGCCGGGCTTGCCGTCCACCAAGCGACCGAACGCCGCCAAGCATGCTTCAAGCCTCATTGCCCAACTATTTTCGCCCGGTGCGGGACGGACGCGCCAGCCCGTGTGCTCGGCCATGACTTCGATGGCCGTCCTTTCGTCCACCTGGCTGCGCTGGCTTCCTGCCGGGTCGGCATAGACGCCCGCGACGGCAAAGCCGGGATAGCGTTGCGCGACGTGCGCCGTTAGCTGTTGCGAAAACCGGATAACGCCCGTGTCCTCGGTGACGACTTCGGACAGGATATGCCAGCGGCCATCCGCAAGGCGCTGGCCAATGACGGCGGCCGGGGTAAGGCCGAAATCGACGCCTATCAGTAAGGGCAGGTTCGGCACGGGCTGCAACGGCTGTTCGGCAATGTGCCGGAGGTCGCGGAAATTGTGAAAGACGGGCTTGCCCTCGATCAACCGACCATATTCGCCGTTCACATAGACCTTGATCCACTCGGGGTCTTTGCCGGCCATGATGCGCCGATAGTAATCCGCACCGCCGGGGAGGTTATCGAGATTTTCCGCCTCGGGACTAAGGCCGCCGGGTTGCCGGAAAAGCTCAAAGCCGGCCGGCCTGTCCACTTCGAACATGCGGAAGAACCAATGATCGTCGGCGGGCGGGTTCGTATCGAGGATCACGCCCGACCATGTCGGGCCGCCCATGGCCTTCGAGGGGTAGCGGCCAACGCGGGCGGTGACGGCGTCGAAAATCGTTTTGGGAAGCTCGCGAGCCTCGTTTAGCCATGCGCCCGTCAATTCGAGCGACAACAGCTTTTTTACGTCCTCGGCTTTATCGAGAGCTAGAAAAATTACTTCCAAGTCGAGATCGGAAGTTTTGAGGGTGTAGGTGACCGGCGGATTATGGTTCACCTTGCCGGCATAGCTGGCCACCCAATCCTTGAACGTCTTCAAGGTGGTCAGGGTAAGCTCGGGATAGGTGTTGCGGATGACCGCCCATCGGGAATGCCGCTTCCCATCCGGGGCCGGTGCCTGTTCGCCCGCGCGGCGCATAATCTCCATGACGCATGCGCTCGACTTACCGCTGCCAAATGGCCCCATGATCGCCCGCACAAACGCATCGGACGCATGGAACGCGTCAATGGTCGGGCCGGCTGTCTGGTAGGCGACAACATGCGGGGCGACGCTACGGCCACGGGCTGAATTACTCGGCATGTTGAGCCTCGATCAATACAGGCTCGGGCGCGGCGTCGGCATGCGGCTTCGGCGTGAAGTCGGGAAACACAAAGGACACGCCGCCGGTGGCGTTCAAATCTAGCTTGTCGGACAGGTGGCCATGCAGTTTCGCCAGCGTTTCAGCCGCTTTGACCATGGCATTCGCGTTATTGGTCTGCCGGGCGAAGTCCAAGGCGGCAAGCAAGGTGTTATGGGCTCGCTCGAAATCGTAAAGTGACTGGTTGGCCAAGATTTCCCGCAGATCGGCAATTGCTTTGGCCACCGCCGGGTCGGCTAGAAGGCGTCGGGCGGTGAGCTTCGCAATGCCGCTATATCCTGCCGCTTTCGCGGCCTGCACGGGGGTGCTGCCGGCCGCTATGGCGCGAATAAAATTTTGCTGGCGGGTCACGAAAGGCCGCAACAGGTCGGCCACGCGGCGCGCGTCGGCCGGGGAGAGCGCCGGGCTGTCTAGGCTGTACGGCGGCGAGGGAAGGGCGGGTACGGGGTTAGTCATAGGGGCGTCTTTCGAAAGGCGAGGGGCCGCGCGCGAGGCGATATATCGGCGAATGGGAACTGGTTTTTGCCGAGACGTTTGAACTTTGGCCCCCCACCGGGCCACACTCCCCCTCCGGCGGAAAGCATGCTTGTGAATGCGTTGCCGATCATGACTTCACGGCCGCTTCGCCTGGCTGGCATAGAACATAAGCGCTTGGCGTTCCGTGGTCCTCGCCTCGTGCAAGGGGTGACGAGGATTAAGGATCGCGTCCAAGTATCCGGGGCTTGCTTCGAGCTCGGCGAGGCGGATTTTCGCCGTGGCCGGATCGTTCGGAACCAATATCCTGCCGGTGGCATCGAGGTTCAAGCTGGCTATGCTGTTGGGAGGGGCGGAGGTCATGTCAGTTCCTTTCAACCGGGGCGTCGGCCACGGCATTGCGGCTGGCCTCTAGTGCCGCCAGTTCCGATTGTTCATGGTCGATTGCATCATCCAGCGCGCGCAACCGGGCTTGCTCGGCATCAATGGCGGCGTCTAGCGAATGCAACCGGGATTGTTCGGCGTCCGCTTCGACGTAATGACCATCGTCCTGTAGCTTCTTGATCGACTGCCGGGCCGCGTCTCGCTCGGCGGTGAGAGTGGCGAGCGTGGTCATGCCGCTTCCCTTTCTTTCAGGGCTTCAACGGCCACGCGGTTGCGGCTGATACGGTCGGCGAGGCGGTTACCATCCACTCTAGCCTCTCGGCCGCTCGGGTATATCCAAGGCAAGCCGGCACCAATGAGGGAATAGACAATGCCGCTGCGTACCTCGTCGGTCGGGGCTTCGCCGGCAACGATGCCAGCGCCTTTGACCGGCATGACGGCAAGCTTCTGGTCTATTGTGCGGCCCAATTCCATAAGCTTGTCGGCACCCTTGCCGACTGCCCGAATGGCCTTTTCGATAGTCTCGGCGGCGGCGCTGCGCTCGGCAAGCAGGGCATCCACTTCCACCCATTGCGCTGCCAGCTTTTCGCTGGCGGCTTCGGCCTCGATTGCCGCCCGGCGCTCTAGCAGGGCGCGGCCACGCTGTTCCTCAAAGGCAATCTCATCATTCAGCGCGTGAAGCTCGGCAGCAGCGTCACGCGCCGGCCGGTCGGCACCTTTCCTGAGATTTTCAGAGATTGAGCGCTGTAGTTCTTTTCGCCGACTGGCAAGTGAGGCGGCGGTTTGCCGGGAATTTTCAATGTCGGCATCTATTGTCGAAAGGGGAGGCACGGGTTTCGCTCCATAAATGTGCGGTTGAAAATCGAAAGTCTCAAAATCATAGCATGGGACGTAGAAAAAGTCATCAAAATCAATATGTTACTGATAGTTCCCGTTTGCTACCGAATGCTAATCGGCAGGGTACCCATTAAAGATTTGTGATCGGCCTCGCCGGCCACGGGCGGGCCAGTTCCGGCAAGCATCTTGCGTTTTTCGAAAGGGTATTACATATTAGTCAACGTTCGTTGACAGGAATGTTACACCATGGCCGAGAGGGCATTCATCGCCTATTACCGGGTCAGCACCGCCAAGCAGGGTGCTTCCGGTTTGGGATTGGAAGCGCAACGCAAAGCGGTTGCGGACTATTTGAATGGTGGCAACTGGCGGATCGCTGTCGAGTTCACCGAAGTCGAAAGCGGACGCAAGGCGGCACGGCCGGAACTTGAAAAGGCGCTAGCGGCAGCGCGGTTGCACAAAGCGCCTTTGATCGTTGCCAAGCTGGACCGGCTGACGAGATCAGTGGCGTTCCTGTCTCGATTGCTTGAGGCCGGGGTGGAAGTCCGGTTCTGTGATCTTCCGCAAATCGAAGGACCGCAAGGGCGCTTCCTCCTCAATTCCATGGTGGCCGTAGCCGAATTGGAGGCGGGCCTAATCTCGCAACGTACAAAGGCGGCATTGGCGGCGGCCAAGGCTCGGGGGAAGAAGCTCGGCGGCGATAGAGGCCAACGGCCGTCCGCTGCCGCCCGCCGCGCCGCTCGGGCTGCAATCGCGGATCGTGTACAATCCCGCGCCGCTGACCTTGCGCCGGCCATCGCCGATATGCGGGCGAACGGGATCACATCGCTAAATGCCTTGGCGCGGGAACTGACCACACGCGGTATTCCTACGGCGCGCGGCGCTGCCATGTGGTCGCCGTTGCAGGTGAAACGCGCAATTGACGCAATGGGGGTACAGGGCGCTTAAATCGCCACCGACAATGCGAGGGGGTAGAAGATGCGAGTTCCGGTAGGAGTATGCGAAAAATGCGGCCGGCATGTTCACAACGTTACCGCGATCAATGAACAGTGCAGCCAACGGATAGACGGGCGACGGTGCACGGGCGTTGTCGGCAGCCGGCTGCAAGACACCGATTGGAAGGCTTGCCCTACGTGTGACGGAACCGGCCTTATCGAAGGTCGGCGGTGTGACGCTTGCGAGGGTGATGGCGTAATTGATTGCCGCCGTAAACGGTAAGCGCCTTCGCGGATGCCACCGGCTCGGCTCCGTGCGCACGCGCGCGCAAGGGCCAGTGCCAATCAAGGATCGCAAATCGAAGCGGATAGCCGCCCCGCCGGATCGCCCTACCACCGCGCGCCAGATCGCCACCACGCCGTATCGCCGCACCGGCGGCAGCATCATTGCAAACCGGCATGACGATGGGGTGAGGGATAGGCCATGGGTATTTCATATGCCGGTTATCTACTTGCCGCAGGCCGGCGTTGGACCCGCCCCGGCCCACCAAAGGCGGGTTCCAACGCCATGGGGGTATTAGGGGGTTGGAAGGAAGCCCCGTTGGAAACGTTGGAAAACCGTTGGAAATTTCCCAAACCCATACTCGGCAAGGGTTTGAGCCCTGTGGCCTTCCAACGCTTCCAACGCGAAAAACGGCGTTGGAACATACTTTTTCATCACTTTCCGGGGCGTTGGAAGGCGTTGGAAAGGTATGAAGAATGAACACCTGGCCTTTATGCCGCTTCGGCCAAGGTATTGGTGCGAACGATAGTCGCCCGTCTTTTCGATGGCGGCCCGACTTCCACAACATGTATAGCACCCGTCGCAAATAGCCGGTTCATGGCGTCGGCGAGCATCCTATTATCGAAGGCGCGCGACCGCGCGTCTTTGCCGAACACGCTCGGGGCGTAGTTCTTTCCTTCGTTCGGTCCAACGGGCCGGCCTTCCGCCACATAGGCATCCAGCATTTCCAGAAACACGTGCTCGGCCTCAGCCGCTTCCGCCGCATCGGCGTCCGGCCCTCCTTCGGGAACGAAAGTGCCATCATGCCAGCGCAACCGAATTTCCGCGCCCGCCTGGCCATAGTTGGCCTTCACAATCTTAAGCACGCGCAAATCCGGGTGCTTTTCGTCGCCGCGTTCAAGCAGGAGGCGAGATCGCACGGAATTGTGCCAAGCCGTCGAACCGGACGAGCCGGCGGCGGCGTTGTGCCCTTGTGCCATAAGGCCGGCCCGGCTCGGGTGAGCGAGCACAACAATGGCCGTGTGGTTTTCAATCGCGATTGCCCGCAACGCCCCGATGAACGCCCGCGCCTGCGCCCGAATGTTTTCATTGCCGGCGAAAATATCCGCAAGGGTATCGAGCACGACGAGGCGGGGCTTAACGTCGGCGATCATGGTTTTCAGTGCTTTCCAAAGTGGTGTGAATTTGATCCGGTCCCGCTCGCCGGCTACCGCCAGCGCCGGATCGGCCGCCGCAAGCGAAATCGCCGTCAAGCCGCCCGCCAGATCGGCCAACGTCAAATCGTATCCGCCGGCAATGTCGGCGATCCGGCGATGCAGTTCCGTCTCGTCGTCTTCGGCGGTGAGATAGAAGGCAGCCCCGGCCGTGGCTGGTAGGCCGAACCATGGCCGGCCGGTGGCCACCGCAACGGCAAGCTGCATCGCCGCCAGGCTCTTGCCCGTGCCGCCGTCACCGTAAAGCAAGGTGACATTGCCGGCAGGTATCCAGCCCTCAACAAGCCATTCTCGCGGCGGGACGGGCTTGCCGGTGAGGGCGGCGAGATTGAGCGTGCCGCTTTCTAGCACGCGGCGGGCATCCGCCGGGCCTTTGGCGCCGGACGCTGCATTGTCGTTGGCCGCTGCGGGCGGCGTCCAATCCGTGATGATATCGAAGTAGGCAGCCGGATCGTCGCAACCGGGTTCATTCTGTCGATAGGCGGCGGCGTGGCGTACGATATCTTCCAACTCGTCTTCGGACCACGGCGGGCTGCATCGCGGATTGAATACTTTGGCCATAAGCATGCTGGCCGTTTCCGTGCCGACGCCCATGTCTATAATTGCGGCGGCCGTCGCATAGGTCCGGTCATTGCCGCCCTGACCCTCTATCGCCGGATCGGCTTCCGCCAGATAAGCGCGCGCACGCTCAATCGCGGCCGGCATGTCCAGTTCAACGCCGGCCGGCGTAGGGCGTGGCTCTGCCGGCGTCGCCGCTTCGTCGATAAGGGCAAGGATGCTTTCCGGCGTCTCAATCGGAAAGACGTTGTGGGTGGCAGTATACGGCTTCCCATCAATGACGCTGCCGACGGTCGCCAGATAGCCGCCGTCGCCGCGTATATCGACGCCAGGCGCAATCTTGCCGACGCTGTTACTAATCGCGCGGCCGGCCGGGCAGCGGAAAACGTAGTGCGTGCCGCCCGATGGCGTGGCCACGGTGAAAGTGAGGTCTAGCCAAATCGCATCGACGCCAAGCAAGGCGCGAAGGGCAGCGTCACCATCCTTGCCGGCTTTCCGGTCGCAGTCGAATGCGAAAAGGCCATCGCCCATCTTCATGCCGATGTTGCTATCTGGCTTGTCGGCAAAAAGCGCTCTGACGGCCGTGGCTTCGGAAGCCGCTTCGCTTTGCCATCCCTTCCGGGCTGGCGTCTTTGCGCCCGGCTTCAATGGGAAAACTCGGAAACCGCGCTCGGCAAGCGTCAACGCAATGTCAAGCTGGTAGGGGAGATTTCCTTGCTTTTCAGCGGCGGAAATGTCATAATTGTTACTCATAGGATATTACTTCTTCTATCGCTGGCCGGTTGCTTTGGGCATAAGCAGCCGGCCTTTCTGCTTGAGGGGAAGGGTTCATGCGGCTTCGGCCGTGGCCATGCCGCCCGCGCCGTGGCGGAACGTCGTGCGTTCCCAATCGGCGAGATCACTTAGACGGTAGCGGATGCCATAGGGCGTCTTAACGAAACACGGGCCGCGCCCGGCGCAGCGCATGTTCGCAAGTGTTTGAACGGTAAGCCCATATCGAGCCGCAACCGTCTTCGGCGTAAAGAGCGGGTCGCGATCCAAGGCGGCGGTTACAGCATTCATAGCGTAATCCTTTCGACGTGCGGCGCGGTTGCGTAGCAATTGGGGAGATTCGGCCGGAAAGGGGCGGGGTGTTCGGGGCGGATGCCTCGGCCCGATATCAGCGGCCCGGCCGGTCGCCGGGGTGTTCGCTTAGAACGGCAGCAATACGGAATTACTGCGGACCGTAGTATGATATCGCAAAATAGGTAGTTATGACCAAAGGTTTATTTTCGTGTCGCAATCGGGGCAGCGTCTTGGAAAGGCACTTGGCAATAACCATATAAACGCAGCGTGACATATACTTGTGCCAGCGCGCTAGCCGCCGGTTTCCAGCCGCCCGACATATTCCGCCCATGCGTTCAATGCGGCCCGCCGCTCGGGCAGATAGAGGGCGCGGTTATAGACGCCCGCCACGCCCGCCTTCACGCCGCTGATATGGTTGACGATGGCCTCAACCACATGCGGCGGTACCGCCAGCTTTTCGTTCATCATCGTCACAACCGTTCGCCGCAGATCGTGTGCTGTCCAATCGGATAGGGCGGGAAGCCCTCGCGCCGTGCGCAGGGCGGCAATGCGCGCGTCGAGTTCGCGCTTGGCTTTTGAGAAGCCAGACAGCGGCACGAACCGATAGCCGGCGAACACGTATTCGGGTGGCGCGGCTTGTTCCTTCTGTCGCTTCGCGCGTGCCGCCGCTCGTTTGTCAGCGGCGGCCTTACGCTCTTTCAGCATCGCAACAACGGGCGGGGCGAGCGGCACGATATGTTCGCGCTTGTTCTTCGTTCTGGCGGAAGGGATAATCCAGCGCGCGGCGTCGGCGTTGTCGAGGTCGTCAAGCTCGGCATAGGTCATGCCGCCACTTCGCCGCGCCGCTGCCCGGTGAAGATCAAAGCTCGATAGAAGTCCTTGAACATATCGGGCATCGGCGCCAGGTCGATACCGTCCATGATCCTGATAGTGTCGTCATCGCCCAAAGCCGCCAGCACCGTGGCCAGTTCGGAAGCCGACAAGGCGCGGTCACGCTTCACATGGTCGTTGCGGGCTCGCATGCGCTCTACGGGTGAGCGGTCCAGTCGGTCGCTGTTCACCGCCCAATTGAAGAACCGGCGAAGGCAGGCGAGCGCATGGTTACTGGACGCGGACAGGCCGCGTGCGTCCAGCTTGTCGAGAACAGCCGATACGTCCGCTCGGGTGATGCTGGCCAACTGCCGGTCGGTCCATGCGGCCACGGCGCTGCCGGTGAGGAAAGCGCGGTATTGGCGCATGGTGGTCGGCCGCAGCCGATTGGCCTGCCCGGCGAGGAATTGCTCTACAACAGCGCCGAAGGTCGTAGCGGCTTCCGCCGTCTTCTGGTTTGCCGCTTCGGCCGCCAGCGCCTTGGCCATGGCCGCAGGGTCTATGCCTTTCTCGGCTTCGGCTTTCCAGTCCAGCGCCTTTTGTCGCGCGTCGGCGAGGCCCAACGCCGGATAGCGGCCAAGGGTCATCCGCTTTAGCTTTCCGCCTATGCGGTCGAACACGAAAAACGCCTTGGTGCCGGATCGCGATACCCGCACGCCGAAGGCGGGAAAGGAGGCGTCAAAGTAGTCGGCTTGTCCCTTTGCTGGTGGCCGCAGCGCTTTCAAAGTGGCGTCGGAAAACCGCATTCTTGCCATGTCAGAAGGTTCCCGGGTTGTTACCTTTCCGATTGAAATAGGTAACAGAAACCGGATTATGTGCAAGTATGATTCGGTATGGCTTTCAAGGCATATTTCCAGCAACGCATTGATAATAAACGGATATATAGGCCTTTAGAGTATTAAGTGGTAAGGAAAGTTATCCTATTTCCTCTGTCTCTTAATCAGCGGGTCACAGGTTCGATCCCTGTATCACCCACCATATCGCCCGGCAAATCCTTCCTCCGGAATCTGCTATCAAAATCAGTACTTTGAAGAAGTGTTCCGGTTGCACGCGGCGCGCCGGAAGGACCGCGCGCTGTCTCTGGTCGGGCAACCGCGGAACCGTTTGTGCACCTTTTTGGGCACCACATCCGCAGCCTTGCCTCGAATCTTTGCCACGCCAATTCTATCATCGCAGCACAGTAAAAGATTCGATCCAGGACAGCGCTTTCAGAGGTTTCAAACGAATCCTTTCGTTTGTCTGGGTGTTGCTTCCAGATAACATGGCATATAGTAAGGGAGACATGATGTTATGTAAGAAATGTCAACAATATAAACGAATCCTTTTTCTCATATTATGACGATTATATACAATAAATGTTGACTGAATATGTGCATGCCGGCTACAATCACTGTCCGTTGGCAGTTATGATGGAGTGACACACCATGGTAAGACCGACGGATCACAGCGGGACAAGCGGAGAACGGTTTCCCCCTCAGGACGATCTGCCCACAGTCTTGGTTGAGGACCTTAAAGAGTACGGAGTGCCGTGGAGACGGAAGCGCGTCATGCGGCTCGTCAGGGAAGGCCGCTTTCCGCAGCCTTACCGCTGGTCCCCACGAGTGCCTGCCTGGTCGCCGAGGCAGATCGAGAACTATGTGATGACCGTAATGGGGCGCGCGCCGAGCTGACGCCTGAGTGATCCTGGTGACCGCGGCCAGCGGCCCGCCCTCCGCACCGTGACAATGGATTGGAGGGTCTTCGCACAGCCAAGTGCGCGTCATGGTCGAGGTGAAGGTAGTGCCGGGTAGAAACAGCGCAAGAGCTGCAAAAGGTGACGGTCGAGCTTATCGATGCGGGGTCAAGCCGCATCGACTCCGAATTACTCTCTGGCGCGAGCATGCGCTTCCGTACTGTCACTGCGGCTGAGGAGGGGCGATCAGATGCCGGCAGAGAAAACAGCTGTCCGCCATGCCTTTGAATTACGTATCCCCAGCAATGCTGAACTTGTCGAGATGATTCAGCCGAACACAAGCATGCGTGCGGTGATGGCGAGGACAACCGCCTTCGCGGGATTGCGCCTCGGCGAACTCTGCCGGCTCGATTGGGAGGATGTGGATCTTGAGGACAGGGTCATTCGCGTGATGGGCGGACCCTTGCGCGTCATTCCCTTGCCTCCCCTCCTGGCCGGAGCGTTGCGAGAATGGAACGGTACTGTCAGTGCCAACCGAATGAACCTGGTGTTTCCGCGGCGGTCCGGCGACGTTTTTTCGTGCAGGGGGCTGGCTGCATGGTTCAAAGGGGGTGGCGGGCTATATGCCAGGTATCCTCATTTGTCGCTCCACAGGTTCTTCATGATCTGGTGCAGTGCCGGCCTATCTGATGGAAGGGGAGGGCTGACGGCAAATCAGCTCGCATACCTCCTAGGACACAGGATCCCACTGAATGAAGAGTTCGTCATGTACAGCTCCGGGTATACCCCTATTGATATGGACGGGTATGCGGCGGCCGAACGGGCGGTGTTCTCATCGGAGAAAAACCTCCGGTAGGGCGGGTTTTGGGGCAAAAGTTTCAACTGCCATCACCCAATTGATTCAGAAACGGCTCGTATGAATGGCTCAGCAGCCGTCCGGCAGCTTGTTCGCTCCAAATCCGACAGCGGCCTTCAACCGGGCGGCCCCAACGCTGCACTGACCGTACGGGGGCCTTCGGCACGGTCAATGAGTGATTTTGAAACACCGCAAGGCGGTGGCTCAACGGCCCCGACTGTTCGCGCTTAACCGTCACTCTTGCGAACCTGGTCGCTTTTCTTGCCACGTCGCTGGACGACTGATTGTTACCACCGATGTTGCCACCCAGACGAGCAGCTTTGCATTGAATCGATAACTCAGTAGTGTCTGACGGGGACCGGGTATACTTGGGCGAATTCAATATGATAAATTCGAGCGGTAGCCGATCCGGGTGGCTGGGAGCGAGGCTCGCCATTATCTTGGTCGTGGCTGCCTTGTCAGGCTCCGGGCAACTCTTGGCATCCGAGCTTAGACACCCGGTTGTGCTTGCCAGTGCGCAGGACGTCGACAATGCGATCGGTATCGCTCGGAATTACGGAAGCGATGCCGGCGTATACCTTTCCAGTAACGGTTGGTATGCGGTGGCCCTATCGCCGAAGGAGGGGAGCCTTGATCAGATCCGCAAGAACCTCCCCTGGCTGAACATCCCGAAAGACGCTTTCCTGGGCAATTCAAAGCGCCTGAACCAGGTAGTTTGGCGATTCCGATCGTCAGTCATCTCGCAAGCAGAGCTATCCGGACAGCTATCGGCATTGCTCAGCTCGGGGTCGTTTGCCGTTTCCATCACGCGCGAGAAGATTGGCAACGATTGGAAAGTCCAGCTGACAGGCGAAGATGGAGGTCGTCAGCTTTTTCACCTGTCGCGCATATTCGAGGATGCCAGCGACTATGGTGCCTCGGCGGAATTGGTTCATTTGAACAAAGGCAACGCCTTTCCGGAGGTGATCATCAAATCATATTCGGGTGGGGCGCATTGCTGCACGACGACCGTCGCGGCGACCATAGGACCGTCAGGATCGTGGCAGTTTGTCGACCTTGGCACCATTGACGGCGACGGAGGTGTAGCATTCGAAGATTTTGATGGCGATGGCGTCTCTGAGATGAGCCAGGGCGACCAGAGCTTTCTCTATCTCTTTGGTGCCTACGTAGAGTCATTCGAGCCAGTCCGGATCTCGGAGATGAGAAACGGGCGTGTGGTTGATGTCTCCAACGACCCTCGTTTTCATAGGAGGCTGGTTCAGGACGCCTACCGCCTTGACTTTATAGCCAAGACGAACCCGTCGTTCTGGTCGTCAAACGGCTTCCTGGCCGCGTGGGTAGCCGCAAAATCGCGTATCGGCCAGGGTGATGAAGCATGGTCCAGAATGCTTCAGCTTTACCAACGTGACACAGGATTTGGGGTGCAAGAATGCCTGACGGGGGCAGCTATCAGCCAGTGCCCGCGAGATAAACTGCAAACGTTGCCGTACCCGGAGGGTCTTCACAAACATTTGCAGGAGCGTGGCTACCTGGTGCCGCAGGTGACCGCTGCTGGCGCACCAGCTTCACCGCCATCCCAAACTTTCCAACCTCCGGTCACTGCGGCTGAGACAAGCTTGCCTGCCGTCACAGGTACGGGTTTCTTCGTCACTGACGGTGAGGTTTTGACGAATGCGCATGTCGTCCACGGCTGCCAGGACGTGAGCCTTTCCTATCACGGGACTGGCGGCTCGGGATCGGTGATTGGGCAAGATGCCGCCAACGACCTTGCAATCATCCGGACCAGCCTTCAGCCCACTTCGCACGCGCGCATTCGAACAGGGATTCGCCTCGGAGAAGATGTGGCTGCATTCGGTTTTCCGCTAAGGGGGCTCTTATCAACTTCCGGCAACTTCACGCTGGGCAATGTCACGGCCCTGACTGGGCTGCGCGACGACAGCCGATATTTACAGATTTCCGCGCCAGTCCAGCCCGGCAATAGCGGTGGGCCATTGCTCGATCGAGACGGCAATGTGGTCGGGATCGTCGTCTCGAAAATTAATGCGCTGAAGCTGGCATCGTTGACCGACGATATCGCTCAAAACATCAATTTTGCGGTGAATGCCGCAGTCGTCGAAAGCTTCCTGCACGCGAATAACATCGCCTTCGACGATAAGGTTTCGCAAGAGAATCTGCATCCCGAGGACCTCGCAGCCAAAGCGCAGGCAATGGCCGTGGCCATCGAGTGCCAACCGCGATAGCCCAAACCGGAATTTAGACTCGGTCGGAGCAACCAAGGGCGTGCGTTGAACGTGCAGAACGAGCTGCTAGCCCATCTACATGACCTACCTGCCCATCGAGCGGTGATCCGGAACAGATCTAGTTCGCCGCCATGTCTGGTCTTTTCACGGTAACGGCCTTGGACCGGATTTCCCCCGTGAGGGTCTTCCCGCAGCCAGCTAAAGAAGCGGAGTTTCCGCTATTCTGATCGTCTACGCGAGGCATTCTTTCGGAGCCCGACGGCCGGCCCGCATTCGGCTGAAGAGGGAAGGAACATCACGCCACGCTTTTCCAAGGCGTTTCGGACCTTTTCGATAGTCTCTACCGGTATTGTACCGCTCTCGTTCTCGATGCGGGCAATTGTTTGACGGCTGACGCCCGCGATATCCGCCACCTGCTCCTGATGCAAATTCAGAAGCGCCCGCGCGGCGCGCAGAAGTGCCATAACCTCAGGAATTCGCTCCATCGCGCCATCACACGGGCGCAAGACCGGAAATGTCAACAATTTGGCGTAATGGTGCATAATGTTGACACCAAGTTACGAATCATGAACACTACGCTAATTAAAAAGATGCCGAGTTCGGCCTCCTGCGTGTTGATTCGGCTTCCACGATGCCAGCCGGCTCACGAGCGCGTCGCCCGGCATCTAGTGTGTCGGACCTCTAATGAGTGAGGGATTTCGCATCATGCCGGTATTTCACCCCGGTGAAACGGGAGGCGATGCGCTCGCCATCGAAACAGAACGGGTTAGATTTCTTCTTGCCGACATGGAACGAATTCTTGAGGGACATCGGCCTGAGACGATCGCGAATGACGATCCGCCAATCCTCGATCGGTGGAATCTTATTAATCGGCCGGCTCCGTGCCTTGTCGGGCTCTCAACGGGGCATCCGAAACTTCCCGGAACAAACCGCGAGATCGTTACCTCGGAGGTTTGGCTGATGTCGGATGATATGGCTTGGGCAAGGACGCTTTCCCGCTGGTATCGCCTGAGCCGTCCAGCCTTCAAACCTGTAGACGCGTAGACGGCTAGCACCATGTCTCTGAAGGATTCGCGCTCCCGTCAGGACCGCCACTTCGAGCGTCGCCTGGAAGCAGCGAAAGCCGGACGGCACCTGCCGACCGAAATCGAACTCTTGCGAGGCATGCCTTTCCTGTCGGAAGACATGGCCGCCGATCTCCGTGAATTCGCGGAACGCCTGTCGCGTCGGCTGAAGCACAATCCGAAATTTGAAATCGCCCCTCTTGTCGCCGCTCTGGATGACCTCGCGGTCGATCAAAGCCAGGAGGCCATCAGGTGCGTTGAGGCGGCATTGGATGAGGCGCAAGGATTCAACAATGACGCCGCTCGAGCCGCAAGGCTTCGCATCCAGTTCTACCTGGCTTCGTGGGGTGATCCGGCCGCGGCCGAAATAGTCGCCGGGGAAGCCGCCTCGATCGCACTCCGCGAAGTGCGCAAGGACAACGACGGCAGTCTTATGTCACGGGCTCTTGCCTGGTCGGTGCTCGCCAACGGCTGCCGGCATATGTCTCAGGACGGGTTCCTGTCCTGGCCGCGCGGCTGGGTAAACCGCGATTTATGTTCTTTTGTGGACGATTTCGACCTCCTGATTGCTCGGCCCTCGCCAGAAACAAAGCAGCAGGAGGAAAAAAGGCCTGCTGCCGAAACCTTTGGGCGTAAGGAACCGATCTCAAGGAAGAAGGCGAAGGAACACGAGCCTGCCAGAGGCTCCGTGATCGTTTTCACCTCAATCGGCAATGTCAGTACGAGCGAAGGCAAGAAGGTCAGCAAAGAATTCGAGAGAGTACTCAATGCCTTGCTGCCGCTACCGGAGGTTCCCGACCTCGCGAAGGTACGGATCCGGCTTATAGACGAATTTCCATATGCGATTGCCGTCATCGATGAACTTCTCAAGCGCTTCGTCGGCCGGGACTGTATCCATCTTCATCCCACGGTTCTGATCGGCACGCCGGGGTGCGGAAAAACCCGTCTGGCCCGGCGGCTCTGTGAAGAACTGTGCGTTCCATTCGAGTTGGTGTCCTGTGGTGGAATGTCCGACAGCGCACTCGGAGGTACGGCGCGGCGCTGGTCGTCGGGCGAGCCGAGCATCCCCGTTATGGCAATCCGCCGCCACAACTGCGCGGGGCCGGTGATCATCCTCGATGAGATCGAAAAGGTGGGTACTGGCCGCCGTAACGGCAATCCCCACGATGTCCTGATCGGTCTTTTCGAGAAGGAAACGTCCGAACGCTGGTTTGACCCATATGTCGAGTCGCCGTGCGACTTGTCGCATGTTTCCTGGCTCATGACGGCAAATACGCTCACCGGAATACCTTCAGTGCTCCTCGACCGATGCCGGGTGATCAAATTCCCGGAACCCGGCCCAGAACAGCTTGACGTGTTGGCACCGCGAATCCTTGGACAGCTCTATGTCGACGCCGGATATGATTTGCGTTGGGCGACACCGCTCGACCAAGTCGAAATCGATGCAATCGCCGCGGCCTGGCCGGGCGGATCCATTCGGCGACTGTATCGCCTGATCGAAAAGCTGGTCGAACTGCGCGAAGCCATGCAGCCTCGCCAATGATCAAGTTTCGCCACAGAACCCGGCAGCAGCCGTCCGGCAAGCTCAAAAATCTCCAGGAGCGGCCATGAGGATCTGGATTTTTTCGGACCTGCATCTTGAGTATGCCGATCTACGGCAGCCGCTTGCCATTCCCGACGCCGATGTCTGTGTTGTAGCCGGCGATCTTTGCCGCGCGCCCGCCAATGGTGTTCATTGGCTGGCTGAGCACATCGCTCATGCGATGCCGTGCGTGTACGTCGCGGGCAATCATGAATTCTACAAAGGCTCCGTCAGGGAGGCTCTTGAGGATGGCCGTGCCGCAGCTGCTCGATTTCCAGACGTGCATTTCCTGGAAAATGACACCGTCATGCTCAGCGGGGTTAGTTTTGTAGGTGCGACCCTCTGGACGGACTATCTCATCGAAGGCCATCGCGAACTGGCCATGTTCCATGCGCGCGAACGCATGAATGAATGATTACAGGCAGATTGCCGCCCAGCGGAATCCTTGGAAACGGTTTCTTCCTCAGACAGCCTATCGGATGCACCGCGACTCACTGCGCTTCATCAAAGCTAACGTAAAACCCGATCTGGGCCCGACAGTCGTCGTCACCCACCATCTGCCGCATCGACGATCCATCCCAGAACGGTTCAAGGGTGATCTGCTCAATGCTGCCTATGCATCCGATCTTTCAGATTTGATCGAGCAGGGTCAGCCTACGCTGTGGGTTCATGGACACACCCACGATAGCAGCGACTATCGGGTCGGAAACACCCGAATAATGTGCAATCCTAGGGGATACGATGATGAAAACAGCCGCTTCGACCCGACGCTGGTAGTCGAAATCTGATCGGCCTCGAATTGGTCAATGCGAGTGCGAACCGCGCAATCGGTGCACGAGGCACAGATTCCGGATTGACCTCGCTGAACGACCGCTCAGCGCCCCAAATTCGGCCGTTTGCTCACCGCTTCCCACCTCCTGAAAGCTGCCACTCCGCTTGATCACTCAAAGCGTCGGCAATGGGGTGGGAAGCGGAATGTCCGGTGTTGGGCGTGGCACGAAGGTTAGCTGCAATTACCGCGCCGATGTCCTTCTTCGAAAGGCAATAGGAAAAGTAACCCGAGCGCGTCCACGAGACACAGGGCTATTCAGATTTCTGTTTCATCGTGGCTGGCGTAGCCTCAAATACGAGTGCGTCTTCCTCGGCATCTTCGAGATTCGCAGTGAAGCCCCCAGCGACATTGACGTCTGGATATACTATTACAACAGGCAACGTCCAACAGCAGGACAACCGCGACGTCTATGCTGTGGCGCAAATGACGGAGCCGCTGGCGGCGTAGATACCAACCCGATCCACCTTAGCCGAGCCGCCAAACGGTCTCACCAAGCGGTCCCACCTCACTAGTCTCGCCTTGTCTTAATCACCTTCATAGATGGCTTCGTATGGATTTTCTCGCTCTCGCCCCCGATCAGTTTGAAAACTTAACCTTCGATCTTTTGCAGGCCGCAGGACTGAAGAACTTGGTCTGGCGTACTCCCGGGGCTGACGGAGGAAGAGATATCGAAGGCGAGTTCACGTCTTTAGACTTCAGCAAACACCACCAGCACCAGAAGTGGTACGTTGAGTGCAAAAGATACTCGAATTCGATCGACTGGCCCACCGTATGGCAGAAGATCGCATATGCAGAAAGCCGAGGAGCGGACTTCCTGCTCTTGGTGACAAACAACAACCCATCTCCAGCGTGCGAGAATGAGATAGCGATATGGAATCGCCAAAAGAAATCTGTCACTGTTCGTATCTGGCGGGGGTATGAACTTGAGGGGATTCTTAAAAATTATCCGCAGGTCGCAGCGAAGTACGGATTACTGGGCAAGTCAGTCGAGGCCGAATTGAGCCTTCAGTCGCTGACATTCGAAGCAATGAAGCTTGCTCAGTCATCCTACGTTGCGCAAGAACTTGGCGTGTCCAACGAACTGGCGTTGGAAGCGAACGCGGCGCTCTCCGAACTCATTTCGTTACGCTACTCTCAAATTCGGACCTACGGGCGGATGATCCGCCAAAACGGCAACACCGTGCCAAGCTATAAATGGCTTTCTTGGAGCGGTCCCTGGGTTGGTTGGGATGATGCGGGCATGAGGGCACTTCTCACCATGGCTAGGCACCTTACAGGCTCGGCATCAATTAACGCTGACTGCAGCGGTGGGGAGGTTTCACTCCTTTTTGGAAGCCCACGGTTTGCAATCGATGGGGCGGGAGAAAAGGCCTTTATTGAAATTGCATCATGGTCCGACGCTGAGGTCGTGGAGATTGCTAAAGACTCAATAAGGCTATCCAGCCGTCGTTAAAGGGGAACGTCATTGAATCAGGAAATGTCCACGCCCACCAACCTCGATCTCACCCTTCTGGCTAATTTCGTTCATCAGGTGGTCAATCCACTAAACGGCGTTGCTGGAACACTCGATAACCTGGCGCACGGCGTTATCGACGGAGAAGAGCGACGGCTACAGAGGCTAAATGCAGCACGCGCGCAATTGGAACAGTGCATCACACTGATCAGGAACCTTGCGTTTTTGGCACAAGGAAGCGGTGGTGTAGCGGATCATGACCAGCGCAAGATCGTGCTCCCCCAAGTCATAATCGAGTCTGCGATGTTCTTTCAAGAGGATGGGAAGTCAAAAAAAATAGAGATTAACCTGCTTGATCGGGCGACACAAAACACGATCAAAGGTCACCCTGAACTCATTCGCCAAGTCCTCATGAATATCTTCGACAACTTCATCAAATATGGCAAACGAGGCGTACCTGTCGAGGTCAATCAGCGCATTCAACGTTCAACTGGGATGGCACTGATAGAAATTAAGGGACTTTCTGCATACCCCGTCGATCAGGAAGATCTTGATCAAATTGGAAACTTGGGTTTCCGGGGTAAGAATGCAAAAAAACTAGTGGCGTCCGGAAGCGGCCTTGGAATGTATATTTGTCGGAAGATTATCGAGGGTGAAGGGGGCAGCCTGCACATGGAAGCAGGAGCGCAAGGCAAGGTGCTGTTTCTGATCAAGCTTCCGACAGGGGAGTAGGAGAACTAGATGGCAAAGACGACAGACTCGAAAACAGTCGTCCTGGTCGACGACGAGCTCCACAATATGAGTTGGATGGTTGATTATCTGAGCAGCCGTGGCCTCCGCACACTAACTGCGTCGAACGCGAACGATGCTGTCGCCATTCTGGAGCAGGAGATTTATCGAGCGATAATCGTGGATCTCAACATCCCGATAATGGATCCGCTAACTAACACAGCTCTTGCAAAGGGCGATGTATATGGTCGTTTTCCAGGCCTTTACGTAGCTTTCCATGCGCGGAATAAGGGCTACCGTGATCGGCAAGTTGTAATCTACTCCGTCCATCGCGACGCGGCGGTCTCCGAAGAGGTAGCCCGTCTCGGATGCACCTACATCATTAAGGGGCGGCCGAAAGAGATAAAGCTCGAACTGGATGCCGTTGTAAGCTTTGATCCGACTTTGCCGTAGGTTCCGTCTGCTTCATGGGCAGATGAAAGGTGAACTGATGGGTGGATGCCTCCTTCAGTTCATTCCCTTAACCTGACCGTCCGAAAACGGCCCCTGAAACGCAGAAGCGGAATGGCTAGTGAATGTCGGTTTGAGGGAAAGCACAATCGACTGGGGAACGGCCGGAATAGGGTCGCTTCCTGTCGGTTCACCGTTCCGGAATGGCCCGAACGGGTGGAAAGGGGACAGGCGGCTTTCAGGTGATGAGGCTGAGATAGCTGCCGTTCACGACACCGTTTCATTTGGGGCGGTGGCTTGCTGCAACTTGGCGGCCTTGTCCTGCTGGGTGCGCACCCATGTCCACTTCGTATATTCGCGAGCAACTCGAACACGCGCTTCTTTCAGCGACAGGTCCTTGTAGTGGGCGACGGTGGGATTCCGCTCGAAGAACTTATCCACCTGTTCTTGCGTCATGTTGGCATGCACCTTCAGCAACCAGTCGTAGAGATCAAAGGGATCGTCATCGCGTAGGCTTCGCGACGCGTTGTCTTTGCCGAACACCGCATCCGTATAGCGGCGCGCGGCCTGCGCTTCGCCCGCTGTCAGCGGCATTTCCACGAGCCAGTGGCGACCATTCGCGCCAACCGCGAGCATGGCCTTTTCGTCGCCCCACGAACTGATTTCTTCCACTGTCGCGCGGACGGTTTCGCCGTCCATGTCGGGCACTTCGATCATGTCGCCGATCTTGACCGTGCGCTGCGGTTTGCCGTCGCTGTCGAGCAACTCAGGTGGCGAGCCGTCGAAGGTGGTCGGCACGGTGCTGGCCGTCCTCCACGCTTCCATAAGCCAGAAGATGTCGCGGTGCTTATCGTAGCCCTCAAGCGCGGCCTCGATCTCCAATGGCCGCCCGAAGGGGTAGTCGTCTATCTTGATGGTTTGTAGGAAGCCAAAGCACGGGTGGCCCGTCACGTCCTCGTCGGCGAGGAACGTGTGATTGGTGATGATGACATAGGCGGGCGCGATCGGCTGGCCGTCTACCGTCATGCTGTTCTCCGCGTCGCGGATTGCAGCTTCGGCCTTTTCGGCGACGGCGCGCCAGTCGGCCTCGGTCATCATGGTGGGGATGCTCAGCTCAAACCAATAGACCGGATTCGTGAGCTTCTTCTTCGACGCGTTGTAAATCTGGTCGCGCACATAGCCATGCAACTCGCGCTGAAACCCGGCGTTCAACACATCGCCCGTGGGCGCTTTCCAGCCGTTCTTGCGCTTGGCTTCGACCTCATAGGTCTTTCCCGACGCCTTGGACTTCGCCCTGAACTCCGGCGTCGGCGTCGATCCGGCCTGCGTCTCCGCGCAGGAAATCTCCATGCCCGCGACAGCCAAGGCCGCGCCTACGATCGCCTCGTGATAGGCGGGCATGAAGTTGATGGGATTCCGCAGCCGCTTGAGCAGCGGCTGCGGAATCTCGTCGTGGTGGGCGATCAGGTAGAGCGCGTAGGCCAGGTGTAGCCAGCACGCGATGAAGCCCATCATCACAATGGTCTTCACCTTCGGCTCCCCGGGCTTGTGGCTGCTGTATGCTTGAGTCTTTTGCAGCCAGCGGAAGAGCGGATGCTGCCCCTTGCTGCGTTCGCTCTCGCCCCATTCATGGCCGAGCGTATTCTTCATGAAGTAGTCTAGGAAGTTGGGGAAGATGACCCAGTTCTTTCCCCAGTGGACGGTCTGCTTCACCGCCACGAATCGGAAGCCGTTCGCCTCATCCATCCATGACACGATGGGGTTGCCGTGGCCTTGCTGCTGCTGGCGCACGTTCTCCGCGGCCTGATGCTGTCGCAGCATGGCTTGCGCGCGCGCCAAGAAGGCGGGATAGCGTTCAGGCGTAGGCGCGCGCCGCGCACCCAGTTTGGTGGCGTTCAGACAGCACTTCTTGAACTTCTTGCCGCTCCCGCACGGGCACGGCTCATTCCGTCCAGTCTTCATTTTCGCGATTATGGCAGAGTCGTGCTGCTAGGTCATACCGTTGACAGACTCTTGGTGGTTCGCGCCCGTCTACAGGGGGACGGACGGCAGGTTTTGGCAGCGACCGTAGGAAGCGAAACGGCCGCAATGAGGGTCGACTGCAGAACGGCAGCTTTCTGCGTAACTGCCGCGAAGAAGCGGGCGCAGGGACGGAGCCGAAGCACCGTCCCGGCTGGTGGGTCGCCTATTTGACCTCGGTAACGGTCAGTTTTCCCTTGACCCGTTCGGCGACGAACTCGATCTGCTCGCCTTGCTTGAGCTTGCCGAGCGTCGACTTGTCGGGGACGGCGAACACCATCGTCATGGCGGGCATGTCGAGATTCTTCAGCTCTTCATGGCGGATCGTGACTTTGCTGGCCTTCTCGTCGACCTTCTTCACGACGCCTTTGGTGTATTCCGCAGCCATAACCGCAGCGGCCGAGCCAAGCGAAAGAGCGGCGGCGAGCGTCGATGTGAGCAGCTTGTTCATGGATCTATCCTTTCAGGTCTGGTTG
>Ga0097681_1001117_pt1 | contig 35358 bp, 29 predicted proteins | sample ThiBiot_750_plan_FD_72845 | JGI IMG/M metagenome (GOLD analysis project Ga0097681, IMG submission 72845) | Wastewater bioreactor microbial communities from Cape Town, South Africa - Thiocy_cont_750_plan - 1398105538144 (version 2) (version 2) ... | reverse complement strand
GCCCGAGCAAAGCTGTTCGAGCGTTCGGGCGGCAAGATTGTTGCCGGCCAGTATCTGCGCCAAGCCCATTCGCTTATCTAGAAGCGGGGTCCAAGATCCGTCTGAGTGGAGCACGGGCGGTTTACCCGACGATTTGCTTGAAAGCGCAATCGCGGCGGAAAACAGATCGAATGCAATGGCGAGGAGACGAGAAATAGGCAACGCGCGATTTATGAGATAACCGCTAGCTCCAAGCACTTTTGCCGAAGTTACCAAACCGTCTCGCGCACCTTCGAGCCGTTCTTGCGTAAGCGCAACAAGCGTGTCCGCGAACTCAGCTATATCGGCCATCCTGCGCGAGTCTTCATCGCCAGTATCAAGACGGAGCGTTCGCGCCGCCTGGGCAAGTGAGACCCAGTCCGCCCGCTCTGCTAGCGGCACCAATTTCGCACCAATAGCCTCCGCAGCAGGGGCGCGGGCTGCTGTATGGGATGGGGCCTCGATGGCGCCGTATGAAAGCTCAAGCCCTTGGGCGCAAGCAGCTGGATCAGGCGATTGTTCGATCACACCGCCGACATCGAGAGCGCGCTCAAGCAAAGTATCGCTCGAAGCTCCCGCGTCCAAAGAGCCTAGCGCTACAGCCTCTTCGCCGACGAAGCGGACATACCAGCGTACCACTTCAATGAGCGCTTGGCGCTGTCCCTCATCAAGTTGGCCCGAAAGCTGAATCCATGTCCTCAACTTCTCGGCTGGAGTGTCGACAAATCCGACGAGTTCGGATGAACGTTGCTCCGATATCCAATAGCTTGGGTCTAGCACCCGCTCGGAGAATTCCCGCGCATACTCGGCGAGCTCTGGCAAGGCTCCGGTCGCCTCCAGCATCTTCTCGATGGGCTTCAGATGGGCACGTTCTGCTGCCCGGTTCAAAAGCTCAGCGTTCCAGCGCCCCCTAAGGTCGGCAAGTGACCAGCGCTCATCGGGGCCTTCAACTCCAGCTTTTAGCAACCGTCGAAGCAAGGTCGCTCGTTCGGCCGCAACGGGGGCATCAAGCGCATCCCTCCTGCCGACATCGATGAGCTCGGATACCTCCATCTCAAGGAAATCCATTTGCTCTGCGGCTTCGCGGAGTTCCCAGCGCTCAAGTGAGTCTTGCACGGCTGAGGCGGTGGAAACTGATCGCACCAACGCGGCGCCATGCTCGAGCTCAAGAGTCGCGAGTCGCTGCCTCAGGGGCGCGAGCGCTTCGCTTGCAGCATTCGCGACACGGTCTGACAGCTGCTGGCGCTCACTTACTGGGATCGCCGCTTCCTCAGCGTAGGCGCGCGCCGCCGCGATTTGTCCCCGGGCAATTAAGTCTTCCGTCAGTTCCAGCGGACTGGGATTGCGGCCCAGTGCCCAGTGCCTGATGGCACTTGCCGCCACGTCCACTGTCGGTACATCCCCCTGTAGATAGAATTCTGACAGCTCCATCGATTGCTGCGCCCAGGCAGTTTCGGATGCTGTCCAGCGACTTTCGGAGACTGGCGTTGGATCCCCACGCAATGTGGGGAGCTCAAACAAAGTCGCGGGCCCGACCAGCATTGATCGCACCTCATATTCCAGCCACACCTGTGATCCAGCAACGGAGCTTTCCTTGCTGAGCTGTGCAAGCGCACTCGCAAGTTGGACGCCAAAAACTCTTCGGCGCGATTTGGCTTGAGGCGTGGTTGATTGCAGGAATGAGTCAAGCAGCTCCCTTCCCTGACGGACATAACGCTGGATCCGCGCACGATGACGGGGTTCGATCCGCGCCGTCCTAGCATTCTCCCGGCGAACGTCGGAGACTGCGAGTTCAATAGCATCTTCGACATCGAAAGAAGTGGAGAGTGCCTCTGCGGCCTTGGCGTCGACCTGTCCGTGTTTGACCAGGGGGACGAAGTGACGCTCCCGTATCGCCTCGCGGAGTTGCAAGTAGAATCCTGAACTAGCGGATGTCGTGGTCGCGTAGGCGGCGAGCTCCGTGCCAATATTGTTGTTGTTGGCGCTAGATGCCCAGTCCGGCGCGGCGAGGCGACGGAGCTCCGTGCCATTCCCAATGAGGTCCAAGTGATGGATCAGTAGGTTGGTCAAAGTGGCAAGCGGTGCGCCAACCAGTGTCTCGTCTGTGAGTCTGAGGCTCGGGTCGGTAATGACTACGAGCGGGCCAAAGTTAAGTATGTCTCGCAACCGCTCGGCGACGATTATTCGCTGTAGTGCTGGATGCTCATCAAAAAGTACCGACGTTGGATCGACGAGATGAAGCAAGTCTCGTCGAACCCTACTGTTCCCAATCGCTGCCAGACGCCGCTCGAAATCCGCAGCGAATTCTGCGCCGCTGTCGAGACCCAAACGGATGAGCAACGCTGCGGCAACGGGCCATTGGCTGGGGTCAACGTTGTCGAGCAACGTCTTGATTTCTGCTGACGACGCCCTCCGCAACCAACCGGCGACATCCGTTGTGCCGTTTCCATGGCTTTCGACAAACGCACGAACTGCGGCGATGAACTCGCCTTCTCGCGACTGCATGGCCTTGACGTGAGAACGGAGCGAAGGGAGTTTACTGAAGGCGTCGAGCAATGTTGGAAGGTCTGTACTAGCGGAAGCGAGTTCGACCCACAGAGGGCGGACGCTCTGATCAGCTACGGGCTTCGAGAAACTTGCGATGGCATCTGCTGAGGGCACCATCAACGCCAAGCTTTTCGAATCTGCCCGGTCGATGTCGTCGATCCATTGCGGGGGCTCTAGGCCCGACACCTTCATCGCACCGAGCAGGGTCGACCGCACAAAGCTACGGCATTTGCTGGCGACCACCTGTTGCCGTGCACGTGCCTCGCGCGCCTTTTCGATCGCTTTCGTCCGGGCGAAGTAGTCAACCTCGTTGAGCTCCAGCAGCTGCATAACAGATACACCGGAGTCGATCTCGAGCTCGGCCGCGACAGCAGCGTCGAATGCGGCGGAGGCCGAAAGCATTAAATCCTTGGCCACGGTACTGGAATCCGGCAATGGCGAAGTGCTGATCAATAGCTCAGGGACAGGAGCAAGGACCGGAGAGCTTGTCGCCGGAATAATGACAGGAGCAGATACTAGGTTCTGCACCGCAGTGCGCGCTTGATCCACCCCGTCGCGGGCTGTTTCAATCGACCGGGAAACCAAAGGTTCCAGCTGCGTTATGCCGTGCTTGCTAGCAGTCTCTACTAGCGAAACCGCCTCGTCCAGAGGAAGCAGCGCAGCAAACAGAATGATGACACGGGCCAGCTCCTGGCTTTCCAACGAGACGGGGGGAGCAGCAACACGCAGCGCATCGTCAAGTGAGGTGGCCGTCAGGAAGAAGGCATCGGAATCACCGAGGTCAGGCCGCGCGATCCCAGCGCTGGTGGCCCAGCTAACGAGATCGCTGAACTGCGAGTCGGCCAAGTAGCGGAGCCAGAGGATTTCCGAGAGTTTTCGTCCGATTCGATGCACCCACTGACCTCGTTGGCGCCGGTTACCACGGATATCATCGACGTAGACTTCGACATCCGGTAACGCGTCTCGCCCGACGCGCCGGCTGGCAAATTGGTATGAGAGCGCGTCATCTCGCTCGCGTTGATCGAAGTCGGTATTGCTTCGGTCGAAAGGAATATCAAGTTGCTTGGCGGCCTGCTTGAGACCGCGCCGGACGGCAGATGCCGGCCACTTGCGATACGCCGGTAGGTGCACGAAAAAGGCATCGCCGATCAAGCGGCGATCAGCCAGCAACTCGGGAAGTGGGCCGCTTGGATCGAATGGCCAGCACTGCAGAAGTGAAGTTAATCCGACCTGCTCCCCCCCAATCGAAACCACGCACGACCTCTGAATAGTTAATATCGATGTTGAATCAGTCTCGCACTTCTTCGCACAGCGCCGGCGTCCTTGCCAGCGTCAGGGGCAAGCGCACCATCTTCGACTTCACAGCTATTCGCTCCCAACTCTACACTAACTCCGGCCGTGGCGACCCTAGCGCGACTTAAAGGATACTGGGGTGGCGGGCGGACCGGCGCCTAGCCTGGCCGACAGGTCCCGACGCCGAAGCGCCCTGACCTGCTGGACTGACGTACGACCAATGCGTCGGGCCGAATCGAAACTCAAGCTTAGAGGTCGCAACGCATTCGGAAATGTGCCAAAAAGCGTTCGAAGACACCGCTTTAGATACTCTCGGCACATTGTGCCGAATTGTTGCAATGTGCGGAATTCGTTAGAAAGAATAGTAAAAACAATCACCCAACCGAAGCGCAATGTGCACCCTTTTATCTTGCCGTCTTAATCGGTCGTATTTTCCGCGACTTTCTATCCATCGTCGTTCCTCTTCTAAACTACGATAATACACTATTCTATGCTCTAAGCCACGATCCCGTACTCTTGCGTCAAGGTCCGATGCGCCGTGCAGTCTTCCGCGCTCTGCGACGGCGTAGCAGCGCTGCTTATTGGCAGCACGGGAACCGTCGTGGCGCACTTTTCCATCGGACTGACGGAGCATCGTCACAGGCAATCCGGCGCGGTCCGGCCGTCTTGCGATCGGCGCGGCCGCAGGCAAGATAACGTGCGTTCCGTCGTTCCTGGTCTGCATCAGTCCTCATCCGCCGGAGCGGATTCCTTGTGTCAGGTGGCGCCCGTCAGTGTGCCGGCGCCATGCGTTTCAACTGTCGGTCTTCTGTTCATCGATGCGCTCCGAGCAGCTTGCGAGCCTTGTCATGGGCACGCCGGCCGGCATCCGCCTGGCTTGCCGCCGGGTCGCCGACATAGAACGTTCCGTCGGTCCAGATCGCGTGCATGATCACCGCCAGCTTGCGCGCAACGGCGACACAGGCCTTACGGTGACAGGAGCGTTTGGCGATCGCCTGGCCCCCAGCTATTGACCTTGTCCATGCCCTTGAAGCGCGTCATCAGCCCCGACGCCGCCTCGTATAGCGAGCGTCGCACGTCCGCGTCGCCGGCCTTCGATATGCGACCCTGAACGTCGATCGAGGTGCCCGACTGCCAGCGCCGCGAGGTCAGTCCGAAGTAGGCCGCGACGTCGCGTGAGCGGCGGAAGCGTGACGGATCGTCGATCGCCGTCATGAACGAAAGTGCCGTCACCGGGCCGACGCCGGGGATGGCCATGAAGCGTCGGCACAGTTCGCTGCGTGCCACCATTTTGACGACGAGATTGTGCAGCCGGCAATACTGCCCCCACAGCGCTGCGCGCGCCGTCAGCATGGCGTCCATCAACTCGGACGACAGTGGATCTTCCGCCACCGCGGTGCGCACCGCCTGCTCGAAGGCCCCTCGCCCGACCTTGCCCAGTCGGATGCCGAATGCCTTCAGCGAATGGCGGATGGCGTTTTCCAGATCGAGGAACTTGGCCTTCAGATTGCGCCGATGCGTCAGCAGAAGCTTCGTCCGGTAGCAGCTTTGCGACTTGATATGGGCCTGGCGGAACCAGCCGGTGCGCATGATGTGGGCGATGCCGAGCGCATCGGTCTTGTCGGTCTTATTGCGCTGCGCTGAGAGTGCGGCGCGCACATGCTGCGTCTCCAGGCAGACGGCCGGCAGGCCAAGCTTCTTGAGTTCCGGATGCAGCCAGGGCGACAGTGATCCTGCCTCGTGGCCGACGCGGCGCAGGCGCGGCAGAAACGGCTTCAGCACCGCAAAAAGCGCATCAGGATCTGTCACCGCCGTCGCCTCGAGATGCACAGCGCCATGATCGTCGACGACGCACACCGCTGTCTCGTCCATCGCCACGTCTAGTCCGCAAAAGAATTCCATCGTTCGCCTCCTGCGTTGTTTCACAGGCGCAGATTTTGCCGCCGAGTCGCCGGCGATCGCCAGTTGACCCGCGGTCGACGCACAGTTTTGCTGCTCGGCGAGGCGCTCGCACCGATTGCGGGCGGCAATCGGTCTCGGTCGTGTTTCGTGGCCCTCCCTCGATTGCTTCTGACCCTCCCTCCACCACGAGGCAATGTCCGGCAGCCCCCTGCTGCCCGAGGATCTACGAAAGGGAGCAGATCGCTTTTAGAGCGTCCCGCTGATGCCCACTGCTGCCTTGCTTCAGCTGCGGCCGATCTGCAGTCACCTTGATGATGTAAGCGCATTCCCGGCACGATCGACGGCACGTTGGAGTAGCCAGATTTGACCTCAGATGGCACTGGCCGGCCTGTCATATCGACACTGCGAAGGCGTGCCAAACATAGCTCGGCTGAACAAAATGGGGATAAGCCGACGTGTGGCAAAAAGACATCCTGGTGTTGCCCGACGATCTGATTGCGTTCGCCTGGTCTGCGCCGATGCGGGACTTGGCGGCGAAGCTCGAACTGTCCGATGTCCGGCTGAAGAAACTGCTGACGCGATGTGGAATTGCGTCGCCGCCGCAGGGCTATTGGAACAAAATACGTGCCGGAAAGAAGGTACTAGCCCTACCGAAGGCGCCACCGCGGCGCCCCGGTGAATTGGGTCGAGCAAGTGTCGACGCTCGCTTCGCAAAGGTGCTTCCGATTGCAGCCCCGCTTGCATCCAATGGGCCATTCGCATCCGCTCTGGTTCCAGAAGACCTCGACGAACTCCACGCACAGGAATTGCAAGCGATTGGCAAAGCTTCCGTCCCACACACGTTGGACAGGCCCCACAAAGGACTCGTTCAAATTCTCAAGCAGGAGCAGCGCCGCCGCGATAAAAATGCAGAACGCGAGTGGACCTTTGACGAACCCAGGTTCGACAATCCGCTGGCCAAGCGACGATTGAGGATCTTCAACGCCTTGTTTTTGGCGCTCAGCAAGCGCGGCCACGACGGTGGTGCCTACGAACGCGATGGAGAAATTCACGCGGGAGCAGCTATCGGTGACACACATGTCGGTTTGGACATTGGAATAGTCGGCAGCCACCGCACCGCGCGTCAGCATGGGTACTTACGGCCGGCGCCAGACCAGCCAGCATCAACCCCGCTTGCCCTGCGGATCGATCCGGGTTTCGACCGCAAGAATACAGTTTCTTGGCAGGATGACGGTGACGCCAAGCTCGAATCAAGGATCGCCGAGATCGCGGCTGCGGTCATCGTGGCGGGCGAGAAAAAGTTTCGCCTGAGTCTGCGGGAAGCCGAGGAGCGTGCAGAGCGGGAGCGGATTGAAAAGGAAAAGCAGCGCCAGGAATGGCTAGTTCAGCTCAACCAAAAGCGCCTGCAAAATCTACGGAACAGCGGCGAGCTGTTACGTGAAGCTGAAGACATTCGCGCGCTTGTTGAGCGCGTCCGTCGCGCGATCGGCGAAGGTTCGGCTGATATCGATCCCTCCGTGGTGGAAGCTTGGCAACTGTGGGCACTCGCAGAAGCCGATAGGATCGACCCGGTGCGGTCTGGCCAAATTTTAACGCACCTCAACGAGCCGTCGCTATAGTAGGTTATGCGATTGGTCATCGACAGCAGCAAGTTACAGTCATCGGAGTTGCGCGAGTTCCTCCGCGCAAGCACGGCGAACCTTGCTGTGCTCCCAGACTTCGCGTGGTTCGAGGTCTACAAGCAGGAGACCGTCGATGCGATCCTCGCCTTCCTCTCGGTGATCGGCGATTTCCCGAAGCAGATAGTCGTTCTGAAGTCTGGAGGAGAGATCGCGAGAATGAATCCCGGCCTTCCTGACGGGATCACCGCTATGGAGCAGCATGACGTGGCACCGCTGATCCGCGAGATGGCGCACATCATGAACGGGTCTCGCCGCAGCGATCCATTCGTCCTGCAGCATCTTCGGAATCTGTGGAGCGCTGCCGCTGTTAATCTCGATGGAATGCACCAGGGAGCGATCGATATCGTGACGTCGCTGCCGGAGATGTCAGAGCAGATGTTTTCGGAACACGAGATAAGGATGCTCAGGACTGGAGGCGCCTATACGGCTGAAATGTTCGGCAACATTTTCGGCGCCGCCGAGCAAATCTGGGAAGCCCTGGCGACGAGACATGGATTGCAACCGCGATCGATGGACCGCGTGCACATTACCAGAACGTACCTTTTCCGGTACGCTCTTGGCATTGTTATCTATCTTCTCTGGTGGATTAGGATTGGTAGTCCGAAAGTTGAGCGCATTGACCGCATACGCAACGACCTAATTGATCTCAGCTTTGCGGTTTACGGCACGTACTACGACGGTTTTCTCACCGCCGATCGCAAGGCCGAATGGATGTTTCTGAACCTATCTCGCGCTCTGGAAGCTATGCAGGAATGAGTCGGGACATTCACGCTTGTAAGAGATTACCCCAGGCGTCTCTCAAGGAATTGGAAGCGCCCACTGGACATGTTCCTCCTTTGTTCTCATATTGACGAGTGATTCTTGAACGCCTCTAGCCTCCGCGTGATTGAGATTTTAACAGATTTCAGTAAAGTAGCTTGCCGCGGAACGCCGCGGATTGCCGCGGAGGCGAGAGTGGGGAAGGACGGCCGCGACGCTGAGCGTGTCACGACGACGCTGACACGGCGGCAGAAGGCAGAGCTCGATCGGTTGGCGAAGGCCCGAGGCGTCAAGGTGGCGTGGCTCATTCGGCGGGCGGTCGAACGGTATTTGGAAGAGGCGGCGGGAGGGCCAATGCTCCCGCTCGATCTTGATGGGGGCGAGGATGTTAAGCGCTGAACTCTTCGCCGGATGCGGTGGACTAGCCTTGGGCATGTCCCAGGTTGGTTTTACTCACCAATACATGGCCGAGTTCGATCATGATGCCGTTTCTACAGTTCTTCACAATAAGCTCAAGGGCGTTGAGTATGTGAGGGATTGGCCGATGGATCTTCGGGATGTGCGCGATATCGACTGGCGCGCCCTCCCGACTTTGGACGTTGTATCCGGCGGACCGCCCTGCCAGCCCTTTGGGATTGGCGGTAAAAAGCGCGGACAGGAGGACCACCGCGACATGTGGCCCGAGGCGATCCGTGCGGTGCGAGAGGCAATGCCCCGCTCGTTTCTATTCGAAAACGTACGCAACATCGCGGGTCCGCGGTTCCGGCCTTATCTCGACTGGATCGTGGCCCACCTTGAGCGGCCATCACTGCTGCGCAAAGACCATGAGGAGTATGATGAGCACCGCGTAAGGCTTGCTGCGTCGAAAGCTAAGCAGGAATATCGAGTCGTTTGGCAAGTTGTTAACGCTGCTGATTTCGGGGCTGCACAGATCCGGCATCGCGTTCTAATCTTCGGTATAAGATTGGACCTGAACGTTGCTCCCGCCGCAATGGCGCCGTCCCATTCGCGCGACAGGCTCCTATGGGAGCAATATGTGTCTGGTGAATATTGGTCCCGTCATGGTCTGAAGAAACGGCACCACCCAATTCTTCGTCATGACCAGTCGCGAGTCGAGGAACTATTGCGTGCTAGACAGGAGCCCGATGGCCTGCCTTGGGTTACGGTCAGGGACGTTCTTTCGGGACTTGGTGAGCCAGACGGCAAGCGCAATCACGTTCTACAGCCGGGAGCACGCGTTTACCCGGGGCACACTGGCAGCCCGCTTGACCTTCCGGCCAAGGCCCTCAAAGCCGGAGACCATGGGGTCCCCGGCGGCGAGAACATGATGATTTGCGACGATGGTTCGGTTCGCTACTTTAGCACGCGAGAGGCTGCGCGGCTGGTCGGATTGCCGGATGACTACGAATTTCCGCGCTCTTGGACAGAAAGCATGCGTCAGCTTGGGAATGCTGTGCCAGCGCCACTCGGCGCGGCCGCTGGCGCTTGGCTGGCACGGCTGGTTACTGGTGGCCCCGGTCGCCCGCTGGTTTTGGGTCGCAGGGCAGCGTAGCATTGGCACGCTAGAAGCCGGGGGGCGATTCGCGACAGATAAACCTCGAATCGGCCAACTAAGAGGTTTAGCGGATGGCGCTTGCACCTGATCGGGCGGCGATCAAAGCCCTAGAGGATGCATTGAAAGCGGTTCTCGCAGCGGCTGGAAGCAACCCGCCGCAAGCAGTTGTTCGTCGAATCCGCGAGGGTCTCGCTGCTCACGCGAGCGCGGTCGAGGCAGCTCGGTCTTCCACCGACCCTATTCGAATGCCGCGCACCACATTCGATCCTGCAGATCCTAAGGCGATCGGTCGGATGGTTTCCATCGCGTTACTTGCCCAACCGTTAGTACCTCTTGGCGATGTTCAACCGGCTTACGGCTCGGGAGTCTATGCGATCTACTATCGTGGCAATCATCCGCTCTACGCAGGGATCGCCGGGTCCGAGACACCAATCTACGTTGGCAAGGCAGATCCAGCCAATGACGATGCGAGCACTACACGGGAGCAAGGTGCGAAGCTGACGGCGCGATTGGCCGAGCATGCCGGCACCATCACGACGGCCGAGGGCTATGCCGACCGCCTATCTGCCCATCTTTCACCCATTAGCCTGAGCGACTTTCTTAGCCGCAGGCTCGTCTGCGCAACCAATGCTCAACTCGTGGCCGAAAAACATCTCATTCGGACGTTCTGGCCGATCTGGAATGCCGAGACGAAGGCTTGCTGGGGCATGAGCAAGCATGGCGACGCGGCAACAACGCGCGCTAACAAGCGCTCGCCCTGGGACGTCGTGCACCCTGGTCGCGCTTGGGCGCTGGACGAGCGGCTCGTCGACTCGCTGGCGCCGACCGAGATAGCGCAGCGAATCGCCGACACACTTGCTCGCGTGCCGCCGCGACGTGACCATGCCGCGCTGCTTGAGGAAATGCTGGCCGGCTTCCGCCAGGATGATTCCCCTGTTGAGGAGCGGGATGAGGCTCCGGTGGGGGAGTTAGTAGCGGGGCCGGGGCCGGATGAGGCTGGCGGTGCGGACGACACATGAGGTTGATAGGGCCCGGAGCGCCCAGATGGCCCTCATCAAGGGCAAGAATACGAAACCGGAGTTGCGGGTTCGGAAGGCAATCCATGCTGCCGGCTTGAGGTATCGCCTGCACGCCAAGGATATTCTGGGGAACCCGGACCTGGTCTTGCGATCTCGTGGGTTGGTCATTTTTGTTCATGGGTGCTTTTGGCACCAGCACCCTGATCCGTCCTGCAAGCTGGCCCGCATGCCGAAATCCAAACTGGAATTCTGGCGGCCCAAATTGGAGGGCAATCGCCTCCGCGATGTGAGAGTTCGTGAGAATCTTGAGGCCCGGGGATGGTCCGTGGTCGAGGTTTGGGAATGCCAGACCGGCGCGCGGGAGCTAGATGCCCTCGTTGAGCGACTGAGGCAAATGCCTGTCACCGATGCGCCTATTAGAAGGAAAGGGAAAAGCGCGAAATGAGCCAGGAATTCGACCTCACGCCGGACCCGCGTGTCCTGCAGATGCTGGGGGAGATCAATCTCCCACAATGGCGGTGTCTAGCTGAGCTCATTGATAATTCGATCGACGGGTTTGTCCACGCTGCTCGATCGGGAAAGCCCATTGAGGCGCCCGAGATAGGTGTGGCCCTGCCTATGGCCGACAACGAGAACGCCCGCGTTACAGTGAAGGACAACGGCCCGGGGATGTCCTTTGAGTCTTTGGAAAAGGCTGTGCGGGCAGGTTGGTCAGGCAATGATCCCTTATCGAACCTCGGCCTCTTTGGCATGGGATTTAACATTGCGACTGCGCGACTTGGCCTTTTGACGGAGGTGTGGACCAGCCGCGCCGGCGATCCGGAGGAGGTCGGCGTCCGCATCGACCTGGACGAGCTTAGGGCAACGCGCAACTTCAAGGTCCCTCGCCAAACCCGCGCAAAACCCGATCATACTAGCCATGGCACGACGATCGTGATTAGCCGGCTCAAGCCCGATCAGCGCGCCTACCTCGCGCGGGGCAACAATCAGAAAACCATGCGCAAGCATTTAGCCCGCGCATACTCATCGCTGCTCGGCCAATCGGAGGCCGGAAAGATTCGATTGATGGTCGGCAGCACGAGGCTATCGCCTCGCAGACATTGTGTCTGGGGTGAGGACCGGACGGTGTCGTTTCCGGACAGCACTGTCGCGAGGGCTGTTGAGCACATCGACGTCAAGCTTGCCCCCCGCCGCTATTGCACTCACTGCATGCGAACACTCGCGGCCGCCGAGGAAACTTGCCCAACCGGGAGCCCGAGCTGTCATGTCGTTGAGGCCGAACGTCGGGTACACGGTTGGATCGGTCTTCAACGGTACCTTCACAACACCGAGTTTGGCCTCGATTTCATCCGCAACGGACGGAAGATCGAGATCGCCAACAAGGATTTGTTTGAATGGAGCGATGGGGAAACCTCGGAGGTTGAGTATCCGACGGACGACCAACGCGGCCGAGGCCGCTTTGTCGGCGAGATCCACATTGATCATTGTCGCGTGAGCTACACGAAGGATCGTTTCGAACGCGACGACCCGGCGTGGAGCGAAATGGTCCGTGTAGTTCGAGGCGAAGGCCCACTGCGCCCGATCGTCGCGAAACAGCGTGGATATGAAGGTAACGACAGCCCGCTATACAGCCTCTATCAGGCCTTTCGCCGCTCTAGCCCGCAGGGTAAGAATGGCCTTTGGTCGCGGGTGCTTGTCGTCAAGGACAATGATCGCGCGCAGCAGATGGCCGCTCTCTTCGACGAGGACGACCCCGACTATCTAACCGACGACCGGTGGTGGCAGCTCGTTCTCGAGCAAGACAAGGAGGTGCTTGGGGAAAAGCCCGGGGACGGAGGCGATGCGCCGCTTCCACCAGGATTCGTGGATGAACCGACCTCAATCAATCCAGGCGAGTCGCCGCCACCTCCTCCCGAAACAGAGCCCGCACCGGAGCCGCCGCCGCCCCCGGCGCGGCGGCCGATCCACGATTTGTCGCGGAAGTACGTCCATCCGACCTTCCGTGTGGAATACGAGATCCAGGCGTATGGCGTCGCGAGTAGCGACCCGGACCTTCCGACCGGGCTTCCGTGGGCACTGAGGCTCGATGATGTCGCGACGCGCACCTACGGCTTTCTGGTTGACGTGGGCCATGATGTTTTCCGGTCGACCACGATGACGCCCCTCGACGGGTTGCTGACGGAATTGACGCATCGCACAGTCGAATTCCTCAAGGGACAAGCCCAGGATCCATCTGTGGCGGGTGTGTTGGCCGACTTCCGTAGGCAATACTGCGTCGACACGCGGCTCGACCCGCAGGAAATTATTACGGTGGCCATCTCGGTGCTTGGGGACATGGCGCGAGCCATTCCGTCGCTGACAGGCTCCGACCAGAACGAGGTAATGTTTGGCGAGCTTGATGAAGGCGAGAAGGAGTCGCTGGCCCGAAGAATGGCCAATCGCGGAGTTCCGGATCGTAAGGCTCTAATCGCCGATGGACGTTTCTGGGACTACGCGGATCCGGAGTCCTTGCGGGGTCTATTCAATCGACATCCCGAACTCTTCCTAGATGGCAAATTTTGGAATGATGCCTACTCCAGTATCGATTTCGGGAGTCCCGCAGTGACCGAACAGGCCCGTCGCACTGTGCGGGCACGGTATGACGCGTATCTGGGTGACGCGGTCTGGCTCGCGAACCAGTCGTCCGCTGATATTGATCGCGCGAGTCGGGACGCGATCATCCGGGCGACATGCTCGGTGCGCTTACTTAAATCGGATGTCTCAGACTAATGCGGATGCCATTCCTCGACGCAGAGCGACTGCTTAAGGGTCCTTGGCAGGCCTTTGAGCGAGACGTTGCGCGGCTGCTCGTCTGCAACGGGTTCGAGGATGTGCGGCTCGTAGGCGGATCGGGCGATCACGGCGCGGACGTGCTTGGGGTCAAAAATGGTGAGCTCTGGGTGATCCAGTGCAAATTCACCACAGGCGGCTATCCGTCAGCGAGTGCCGTGAACGAGGTTGGCGAGGCGGCCCGTTTCTATAAGGCCGAGCGCATCTACGTTGCCTCAAGCAGAAGGGCGGGGCCTGGGACCTACGAGGCGATCAAGCGCTGGAAGGCACTAGGTATCGAGATCGGCGTGCTCGAACCGTCGATGCTTCTGGAGCTCGCGCGGAGGAGTCCGGAGTATTCTGTTCATCGCAGGGAGCTGCGTGACTACCAGGATGATGCCGTCGACAAGTTTGTGGCCTCGCTTCGGGAGACACGGCGAGGTCAGGTCGTCCTCGCGACCGGGCTTGGAAAGACGGTTGTGCTCGCCGAAAGCGTCGCGAGCCTTTTTCGGGACGACGCCATCCCGGGGGGGCAGGTGCTAGTGCTCGCCGGCACACGCGAGCTCGTCGATCAGCTGCTGCGGTCTTTTTGGGATCAGCTTCCGAAATGGGTCCCGACTCATCGGTTGATAGGGGGTGAGGGCCCAACACATTGGGATGGCATCACCTTCGCGACGATCCAAAGCGCTGTGTCGCGCCTGGATGAACTTCCTGAGTTTGGCCTTGTCCTCATCGATGAGGCGCATCACGTCGGCTCCGAGACCTTCCGCCGGGTAACTGACCATCTGTCCGAATCCATGATTGGAGGCGTTACCGCAACGCCATGGCGTGGCGATGGGTATGACATCGACGAGTTGCTTGGCCCGCCGGTGGTGAGGATCGGCATAGCCGAGGGACTCAAGCGTGGCTTCCTGTGTGAGGCGGACTATCGCCTTCTCGCGGACAATCTCGACTGGGAATGGGTCCGCGAGCATTCGCGTAACCGCTATTCGCTAAGCCAACTGAATCGGTTGCTGCTACTGCCGACGCGCGACGAGGAAGCGGCGCGGACCATCCGCGACACATTTGACAAAGAGCGCCGTCGATCGGCGATTGTCTTTTGCTCTTCCGTTCAACATGCTCATAGCTTTGCGGCCACGTTACGGCTGTTCGGACTCAAGGCGGAGCCGATCACCGGTGACATGACGCCTCGGGAGCGGGATCGGGCGATGGCAGCTTTTCGGAAGGGAAGCCTGGATGTGGTGACGACGCGCGATCTGTTCAACGAGGGCGTCGACGTGCCTGACGTCGATATGATCGTGTTCATGCGCGTGACCCACAGCCGGCGCATCTTCGTGCAGCAACTCGGCCGCGGGCTTCGCATCAGCCCGAACAAGACGAAGGTGGTTGTCCTAGACTTCGTCAGTGACTTGCGTCGGATCGCGGAGGTCGTTGAGCTCGAGAAGGCCGCTCGGGGCGATCTCGAGCGACTGCGTCTTCCGGGGATGGTGCAATTCCGGGACGAGGGGGCGGGAAGCTTCATGTTGGACTGGATGCGCGACCAGGCCGATCTCTTCATGCGCGAGGGCGATCCAACGCTTGAGCTGCCCGCATTCGATTTTCCGAAACCCCACAATGGGGGAACGGTGCAATGAGGATGCCAGAGGAGATACGTGACGGGCTCCGCGACAGACTCTGGGGCACCGCTGACGATTTGGGCTGGGCGTCCCTGAACGACGCGGAACGCTCGCGGTACTATGAGAAGTGGACGAAGGACGCGTCGATAGGTGGCCAGCTCGCGCACTTCATGGATCCGCGCAAGGTGCGAGTCTACATCAAGGATTCTCTTATCAAGCCATACGAGCGGGCGCGGCTCCTCGCGACCGAGGCGGAGATCTGGCGCGCGCTTGAAATGTCGCCACCAACAGCGGCCGCCGAGACGTATATCAAGCCGCACGGATGCCTACTTGAGGATGGCCGGATCATCTGTTGGGGTAAGAGTCGCGACTGGAAGCTTGTTCTGATGGCCATGTTCGAGCGCGGACGTTCACGGCACGACGCCAGGCCGTTTGGCGCGGTGCTGCTGGAGACTGGCAAGACGTCTGAGCAACAGGCCCGACGTCTGGTGAAGGATGCGGCCACTCGTCTCGGCATTGAGAGGCTTGCCTGGTTGGATGACCACGATGCGTGAGAAGTTCCCAGGTTGGTACCCGAAAAAGCCCGAGCAGATAGCAAAGCTCTGGGATACGGCTATCTTTGTTCCCGACCCAACGTCCTGCTGCACTGCTTGCGTCACACCACGGTCGTGCGCGACGAGCTCCTCCGCCTATTCGAGGTTCTCGGCGACGCGCTGTGGATTCCCTATCAGGTCGGCTTGGAGTTTCAGCGCAACAGACTGGATGTGGAGTTTGGCGCCCTCGACGCCTACGACGCGTTGCTCAAGGATCAGGAAGCGAACTTGGAGAAGGCCCGCGAGCGCCTGCGGCAGGTGCGCGCGCATCCAACCATCGATGTGCAGAGGGAGCTCTCGGCTCTCGACATGTTCCTTTCCGATTTTAAGGGCCGTATCGAGGACGCGCGAGCCGCGCACCCATCCTCGGAAATTGAGGGCGTGGTGGAACGCTTGACGAAGCTTCTGGAAAATCGTGTTGGGGAGAAATGGCGTGCAGACCAGCTCGCCGCTGTCAAGAAGGAAGGCGAGGATCGCTACGCGAAGAAGATTCCACCCGGGTATAAGGACAACAAGAAGGACGCCGGGGAATTCGACAAGTTCGGCGATCTGATCATCTGGAAGGAGATGATCGCGAAGGCCAAGGCCGACAAGCGGCCGGTGATCTTTATCTCCGACGACGCCAAGGAAGATTGGTGGTGGATTCACCGCGGCCGCAAAATGGGACCGCGCCCAGAACTGATCGAGGAGTTTCGGGCGCAAGCCGAGCAGGAATTCCACATCTACGAATTCAGCCAATTCCTGCGATTTGCCGCCCAGCGGTTTCCTGAGATCAAGGCGAACGTCGAGAAGGTAGAGGAGAGTCTGCTCGCGGACGAGGAGGCCCGGCGACGGCAGGTCGACGCCGCGGCGGCGTCAGAACTCGACGCCCGCATGCGGAGTCTGGAGGACGAGCGCGATCAAATCATCGGCATCCTGTCCGGTGCCCCCGGCACTGGATCCCTTGTCAGCGGTGATCGGGCCGGACTGCGTGCTCGCCTGGAGGAACTGAACCGGGAGATCAAGGCAGTGACTCAACCTCGCGCTTCGGATAGTGCAGTCGGCGACGGGGTCGACGCGAGCGAACGCGGTTAGTGGCGAAGGCGGAAAGCAGCGGCGAGTGAAGGGCATATTCGACACCAAGCCGAACTCCAAATACGACGATGAAGTCACACATCGATATCACTTTCCTCCCCAGTATCGCGCTATCGCCGAAAGGATAGTAGGCGACTGGATTATCTACCGGGAGCCACAGCGGAATAGGGGAAGACGCGCATATGTGGCGGTGGGTAAGGTTATATCACTTACGCCCGACACCATGCGATCAGGCTATTCCTACGCCGTGATCGGAGAATACCTCCCGTTTGATCGACCGGTACCGTTTGCAGGGGGTAATTCGTACGCGGAAGCCTCACTGCGCGAGATCGGCGATCCGGCGCGGATCGGCGCCTATCTCCAGGGAAAATCCGTCCGGGCATTATCAGATTCGGACTTCGCCAGGATTGTCCGCGCAGGCCTATCGGACACATTGTCTCCAGAGAATTCTATCCGACTAGAGCTCGACAGGACCCATGTTGATCCCGCGACTTTTGAATTGGCCCACGCTCCGCGAGAAGAGCAAGAACGGCGAATTGAGCAGATACTGCTCAACAGGAAGATTCGCGATGCAAGCTTTCGAGGGCAAGTGTGTGAGGCGTACGATAATCGATGCGCGGTTACGGGGCTTCAAATCATCAATGGCGGCGGCAGAGCAGAGGTTCAGGCCGCACATATATGGCCGGTTGGCTCAGGTGGTCCTGACGTCGTACAGAACGGCCTTGCGCTTTCAGGCACCGTACATTGGTTATTCGACCGACATCTCATCTCATTGACCGACGATTATCGGCTATTGGTCTCACACAACAAAGTACCCGATGAGCTGCGCGGTCTATTCGCCAGGCAAATGGACCGAATCCATTTGCCAAGAGACAGCAAACTCTGGCCTCATCCAGCATATATCGCTCGCCACAGAGAGGCATTCAGCTCCATCTAAGCCCATGTTTTGATTTTCACGTTGATGCAGATCCAGCCAAATTTGAAATGGGTTCTTCATTTATTGCAAGCATGATCGCCGGGAGCCGTCCCTCTGTGGGGCAGTCGCTTCCCATCCTCTGCCGCAGCAATCGCCTCGGCAATAATCTCCTGCACTCGAGCGCCTTCAATGCCCTCGGCATTGAGGCGATCCACGAGACAGGTTGTCAGGATTTCGAGGTCATTCCGTCGCGCCTTCCGGTTGCGAGGAAGTGACACATTTCCAGCGAGTGCCATCGCGATTTTCTTGGCAACCCGATTCGCAGCGCGACGTGACGGATCGTTTTGCACGTGAGCGTAAATGGCCGTTGAACGCGGATTTGAATGGCCCAGCATGGCGCCCGTCAGTGCCAGCGCTTCACCCGTTGAGATCGCGGTCGAGCCGATCGTATGGCGAAGCGTGTGAGGCGTAACGCCGGGAAGCTTCGCTTTCTTAATCGCCTTGGCCCAGATGCGCTTGGTGCCCTGGAAATAAGTGTCCCCACGTTCAGCCGGGAATACGAAATTGCTGGGCGGCTCACGTGGCAAGCTTTCGAGTAGCGTGACTGCGGCAGCTCCAAGCGGTCGGACGGACTTACCTGTCTTGCTATCGTCGAGTTCCAAGAGTCCCTCGGCGAGATTTACCTCAGTCCACTTCAGCGACGCGATCTCCTCTCTGCGGCAGCCAGTCAGCGCCCAAAGCCTTGCGATATTGACGGCCTTCGAATTTACACCTTCTGCCTCCAACTCTTCCAGCGCCGACCCAAGGCGCGTCACCTCGTCGAGCACGAGGAAGCGTTTTCGCTGATTGTCCGTCTTCCGAACGGCCGCCGTCTCGCAAGGGTTCTTCTGAACGATCTCGCTACGGATAGCGAAGCTGAAAACAGCAGACAAGTCGCGTACGACCTTGCGGGCCGCACCCTCACCGCCGCGTACAATGATGCGTCTGCGGGGCCCAATCTTCTCGTCTCGATTGGTCTTTCCAGCGGTGACGTCACGGACAAAGCGTTCGATGTCGCCTGCATTCAATTCACTCACGCGCTTGTGCCCGAGCAATGGCACGACATGGTTACGAAGGCGCGCGAGCGTCAACTGCTTGGTCAACGGCTTCATCGGTTGACCCTGCCGTTTCCCGCGCTGAATGACGCAGCCCTCTTCTTCATAGAGTTCGATCAAGCCAGTCATCTTCATCTCGCGTCGTTTTGCGCGGCGTTCATCCGCCGGATCTTCGCCCTTGGCGACGCCTCCAAGGACAGTTTTCGCCTGCTTGCGCGCTTGCTCTGGAGTAAGCGTGCCTAACCTGCCGATGGTCACGAACCGCTGCGCAGCCGATCGACCACCACCTTCGGCGCGATACCGGACGATGAAGGTCTTCGCGCCGCTCGTTTCCACGCGCAGACCGAAGCCGGACAACTCGCTGTCCCAGACGAAGTAGCGTCGGTCCCTCTTCTCGGCAGCGTCAACCACCCGTTTTGTGAGAGCCACACCAACGCGCTTTGCCATCGATCCATCTCCTCAAAGGCCCCCATTGGTCAACACCTGGTCAACACTGCGAAGGAAAAGACTGGATTACCCTAGCGAATAGCTGGAAATAATGTCAAGCTTTATCAATAAGTTATCGTACTCCCGGATACTGCTGGATGGCGTGGCGTAGCCCATCTCTAACCTTGCCAAGGTTGGGGTCGGGCGTTCGAATCGCCTCACCCGCTCCAGTTTCCCTCCGGGGGATCAAGCATCGTGAAAAAAGGCCGGATCGCTCCGGCCTTTTTCATTTTTGGCGATCGGCATGGAAATCCGCCGACATCCACGCCTGCCATCACCGATCCGTGCAGCGACCAAATCACGCCGTTGCGGCGCTCATGCTTGATGCCGCCACGGTTTCGTTCCACATCCCTCGGGATGAAGGACGGAACGCCGAGGCAGGGACGGGAGTGGTTGTGGGGCTTGCCCGCGTCGGTGATCCTGCACGCGCTGATTTTCTCGTTTCTCGTCTACGGTCTGACGAAGTCTCCCGACCAGCCGAAGAACGACCAGGCGGTCGACGTCTCGCTGGTGCCCGCTCCCGAGCCGCCCAAGCCGAAACCCGCTCCGGAACCAGCCAGGAAGGAACCGGAAAAGCCCCAGCAAACCGCTGAGAAGCCGCCTGCACCGGAGAAGGCGCCGGAAAACCCGCCAGAGCAGCAGAAGCAGCAGCCCAATCCGCCGCCGGCCGCAGAGGCGAGGCCTGTCTTTCAGTATGGTGACAAGGATGCCGGTCCGCGGAAGTCGCCGGATGGATCCAGCGCCCAGGACAGCGCCAAGTCTCCGGACAAGACCAATGATTCGACGCCGCCCGCTGCGGCCAAGGACGCCGAAGAGAAGGCCGTTGCGGCAAGGGAAACCGAGCCGCCGAAGGATGCGGCAAAGCAGCCGGACGCCGCGCCAGCACCCTTGACCGCGACAGGTGGCGACAATGACGTAGCGTTGCCCGCTACCGCCGACACGCCGGAACCCAGGCCCGCAAACGCGGCGCAGGAAGCAGACATAAGCGCCACCAAGTCAGGCCCGCAGGGCGATTCGAAGCTTCCAGGGGCTCGCAGGCTCTCCTCACAGGAAGCCACAAAGGATGAGCTTGCAACCGCGGCGATAGCTGGTTTGCCTCGGGACAAACGGGTTGGCTTACTTTGCAGCAGCAGACTAGAGGCGCAGTTGCAGGGTGCCTCTTACAACCCCGGTAGTGTACCGAAATTTTGGCTCAAGGCCGGTAACGTCATTGACTGCCCGAATTCAGCCTTTGGTACCCAAATGGGACGGTGGTACAAACTGAGTTTCCGGTGTGAGGTCGACAGCGATGCGACGAAGGTGGTGTCTTTCAACTACCGCGTCGGAGCGAAGATTTCGCCGGAAGAACAGGACCGCTACCGGACACCGCGCTGTCAGTAGGACATGACGCAGAGATGCGTGTCCCTCATCCGCCGCGCAGCACCGTCCTGCACGCCGTCAGCGCCGATTGCAGCGCGGCTTCGCTGTCGATGGTGCACAGGCTGAGGCGCACGAGGTTCTGCCGGCCGCCGGGATCGGCCGACATTTCGGAACTGGGCAGCACCGCCACGCCCTGCTGCTGCATGTGCGCGCTGAACTGGCCGGCCCGCCAGGGTTCGGGCAGCTTCAGCAGCAGATGCAGCGCCGCGTCGTCGGTGACGATGTCGAACTCGCCCAGGATCTGGCGCGCCATCTCCTGGCGGCGCCGGATGATCGCCCGCTGCCGCTCGCACAGCCTGGCGGCGGTGCCGTCGAGGATCCAGTTCGCGGCGATCTGGCCGAGCAGCGGCGATGTCATCCACGTTGACACGCGGATGGCGTTGAGCGCGTCGGCCCTGAGCGAGGCGGGCATCAGCAGGAAGCCGATGCGCAGGCCCGGCGCGACCGATTTCGACAGGCTGGTGCAGAAGCAGGTGCGCTCCGGCGCCATGGCGGCCAGCGGCGGCGGGCGGTCCGGCTGCCGCAGCAGCGGCCCGTAGACGTCGTCCTCGATGAGGATGAAGCCGTGCTGCCGGGCGATCTCGACCACCTGCCGCCGCCGTTCCGCCGGCATGACCGCCAGCGTCGGGTTCTGCAGGTTCGGCACCACCACCAGCGCGCGCGGACGCTCGCGTTTCACCATCGCTTCCAGCGCGTCGGGCCGCAGCCCGCCGACGTCCAGCGGCACGGCGCCGATGCGCAGGCCGAGCGCCCGGCAGGCGCCGATGATGGCGGGTGACGTCATTTCCTCCAGCAGAACGAGGTCGCCGGCGCGCGCGACGGCCAGCAGCGAGACGAAGACGCCATGGATGGCGCCCGCCGTGATGAGGAGCCGCTCCGGCGCCGCCTCGACGCCGAGGTCCCTGACCCAGGCCGCGCCCGCCGCGAGATGGCTGGGATGCGCGCTGTTGGGGTGATAGCGCAGGAGGTCGGCGGCGTTGGGCAGCGAGCCCAGCGCCTCGAAGGCAAGGCGAAGCTCGTCGTTCGCGGCCGACGGAAACGGGAAGTTCGAGCTCATGTCGAGGGCATCCGCCCCGCCGGTCTTCGGCCAGGGCATGCGCTCGGGCACGGACAGCATGCGCACGAAGGTGCCCCGCCCCACCTCGCCGGCGACGATTCCCATCTCGGCGGCGAGGTCGTAGGCCTTGGAGACCGTCGACAGGTTCATGCCCAGCCGCGCCGCCAGCGCCCGGCGTGGCGGCAGCCTGGCGCCCGGCAGCAGCGTTCCCGACCGCGCCGCCTCGGCGATCGCATGGGCAAGCGCCACATATTTCGGACCGGAGGCGGCGAGCGTTTCGGGCGTCCACATTGAGTGCCACACAATCTCGTGAGGAGTCACTCAATCATTATCATTGTCTGGTAGCCACGAGAACCCTTACGCTCGGCGGAACGAAAAGGAGACTGGAATGCGCAAGCTGGGCCTGATCGGCGGAATGAGCTGGCAAAGCACGGCGATCTACTATCGCCACATGAACACCATCGCTCACGAGCGGCTGGGCGGCCTGCACTCGGCCGACATCGTGCTGCGCTCGCTGGATTTCGCCGGGATCGCCGAAAAACAGCACAGCGGCGACTGGGACGGGGCAGCCGACATACTGGTGGCGGCGGCGCGCGATCTGGAACGCGCCGGCGCCGAGGCGCTGGTTCTGTGCACCAACACCATGCACCTGCTGGCCGACCGCATCGAGGCGGCCTGTTCCATCCCGTTGATCCACATCGCCGATGCGACCGCCGACGCCATCCGGCAGACACCCTCGACGACGCCGGCGCTGCTCGCCACCCGCTTCACCATGGAGCGCCCCTTCTATCGCGACCGGCTTGCCGAAAAGCGCGGCATCGCGACGATCGTACCCGACGAGGATGGCCGGGCGACCGTGCACAGGATAATCTACGAGGAGCTCTGCGAGGGTGTTGTCACGCCTGCGTCCAAGCAGGCATATCTCGACGAAGTAAAGCGTTTGACGGCGCGCGGCGCCGATGGTGTGATCCTCGGATGCACCGAGATAACCATGCTGATCGGGCAGGACGATTTCGACATTCCGGTCTTCGACACGACGTGGATCCACGCCAGCGCGGCGATGGATTTCGCGCTTGGCGCTAAGAACTGAACAGCCAGAAAAGGACGACTGAGATGAGACGCGGATTGAGCAGTTTGGGCTACGGGTTGCTGGCGGCGTCGCTGTGGACCATGGCACCGGCGACGCAGGCGCTGTCGGCGACCGCATTCGAGACGGCCAAGCAGACGGGAACCGTCACCGTCGGCCTCGCCAACGAGAAGCCCTATGCCTACATCGAGACCGACGGCAAGGTCACCGGCGCCATCGTCGAAGTGCTGCGCGCGGCGCTGGAGCCGCTGGGCATCACCAAGATCGAAGCCAACGTCAACGAATTCTCGGCACTGGTGCCGGGCGTCATGGCGGGGCGCTTCGACATCATCGGCGCCGGCATGTACGTCACGCCGAAGCGCTGCGAGAGCATCGCCTTCACCAACCCGCTGACGCAGATCGCCACGGTGCTCGCCACCCATGCCGGCAACCCGGCCAACATCCATTCGCTCGAGGACATCGCCAAGTCGCCGACCCTGAAGGTCGGCAGCCAGCTCGGCACCGCCCAGGTGGACGACCTGCATCGCGCCGGCATCCCCGAGGACCGGATCGTTCTGTTCTCGCGCGATACCGAGGGCTTCTCCGGCCTGCAGGCCGGGCGCGTCGACGCGATCTATTATCCGGCGCTCGAGATCAGCGAGCTGATCGCCAAGACCGGCGCCAAGGATGTCGAGCGCGTCGAGCCCTTCACCATCGCCAAGGGCGCCGACGGCAAGCCGCTGCTCAACTTCCAGGCGCTCGGCCTGCGCAAGGAGGATGGCGACTTCATCGAGGCCCTCAACAAGCAGATCGCCGCCCTGCGCGCGTCGGGCAAGCTCGCCGAGATCCTCAAGCCGTTCGGCTTCAGCGCCCAGGACCTGCCGGCCGACAGCATCACCGCCGCCAGCATCTGCTCGGGCTCGTAGAACAGGTGCAGGACGGCTTCGCCAGGCTGGTCGAGCTCATGCCCCTTCTGCTGGAGGGGGCATGGGCAACCCTGAGGATATCGGCCATGTCGCTGATCGCGGCGATGGTCGTGGCCTTCCTCATCGGCATGGCCAGGCTGTCGGGCCTGCGGCCGCTGCGCGTCGGAGCCGTCATCTTCGTCGAGTTCTTCCGCGGCACCTCGCTCCTGGTGCAGCTTTTCTTCCTCTATTTCATCCTGCCGCTCTACCATGTCAGGCTGAGCGGCGAGACCACCGCCGTGCTCGGCATCGGCCTCAACCTCGGCGCCTACGGTTCCGAGATCGTGCGCTCGGCCATCGCCAGCATCGGCATCGGCCAGTACGAGGCGGCGCGGAGTCTTTCGCTGCCGCGCTGGATCACCTTTTCCAGGGTCATCTTCCCACAGGCGATGCTGATCATGCTGCCGAGTTTCGGCAACCTCGCCATCGAGATCGTGAAGGCGACCGCGCTGGTCTCGCTCATCACCATTTCCGAGCTGACCCAGACCGGCCACAATCTGATCAACGCCACCGGCGACACCTCGCTGGTCTGGGGGATCATCCTTGTGATGTACCTCGTCATCAACACGCCGCTGAACCTTCTGGTGGCCTGGGCGGAAAAGCGCGCCGGGCGCTTCAAGCAGGGGAAGTCGCGTGTCGTTTGATTTCGGCTTTGCCCTGAGCATCCTGCCCATCCTGCTGCGCGGCGCGGTGCTGACCGTGCTGGCGACGTTCGGCGGCTTCGCCGGCGCGCTGGTCGGCGGCGCCATCGTCGCGGCCATGCAGCGCTCCGACGTCAAGGCGCTGCGCTTCATCGCCATCGGCTTCGTCTATGTCATCCGCAACACGCCGCTGCTGGTGCAGCTCTATTTCGTCTTCTACGTGCTGCCGTCCTTCGGCATCACCATCGGCGCGCTGGCCGCGGGCATACTCGGCCTGTCGCTGCATTATTCGGCCTTCATCGCCGAGGTCTATCGCGCCGGCATCGGCGCCGTGCCGGTCGGCCAGTTCGAGGCCGCCGACGCGCTCGGCCTGCGCACGTTGCAGAAATGGGCGCTGGTCATCGCGCCACAGGCGCTCAAGCCGATCCTGCCTGTGCTGGGCAACTATCTGATCGGCATGTTCAAGGAGACGCCGATCCTGGCGACCATCACCGTCATCGAGCTGTTCGGCGCGGCGCAGGACGTGGCCGGCAAGACCTACCGCTACAACGAACCCTACACTCTGGTGGCGCTGATCTTCCTCGCCATCAGCATCCCCTGTTCACTGCTCGTCAGGCGGCTGGATACCACCCGTAAGGGCGCCTAGAGCCGGAACGCTGGAAAGGAAACCCATGACAGGCTTCATCGATCGAGAACGCGCAACCCGGCTGACGGAGGGCGCCGGCATCGAGGCGCTGGTGCTTTGCGAGCCCGAGGCCTTCCAGTATGCGACCGGCGCGTGGATCGGCGCCGCCGGCCTGTTCCGGCGGGCCGGCGCGGGCTTCGTCGTCATACCGCGAAAGGCTGACCTGCCGGTCGGCGTGGTCGCCGCCGATTTCTACGCCGCGCAGGTCAGGGCCGCGTCTCCGCACGCGCTGGTGCGCACGCATCCGATCTGGATCGAATCGGCGCCTTTCGACGCCTCGGTATCCGCGCGGCCGCTTGGCGAGCGCATCGAGGACGGCACCGCCTCGCTTGGCCGCGCGCCGGGCTTTTTCCGGCCGGGCACGTTCGAGCTCGCCAACGCCGCCGCCGAGCTCAAGCGCATCCTCGACGATTTCGGGCTCGGCCGCGCGACGCTCGGCCTCGATCTCGACTTCGTGCCGGCGGCCGACTTCGCGGCGCTGCGGACGATGCTGCCGGACTGTTCGCTGGTCAACGGCTCGCCGCTCCTCGACCGGCTGCGCGCGATCAAGACGGCGGCCGAGATCGACCTTCTCCAGCAGGGCATCGTGCTCTCCGAGGCCGGGCTTTCGCGGCTGCAGCGGCACGCCGCGCCGGGCATGCGCCAGGCCGAGCTCATCGCTCTCTACCGCGAAGGTGTCGCCGGCGCCGCGACCGGATCGCGCCAGGCCTCGACGGCGGAGTACATGACGCTCGGCGCCCGCGCCAAGAGCGCCGACGTCCCGGCGGCCATGGGTGATCCGCTGAAATGCGACATGGTCTGCACGCTCGGCGGCTACGCGGCCGACATGTCGCGCAATTTCGTCTTCGGGCCCCCTTCCGCCGACCAGGCCGAACTGCACGCCATCGCCGAGCGGGCCTTCGAGGCCGGACTGGCAGAGCTGATGCCGGGCAGACCGATTTCGGGCGTGCACCGCGCCGCCACCGAAAGCCTGGCGCGGCAAGGGCTGCGCTCCTATCGTCGCGGCCATTTCGGCCATGGCGTCGGCCAGTCGGTGTTTTCCGAGCAGTGGCCCTACATTGCCGCCGATTGCGACGCCGAGATCGAGGCCGGCATGGTGCTGGCCTATGAGATCCCGCTCTACATAGACGGCCTCGCCAGCTTCAACCTCGAGGATCAGTTCCTGATCACGACCGACGGGCCGGTTTCCATGAACCGGCTGCCGAGGACGCTGGGCGTCATCGGCTAGGGCAATTCCGGGAAGACCTATCCGACCGTGGCGGCGCTTTCCGCGCCGCCACGTTGGCTCACCGCCAGCCGAGCGCCGGCGCGACGTGCTTGAGGATGGCTTCGACGACATGCGCGTTGTAGTCGACGCCGAGCTGGTTCGGCACGGTGAGCAGCAGCGTATCGGCCTCGGCGATGGCCTCGTCCTGCCGCAGCTGTTCGATCAGCACATCCGGTTCGGCCGCGTAGGTGCGCCCGAAGACGGCTCGTTTGTCGGCCTCGATATAGCCGAAATGATCCTCGCCCTCGCTGCCGCCGAAATAGGCGCGGTCGCGGTCGTTCACCAGCGCGAAGATGCTGCGGCTCACCGAGACGCGCGGCTCATGCGCGTGCCCGGCCGCCTTCCAGGCGGCGCGATAGGCACGGATCTGCTCGGCCTGCTGGATGTGCAGCGGCTGCCCGCCCTCGTCGAACTTCAGCGTCGAGCTCTGCAGGTGCATGCCGAGCTTGGCCGCCCATTCGGCGGTGGCGTTGGTGGCCGCGCCCCACCAGATCCTGTCGCGCAGCCCGGCCGAGAACGGCTCCAGCCGCAGCAGGCCCGGAGGGTTGGGGAACATCGGCCGCGGATTGGGCTGGGCGAAGCCCTCGCCGCGCAGCACGTCGAGGAAAATCTCGGCGTGGCGCCGCGCCATGTCGGCGTCGCTCTGCCCTTCCTGCGGCACATAGCCGAAATAGCGCCAGCCATCGATCACCTGCTCGGGCGAACCCCGGCTGATGCCGAGCTGCAGCCGTCCACCGGCGATCAGGTCGGCGGCGCCGGCATCCTCGGCCATGTAGAGCGGGTTCTCGTAGCGCATGTCGATGACGGCGGTGCCGATCTCGATGCGCTTGGTGCGCGCGCCGACCGCCGCCAGCAGCGGAAAGGGCGAGCCGAGCTGCCGGGCGAAGTGGTGGACGCGGAAATAGGCGCCGTCGGCGCCCAGCTCCTCGACCGCGACCGCCAGGTCGATCGACTGCAGCAGCGCGTCCGACGCCGAGCGCGTGCCCGACTGCGGCGATGGCGACCAATGGCCGAATGAGAGGAAGCCTATTTTCTTCATGATCTGGGTCGTCTTTCCGTCTCTGTTGCCGTGATCGGCACGATATCCGCATGGGCCGACCGTATTTCAAGGGGGCGCCATGTCCAGCCGGCCTTTCCGGCGAAAGGCCATGGCGTCCGGAATCCCGGCGACGCCCTTCTCATCGCCGCGCCGCCCGCCGCAGCGCCTGTGGCGGCTGGCCGAGACCGCGCAGGAAGGCGCGGCGCATGCGCCCGGCATCGCCGAAGCCCGTCGTCTCGGCAATGCTCTCCAGCGGCGCGTGGCCGTTCTCGATGGCCGTGCGCGCGATTTCGAGACGCAGCCGCTCCACCGCCTTCGCCGGCGTCGTTCCCGTCTCGGCCGCGAAGGCGCGGGCGAAGTTGCGCGGGCTCATGGCCGCCTGGTCGGCAAGCCGCTCGACGGTCAGCGCCTCGCCCAGATGCGCCCGCATCCAGGCGATGAGCTCGACGAACCGGCCGGTGCGCCCGCCGAGCTCGACCAGGGCCGAGAACTGTGACTGGCCGCCCGGCCGGCGCTGGTGGACCACGAGCTGCTGGGCGGTACGGCGGGCGACATGCGCGCCGAGATCGTCCTCGATCAGCGCGAGCGCCAGGTCGATCCCGGCGGTGATGCCGGCCGAAGTCCAGACGCCGCCGTCGCGAATGAAGATGCGCTCGGCGTCCATCGTGATGCGGGGATAGCGGCGGGCGAAGTCGTCGCTGCTCGCCCAATGGGTTGTGGCGCGCCGGCCGTCGAGCAGCCCGGCCTCGGCCAGCAGATAGGCGCCCGAACAGACGCTGGCCGTGCGCCGCGCTTCCGTCCGTGCCAGCCAGGCGACGATCGCCTGCGCGGCCGCCATCGACCGCACGATCTCGCCGCCGGCGACGATGACGGTGTCGAAGGCGCCGGCATCCGCCAGCGGCGCCGCCGCGAGCTTCATGCCGGACGAACTTTCGATCTCGCCGCCGTCCGGCGCCAGGATGGCGAGCCTGTAGCTGCCCGGACAGAAGTGCTCGGCGATCTCGAACGCCGCGCTGGGGCCGGCGGCGTCGAGCAGCTGGAAGCCGGGATGGACGATGATGGCGACGGCGCGATGCATGGCAGTTTTTGCCTGATCTATGTCATTTCAGCCAAAGCCTAGCCGCTATAGGCTTTCCGTCAAGTCCAGCGAAAAGGAGCAAGACGCGATGAAACTGCGGATCCTGTCATGGGCCGGTACCGGGGCGGTCCTGCTGCTGCTGGCCGGGGCCGTGGGCTGGCTCGTGTCGCTGCCGTCGTCGACGCCCGTGACGACGCAGCCCGCCATCAGCGAGGACGAGGCGAGCGCCACGCTTGCCGCCTTGCGTCCGCCGAAGCGGCAGCGGCCGCTGGTCGCGGTGGTCGGCATCAACAACGCCACCGAGACGACAGACTATCTGATGCCGCTAGGCATCCTGCGACGGGCCGGCGTGGCCGACGTCATGGCGCTGGCGACGCGGCCCGGCCCGGTGACGCTGATGCCTGCGTTGAAGGTTCAGCCGGACGCGACCACGGCCGAGTTCGACGCCCGTTATCCCGAAGGCGCCGACTATGTCGTCGTTCCCGCCATGATGCCCAGCGACGATCCGGAGGTCCTGCGCTGGATCAACCGGCAGGCCGAGCGACACGCCATCATCATCGGCATCTGCGCCGGAGCCGAAGTGCTGGGCGCCGCCGGCCTGCTGGACGGCCGGCAGGCGACCGCCCACTGGTATTCGCTGCCCGGCCTGCGCAAGGCGCATCCGACGATGCGCTATGTCGCCGACCGGCGCTTCGTCGTCGATCGCGGGGTGGCCACGACGACGGGCATCACCGCCTCGATGCCGATGATGCTGACGCTGATCGAGGCCATTGCCGGACGGGAGAAGGCCGAGACCGTCGGCCGCGAGCTCGGCCTGCCGGCATGGGACGCGCGCCACGACAGCCGTGCCTTCGCGCTCACGCGGCCCTTCGCGCTGACGGCGGCGGGCAACACGCTGGCCTTCTGGCGCCACCAGCGGCTTGGCATCGCGCTGCGGCCGGGCATGGACGAGATCGCGCTGGCTCTTGTCGCCGACGCATGGTCGCGCACCTTTCGTTCGGGCGCCGTGACCGTTTCGGCGACGGAAAGCGCCGTTCGCTCCCGCGAGGGCGTGCTTGTGCTGGCCGATGGCGATGGGGCGGGGGCAACGCCGCTGCCGGCGCCAGACAACCTGCCGCCCGTGCAGGCGCTGGACGAGACGCTGCGCGCGATCGGCGAGCGCTATGGCGAGCGCACCACCGACGCCGTTGCCAGGCAGCTCGAATATCCGCGCCCCGCCACGGCGCGATGAAGCTGCGGACCGGCCCTCAACAAACCGTGATCGGACGGCACCTGTTCATTGGTTCCACGGCCGCTGTACCGTTTTCATGCAACCGGGGGGTGCAGCCGGAGGCGTCAGGCAGGCCGGTATCGCGCCGGGCGATCCGGGCGAGGGACGCCCATCCGGATTGGGGGTAGGGGATATGTATTCAGGCGGACTGGAATCTTCGGATCATGAGCTGATCGGGCGCATCTACGAGGCGGCCGCGATACCGAGCCTGTGGACCGGACAGGGTGTTCTGGACCTGCTCGCCCGGGCCGGCGAATGCACGGACGCGGCGCTGTTCGCCATCGACGGCAAGGGGCTCAACGGCTGGTCGACCAACGAACGCTGCCTGGAGAAGATGCAGATCTACCTGCGCGACAACTGGGTGGCGCGCAATCCCTACATCGAATCGGCCGAACGGCGTGCCCGTTTCGACGAGCCGCGCTTCCTGCTCGACACCGAAGTGATGTCGGCCGAGGAGATGGCGCGCCATCCCTACTATCAGGATTTCATGAAGCCCTACGGGGTCTACTGGCATGCCGGCACCAACATCATCTCGCCCACCGGCGACGTGCTCAAGATTTCCGTGCACCGCAGCTACGATTCAGGCCCGTTGCGCAAGGAGGTTGCGCAGCGGCTGACGGCGCTTCGCCCGCATATAGCGCGCGCGGCGCTGCTGACGGCGCGCCTGCGCTTCGAGCAGGTGCGCGCCGCGGTCGAGGCGTTCGACGTGATCGGGCTGCCGACCGGCGCCATCCGGCGCGGCAGGCTGGTGCTGGCGAGCAAGGGTTTCGAGAAGCTGTTGCCGCGCGTTATGCAGGACAGGCAGGCCCGCCTGGGCTTCTCCCAGACCACGGCCGATGCCTGCTGGCGCAATGTGCTCGAGGCGCCAGGCAATCAGGGCGGCACCTTCCCGATCGCCGCCACCGAGGAACATCCGACCATGGTGGCGCATGTTCTGCCCATCGTCGGCGCCAGCCGCGACATCTTCAATGTCGCCGACATGCTTCTGGTCATCACGTCCTCGGCCGACGAGGTCGGCGTCGATCCCCGGATCATGGAAGGCCTGTTCGACCTTACCGCGGCCGAGGCGGCCATCGCCCGCGACCTGACCCAGGGCAAGACCATCAACGACATCGCCGGCCTGCGCGGCGTCGCCGACAGCACCGTACGTTCGCAGGTCCGCTCCCTGTTCGAGAAGACCGGCACCCATCGCCAGGTCGACCTTGTGCGGCTGCTGACAGGCGTAAGAACGGTGCTTGCCCTGAAGACCGGCCTCGATCACATGTCGGGGCTGAACGAGGATGCCGGGCCGGGGACCGCCGCGCGGCGCGGTACCCGCGACACGCCGACGACAAAGTAGAGCCCGGCGACGCGCCTTACTTCTTCTTCACCTGGGCCTTGCAGGCCGGGCTGAGCTCGTTGATGTGCTTCTTCAGGCACGAGCCCGCCTTGCCGGGGCTCGCCGTCGAACAAAGCCGTATGCGGTCGTCGTGGCAGGGCGTCCGGTAGGGGTTGGACGAGGTGTTGCGGGCTTCGACCGGCGATGCCATGACCGCCGTGAGCAGCGACAGGCCAGCCAGCAGGCCCGAGCCGAGCATTCTCGATTTCATGATTTCAATCTCTCCCGATGCGATGTCGATGCGTCCCGGCGCAATCGGCAGCGGGATGCGCCGATTGCCTAGCGCTCAACGCCATATCCCTCATCCCTCAAACGAGGGATTGTCCGCCGATGGCGGGTGCCGGGGCTGACACGTGGAGCGGCGCGACGCGAACATGGTAAGAGGCAGCGGAAGGAAGCGTGGCCGGGCCACGCCGTCTTCATCCTGGGAGGAGGGGAAAGACATGCTCGACACGGCACCATCGAAACAGGCCGCGGCCTGGCTGGAATCCTTCGGCCGGGCGCTGGAGACGGCCGACGCGGAGGCGGCGCTTCGCCTGTTTTCGCAGGACTGCTACTGGCGCGACCTGCTGGCCTTCACCTGGAACATCAGGACGATGGAAGGCCAGCCGGCGATCCGCGCCATGCTGGAAGTGACGCTGGCGGGCGTGAAGCCCAGCGGCTGGCGCCTGACCGGCGAAGCGACCTCGGACGAGGGCACGGTGGAGGCCTGGTTCACCTTCGAGACCGCCTCGGCCCGGGGCGAGGGCTGCCTGCGCCTGCGCGACAGCAAGTGCCGCACCCTGTTCACCGCCATGCGCGACCTCAGGGGGTTCGAGGAGCGCAGGGGGCCGATGCGCCCGCTCGGCGTGCGCCACAAGGCCGATCCCGACCGCGAGACCTGGTCGGAGGCGCGGGCGCGCGAGGCGCGCGACCTCGGCGTGCGGGAGCAGCCCTACTGCCTGGTGATCGGCGGCGGCCAGGGCGGCATCATGCTGGGGGCACGGCTGCGCCAGCTCGGCGTTCCCGCCCTGGTCATCGAGAAGAATGCGCGGCCGGGCGACTCCTGGCGCAACCGCTACCGCTCGCTCGTGCTGCACGACCCGGTCTGGTACGATCACCTGCCCTACATTCCGTTCCCGGAGAACTGGCCGGTTTTCACGCCCAAGGACAAGATGGGCGACTGGCTGGAGATGTACACGCGCGTCATGGAGCTGAATTACTGGGTCTCGACCCGCTGCGTCAGCGCGACCTATGACGAGGTCGAACAGCTTTGGACCGTCGTGGTCGATCGCGTCGGCCAGCGCATAACGCTCAAGCCCCGCCACATCGTCTTCGCCACCGGCGCCTATGGGCCGCCGCGCCGGATCGACCTGCCGGGCGCGGAGAGCTTCAAGGGCGAGCTGCTGCATTCCAGCCAGTATTCCAGCGGAGATAAGTTTCGCGACCGGAAGGTGGCCGTCATCGGCGCGGCAAGCTCCGGCCACGATGTCAGCGTCGACCTATGGGAAGCCGGCGCCAGGGTCACCATGGTGCAGCGCTCGCCGACCACGGTGGTGAAGTCCGAAACGCTGATGGAGGTCGGCTTCGAGATCTTCTCCGAGAACGCGCTGGCGCGCGGCATAACCACCGACAAGGCCGACATGATCGTCGCCTCGACGCCCTTCGCGCTGGCGCCCAAGGGGCAGAAGGCGCTCTACGACGTGATCCGCGAGCGCGACGCCGATTTCTACCGGCGTCTCGCCGCCAGCGGCTTCGCCATCGACTTCGGCGACGACGACACCGGCCTTTTGATGAAGGCCTACCGCACCGGTTCCGGCTACTACATCGATGTCGGCGCCAGCGAGCTCATCATCGGCGGCGAGATCGCGGTGAAGAGCGGCGTCGCCATCGAGGCGCTGACGCCGAAAGGCATCCTGTTCGAGGACGGGTCGGAGCTGGAGGTCGACGCCATCATCGCCTGCACCGGCTATCAGTCGATGAACGAGACGGTGGCGGCGATCGTCTCGCGCGAGGTCGCCGACAAGGTCGGTCCGTGCTGGGGCCTCGGCTCCGGCGTGAAGGGCGACCCCGGCCCATGGCAGGGCGAACTGCGCAACATGTGGAAGCCGACGGCGCAGCAAGGCCTGTGGTTCCACGGCGGCAACCTCGCTTTGTCGCGCTTCTATTCGAAGTTCGTGGCGCTGCAGATCAAGGCGCGCATGGAAGGGATCGCGACGCCGGTCTACGGCGAGCCGAGCAATTCGAGGCGGTAACGTTCGTCATCCCAGGGCGAAGCTCCGTCGCGGAGACCCTAGGATGACGAAGACATAGGCCCGAAATGCCTCGCCGCCACGTCCACATGCGTATGATGCGCATGCGCCTCGAAGCGCTCTGTCTCATTGTGGTCGGGCGCCTCGTTCGGCCACCAGACGCCGCCGATCGCCACACCCTTCGACACCAGCCGCGCATCCGCGACCAGCTTCGCCCCGACGGAATCGACGAAGGTGAAGCGGCCGGCCCGTTGCCGAAGCACGGCGACATCGCCGATGCCGCCGATCGAGAGCGTGCCGAGCTGCGGCCTGGCGATCGCCCGCGCCGGGCTTTCGGTCGCGGCGCGCAGCACCTCGACCAGCGGCATGCCCAGCGCCATCAGCTTCGACATGCACACCAGCATGTCGAATGCCGGGCCGTCGACGCAATAGAGATGCACGTCGCTGCTGATCACGTCCGGCGCAAGTCCTTCCACCAGCATCGCTCTTGCCACGGCGAAGTCGAACGAGCCCATGCCGTGGCCGATGTCGAAGATGACGCCGCGCTCGCGCGCCAGCCGCATGTCGGGCCTGACCGCGCCCGAGGCGAAGACCGGCGCGTTGGGAAACGGCCGGAAGCAATGGGTGAGGATGTCGCCACGGCGCAGGCGCGGCAGCACTTCAGAGCGGCCGGGCGGCGGCTCGTCTATATGCGCCATCAGCGGCAGCCCGGCCTGATCGGCCGCTTCCAGCGCGAGGTCAACGGGAGCGATGCCGCTGGAGCCGCCGGCGTGGCGCCCGGAGCGCACCTTGACGCCGACCACCACCTCGGCGTGCTCGCGCGCGGCGGCCACCGTCTCGCGCGGTTCGCACAGCCTGAGATCGCTGCATTCGCCGACAGAAACGGTCCGCGCGAAGCCGAAAATGCCGGCAAAGGAAATGTTCACATAGGCCAGGATGCGGACCTTCGAACGCTCCATCACATGGCGGCGGAAGCCGAGGAAATTGCCGGCGCCGGCGCTGCCCGCGTCGATGAAGGTTGTGGTGCCGCTCTTGGCGGCGAGGCGGTCCGCATCGACGCCGAGCGACGTGCCGCCCCAGTAGACGTGGCTGTGCAGGTCGATCAGCCCCGGGGTGACAATGCAGCCCGTCGCGTCGATAACCTGCCGCGCATTGTCGGCCGGGATGTCGGCCTCGATCGCCGCGACACGGCCGCCCGACATGGCGACGTCGCGCCGCGCGTCGATGCCGGCCGCCGGATCGATCAGGCGGCCGCCCTTCACCAGCAGATCAAACCGCATCGCCGTCTCCCGTTCTGCCGCCGCCCCGCGAAACTCAGAGCGGCTTGTAGGCGACCGCCTCGACCTCGATCTTGATGTCGATCATCAGCCGCGATTCTACCGTGGTGCGGGCCGGCGGGTTTTTCGGGAAATGCCGCGCGTAGACGGTGTTGAACATGCCGAAATCGCGCGCGTCCTCGAGCCAGACCGTGGTCTTGACCACGTCGTCCATTGTGCAGCCGGCCAGCGCCAGCGCCGCCTTGACGTTCTGCAGCACCTGTTCGGTCTGCTCGGCGATGCCGCCCTTGACGACCAGGCCGTCGCCACCGACCGGCACCTGGCCGGAGACGTAAACCATGTCGCCCGCGCGCACCGCTGGCGAGAGCGGGACATGCGACGTACCGAAACACTGCTTTGGCATCAGAATCCTCCCTGTCTGATCTCGAAACGCGGCCCCGGGACAGGCCCGGGTGGCGTTTGCGCGGCATTTGATCCGGTTTGCGTGCCGTCGTCCATGCCTCGTGGCGGCGATCTTCGGGAATCCGGGTTGCTTTGCCTCCGGCGCCCCTGCATCCTGCCGCGAGACAGAGGCGGGCGGACCTCGGGAACGGGGCGGCCGAAACGATCGGGACATCGGCATG
>Ga0097681_1000972_pt1 | contig 39585 bp, 30 predicted proteins | sample ThiBiot_750_plan_FD_72845 | JGI IMG/M metagenome (GOLD analysis project Ga0097681, IMG submission 72845) | Wastewater bioreactor microbial communities from Cape Town, South Africa - Thiocy_cont_750_plan - 1398105538144 (version 2) (version 2) ... | reverse complement strand
TGTCACAAAAATATTATCTCCAAGACTTTTATATTTATTCTCTCTATTATATGTATTTATCTACCTATTAAAAAGGAAAAAGTGGGATTTTAAAGGGAGATTTAATCTCCATTTTGGCAAAAATATTTTCATAGATCTTAACAGAAAAATAGAGATAAAAAATTTACAATTAATTTAGAAAAAAATTGGACTTCTTGAGCAGAAAAAATCAGAAATTGAAACAAAGGAAGTTCCCACTTTTTACAGAAAGTTTCATAAAATATTAGAAAATAAATTACCTATGTTGTGATTAACTTATAAAAGTCTGTATCTCCAGAAAATAGTTGTCAGCATTGGAACTTATTTATTGTTAGGATAAAGCTTTTTCTCAAAGGTAAGCGCCACAATAATTTTTCTCAACTGTTTTGTTCTTACATTTTAAATAAGACCAAACTTAAAAAATAGTTCAATGCAGAAAGGAGAAATTTATGTATGATTTGCTAAAGTGTTAACCAGCATAATTAGAAAACGTAAAAATGACGAATAAACCCACAGACAATATATTTGTTACAGAACTTGCTCTACACCACAACGATAGAACTTTTTTTAAGGGAGGGCTATGCATAAGTCGCTTGAGTCTAAAAAACCTAGAGGCTGCTCAAATAAACTTCTTGCATCCTAATGAGCAAGCTTTTCTTAATACACTGCAACATTCTAGGCGGCAACATAGTTACTTATTGGGAAGATATTGCGCAAAGAAAGCATTGGCTATTTATGACAATAGAAAACATTCTACAGAAATTTACATAACAAATGGAGTTTTTCAACAACCAATAGTGAACTCATCCATGCACGATAATCCACAAGTGAGCATTAGTCACACAACAACCATGGGTGCGGCACTCGTGTTTCCTGAAGCACATCCCATGGCCATTGATATAGAAACCATAGATCAGGAGAAAAGAAGCACTATCCTCACTCAATTGACTAAACATGAATTAGAGCTTATTTATTCTGTTTCAAACACTCTACCTTTACAACTATTATGGACTATTAAAGAAGCCGTTTCAAAAGTTCTTAAATGTGGATTAACTATTCCTTTTGAGTTATTAGAGGTAGAATTGCTTGTTCAACAAGGAAATTTGTTTCTAAGTTATTTTAAAAACTTCCCTCAATATAAAGTGACTTCTTTTCTTTTATCCGATACTATATGTTCAATCGTTTATCCTCGAAAAACCCTCTTAAATATAGACTTTACAGGGATAAAAGAAAGATGGCTCTATCATAACTAGTGGTAGAAAACTAAAAAATTAGGTTTTTTTTCAAACTAATTACATCTTTAGATCACATAACTTAAAATACAGTTAAAGTGGTTTATGAGCTCTACTTTACATTATTTTAATTCTATGTTTACTATTAATAGCTAATCGCTGCGTCAGCAATAGGCAAATATTTGAATTTCAAAGTATACTCTATTTTGCAATAACCGTCTCACCTTCCAATAAGACTCAGATTTGATATACAATCTTGATCATCTCTTCCTAAAAGGCGTATTTTAAGTTTATGAGTTTACTTTCAAGCGTATTCTTACTCCTTTTTTGATGTAAAAATTAACTAAAGAAAAGTGAATACACAATTGTATCTAGACAAAAATAATTAATTTATCTAAAGTTTTTCTCACGGGGAGAATTAGCATGCATATGATTCAAAGTATAGGGAATAAAATAGCTATTTTTGGTGCCGGAATTATGGGAGTCGGCTTAGCTCATAATTTTGCAGAATATGGTTTTGAAGTTGTTCTCGTAGATAATAAGAAAGAATCTATTAATAATGTTGCAAAGCTACTTGAGGAAAGCTATCGGATTCAATCCATGCTTGCTTACCCTAAGGTTAGTCTGAAAGAAATATCAGAAAAAATATTTACAACAGCCGACATTACGTACATAAAAGATATTCATTTTATAGTAGAAAGCACTACAGAGAATATAGACAATAAAGCTAATTTACTAAAAGAATTAAATAATAATATTAATGAAAATACTATATTAGCGATCAATACATCTTGCATACCTATCAAAAAGCTAAGTAGTCATGTCAGATATCCAGATAACATGCTTGGGATACACTTTATGAATCCCGTACCGATTAAATCAACGGTAGAAATAATAAAAACGAACCTTACTTCAGAAAAGACTTTATCCATCTCTATTCAATTACTAAAACTGATTGGAAAGAGTGGAATAGTAGTTAATGACAGCCCAGGTTTTGTGATTAACAGAGTTTTCATGGTTACTATAAATGAAGCAATTAAAACCCTTGAAGAGAATTTATGCAATAACGCAAAAGAAATAGACGATTTATTTGTAAGATGCTTAGGGCATAAAATGGGCCCATTAATGACCGCTGATTTAATAGGACTAGATACAATATCATTCTCATTGAAGGTACTTTATGATGAATTTCAAAACGATATGTATAAACCTGCAAATTTACTCCAAAAACTAGTAAACGACGGTAAGTTAGGCCGAAAAGTAAATGCAGGACTATATAATTATAATTAGTAGATATTTTTATGAATAAACTTAAATCATCCGAAGACTGGCAATCTAAAGCTAGAAACTTTGTGAAAGAATATATCTTACCCAACGCCAACAAATATTCTCTGGATGGTAAAATTCCTCCTGACTTCTTAAAATGCCTTACAGAAAACCGTTTTTTAGGAATGTTAATAAGTCCAAATTATAATGGAATAGGATTAAATTACATAACTTATGGCCTTATAACCGAGGAGTTTGGATATGGTTGTTCTTCCATCCGCTCACTATTAACCGTACACGATATGGTAAGTCTTGCTATCGAGACTTTTGGTAATGATAAGCAAAAAATAGAATGGTTACCAAGACTTGCTGAAGGAAGTATAATCGCCGCATTTGCTCTAACTGAACCTAGACTAGGTTCATCAATTGATAAAATTACAACCTACATTAAACAACATGACCAGGCTTTATTTTTATATGGAAAAAAAGTTTGGATATCATACGGACAAATTGCTGATTTACTATTAGTATTTGCAAAATTTAATAATGAGCCTGTTGCTATTTTACTTCCCCGAAATAGCAAAAATTTACGCATAAAACCTATTCAAAATTCATTAGGTATGTCAGCTTCGATGCTGGCAGAAATTCATATGGATGGTGTCGAAATTGATAGATCCCAAATATTAGGACCTGAAGGAGCAGGACTTCGATTTATAGCAAACACGTGCCTTATTTTAGGAAGATATAGTGTCGCTTATGGAAGTTGCGGAATAATAAGAGCTTGCATGGAAGCTTGTAAAAAAAGGGTTTTAGATCCTAGGCCAGATGGAAGTCTTTTAATTAATCATCAGATAATTGCAGGCATGATGACAGATATAGTTGCAGCTCATAAAGTTACTTCTCTCCTTTGTAAAAATGCCGGCATGAAATTGCAGAGCAATTTCTATGCCGCTCTAAAAGATATTATGATTGCTAAATACCTCGGAGCAAAAAACGCATATGAGACAGCTAGTAATGCTTTGCAAATATACGGTGCGGATGGATACAATCAAGATTCTCCCCTAAGAAGATGGTTACATGATGCAAAAGTCTCAGAGTTAATTGAGGGAAGCAACGAGGTGATGAAAGGAAATATTGGAAAGCTTTTTTTAAGCGATTAGAAAGTGGTAAAAACATGAGTAACAATCTAGAAAAATCTAAAATAAAATGTGTTGTATGGGATTTAGATGACACTTTATGGGAAGGAATCTTAATAGAAAATGATGAAATTAAACTTAACAAAGCCATAGTAGACATAATAAAAACTCTTGATCAAAGAGGGATCTTAAATTCAATAGCAAGTAGAAATAATTATGAAATAGCTCAACAAAAACTTAAAGACTTTAAACTATGGGAATATTTTGTTTATCCTGAAATTAGTTGGAATAATAAATCTATATCGATAAAAAAGATTGCAGAAAATCTAAATATTGGAGTAGAAACTTTTGCATTTATAGATGATCAAATTTTTGAACGCGAAGAAGTTAAATTTTCTTTCCCAAACATTAATACATTTTCTCCAGAAGAAATTGTAAATTTTATTAATGATCAAATTTTTATACCTTCCTATATCACCAATGAAACAGTGTTGAGACGATATTATTATCAAACTGATATCGAAAGGAAAAAACAAGAAGAAGTATATATTGGAAGTAATTTAGATTTTATGAAATCTCTCAGTTTGAAACTTAATATCAAACGGGCTTCCGAAGAAGATCTGCAGAGAGCTGAAGAACTAACAATAAGAACACATCAGTTAAATACAACTGGCATAACATATTCATATTCAGAACTTTATGAATTTATGAATTCTAATGAATATTCACTATATGTATGTTCCTTAGAAGATAAATATGGATCTTATGGAACAATAGGATTGGCGCTTGTTGAAGAGAAAAAAGAAAGCTGGAAAATTAAATTATTGTTAATGTCCTGTAGAGTAATTTCCAGAAACGCAGGTCATGCCTTTATAGGCGCTCTTATCGAATTAACAAAAAAAATAAATGTTAAATTGCAAACAGATTTTATACAAAATGATAAGAATAGACAAATGTATATAACCTATAAATTTATAGGATTTCATGAAATTTATAGACATGATTGTTATTCATTACTAGAATTAAGAGAAGATAGTAGTTTTCAAATTCCCAGTTATATAGAAGTAAAATACTTATTATAGAGGTTATCTATGCACCACAATATTAAAAATAAAATACGTCAATTTATTGAACCACAAATTAATCAACAACCTCTAGAAGATAATAGTGATATATTTCAATTAGGGTATGTTAACTCTTTGTTTGCTATGCAATTAGTAAGTTTCATTGAAAATGAATTTTATATAAAAGTTAAGAATGAAGAACTAGATATCAATAATTTTAATTGTATAGATAATCTTACAACGTATATAACTGGGAAATTAGATAAAAGTATACAGCAATAAATTATTTTACTAGTATATAACTTAATTGTGTTGAGTAATATGAAATTAAGCAAGCTATATAGCAGAATAAAAAAAAGATAGATACTTTATCTTGGAGTAAGGTGAAGATAATGCCATTTCCAGTAAACTTAGCAGATTATAGAACATTAGCAAAAAGAAGCCTTCCTAAAGAAATATTTGATTATATAGATAGTGGTGCTTGTGATGAAATTACAAAGCATAATAATAGGAGAGCTTTTGATAATATTACTATTAGGCCTTTTTGTTTAAGAGATGTTTCAAAAACCGATCCTTCTATTACATTGCTTGGAAAAAAAATTGGCCTACCTTTAATTATTGCTCCCATGGCATTTCATCAGTTGGTTGATAAAGATGGAGAAATAACTACGGCTAAGGCTGCCAATCAACATAATATCCCAATGATTGTCAGCATGATGTCAAACATATCTTTGGAAAAAATTTCTACTCAATCTATGAATAATAACCTTTGGTTACAAATATATATATTTAAAAACAGAGAATTAACTAAAAACTTAATTAAACGTGCAGAGACTGCAAAGTATAAAGCACTTATTATAACCGTCGGCACACCGCAACTAGGTAAGAGAGAGCGGAATATTCGCAATCAATTTTCTTTGCCCTCAAAAATTTCAGCTGGTAACTTTAGTGACCTTGATTCAGATATAAATCATTTAACTATCAATAATTTTGTTAATGCCGAATTGGATCCTTCCTTAACTTGGGAAGATATAGAATGGGTAAAAAGTATTACAAAACTTCCTATTATTCTCAAAGGAATAATGAATGTTAGTGATGCTGAAGAAGCTTGCCGACGAAACGTTTCAGGGATTGTTATCTCAAACCATGGAGGACGCCAGCTTGACACGACTGAAGCTACAATTAATATTTTATCTGAAATTACGGACAAGACTCAAGGGAAGATTTTAGTGATGTTAGATGGCAGTGTATGCCGAGGAACAGATATACTTAAGGCAATTGCCTTAGGAGCTAACGCTGTTCTGATAGGAAGACCAATTTTATGGGCATTAGCTTTGAATGGACAAGAGGGAATAATAAATATAATCAATATCTTAAAAGAAGAATTTGAAATATCTATGAAACTTTCAGGTTGTCCAACTATTCCAGAAATAAATATGTCAATTTTAACTTAATTAGGATGTAAAATAATATTTATTAATATAGGTGTTATATAATATATGAATAATAGAAAGATAAAGGGTTACTATAAAGTTGGCTTGAATCTAGAAAAAGAGGCTGTTATTAGCGCTCATTTTATGCATTCAATAAACTTAAACAATAACTTACAGCTATTTGATGAAGAAAAATTCATAAAAAGTACTTGTTCTATAAATTGTAAACTAATATTTGATAAATTATTGCCAATACTTCTAGAAGCATCTGAGAAATTTATTGCAGAACGTATACAGGCTGCAAAATTAAGAGCAAGAACAAATTATCAATTATATAATTTAAACTCCCCAGATGACATTACTAGTTCCGAGATCATTACAGAAATCATGCTTGATCGCCAATTCCTAAAGGGATCAAGATTGAATTATTCGCATGCCCTTTTATATATGCAAATCAAAGATAGAATTAATCAAAATAAACCTATAAAAATGGTTATTCCTGCGTTGCCTTACAAATCATCTTCCCCTCTTAAAACTAGGGGAATTCTACCTGATTTTGCTGAAATTAATTTTTTGTTAGGGTTAAGCGAAATTGCTAAAGCTATAGATTACGTATATCGTGAAAATAAACCAAAACTTGCTGAATCCTTCTCTATATTTACAGTAATATGTGACGGGAGTAGATTTAATCAATTTACAAATGAGCCATTGGAAGCAATTGAAGAATATCAAAATTATTTAAAAAAATGGATAAAAGAGTTAGGTATTGAAAATTTTATAGAAATTTTAGATTATCAAATGGTAATCTTTAACAGCCTTCCTACAGCATTGAAAAAGCAGAAAAAATTAATTAGAGAAAATACGATTAAGAATTATAATCATATTTTTATACCACTTCTTGATCCTAATAACATGCAGGATTCTCTCACTAACGCCATTAAATCGGACCCTGATCCTGAAGAATCAAATATTGAGAGAAGATTTGTACCATTATTCAAATCTTTAATTTACATTATCCGTTATAAAATTCTCAATGAATATGTAAAAATACACAATAAAAACTATAAGTCATTATACCATGAACTTACAAAAAATATATTTAGTTCATATGTAATTTTAAATAAAAAAGAATTTGAAAATATTACTACTTTCTTATCTGGAGAAAATAGAAAATTTAAACCTAAAGAAGAACAAATACTTGAATATCTAAGATGTGCTATGCTTAGAGAAGCATGGGAAGCAACTATTGCCTATATAGCCGAAATAAAAAGCGATAGAGAACTAGAGAAGGAACCCATCCTAATTTGCATGCCTGACCACATCCGATGGACTATTCACGCAAAATCAGGCCAATTAGCTGTACTTACAACAACAGCTTCTGGAGATCCTGTACAAGCGTGGCATGGTGTCGGAGTATTTAAAAATTCGCAAAAGGGAAAAATAAAGCTGTATGCTCTTCCAGTACTATCTTTGGAAGGAAACGATGCTATCCCCATCATCGTTACTGATGACAATAAGAAGAAAACTGATAATTTTCTGAGCAAATATATACAATATAACCAACCCTTGTTTTATATATATCCTAATATAGTCTTTAAAGACATTAACGAACTAATTGATAAAATACATATGTATATCACGAGGAAAAGGAAGTTTTAGTAACCTATTTTTCTAATTATTACTCTCTCTATAAAACCCAATAGAGACTATGTTAAGTTGGCAAAGATAAGGAAAAATTCTAAATGGAGCATTTAAAACCTAGGAAATTAATTGGAACATATATTGACTTAGAACCTCTTACTGTTTCCCATAAAGAAGCGTTAAGAGTTGCATCAAATGAAAATCAAAATGTTTGGACTTATTTTCCAATTGGATTTAATGGAGCCGGAGATGATTTTGATCAGTGGTTTGATCGTACCATGGAACATTTTTCAAAAAATGAACATTGGCCTTTTGCCGTGCGACGAAAAAGTGATCAACAAATAATTGGAACAACTCGATTTTATGATATTGCATTAGAACATTTGAGGCTGGCTATTGGTTCTAGCTGGTATATTAATGAAGTACAAGGAACGTTAGTTAATCCAGAATCTAGATTTCTCATGCTCTCATATGCTTTTGAGAACTTAAAGGTAAATCGAGTTGAGCTTATAACAGACCCGTTGAATTTATGCTCAAGGTCAGCAATGAAAATTCTAGGCGTAGTTGAGGAAGGAGTGATTCGTTCACATATGATTTATAAAAATGGAGTTGTAAGAGATTCTATACTCTTTAGTATCATCAAAAGTGAGTGGCCCGAAGTTAAAAAGAGACTTCAATTGCGTTTAAATATGCAGGAGAAAAAAGAACTAAAACATGCATAACAACATATTTCTCCACCATATACTACATAGATAATTATGTTAAAATTGAATATATTTCTTTATTAGTCAAAAATAACAGCTAAACCATTTCTGCTGTTATGGATATTGACTCTATTTTATAAAAGTTATGAGAACGAGAACCTTATACGTACAAAATCATTATTGTAGGCTCTAAATTATATGAAAACAAAATTTAATAATCTGCGCTTAGTTATGGATATATTTCCATTTTTATGGACTACGCAAGAAAGAATTCGCAGTTTATTTCTCATTTCCATTTTTTTAGTTTCTATAACGATATGCTTTAATATCAGTATACCACTTATTTTAAAGGAGGTTGTTTCTCAACTTTCAAATCCTTCCACTGATAATATAACTTATCAGCTTGCTTTATTATTATTAGCTTACGGAATCATTTGGACATTATCACAAATGAGCGAGCATATTAGGCAGCTGATTATGATAAGACCTATAGAAAGAGGCATTCGACTTTTCTGCTCTCGTTTATTTGACCATCTACATTCCTTACCAATGCAATACCATCTAGATAAAAAAACCGGCTCAATTACGAGTGCCCTTGAACGAGCTCGACAAGGATTCCCGGATATTTTTTGGTCTCTATTTTTGCTGATTATTCCAACAATAATCGAGTTATTTTTGGCTACCTTAATATTGACTTATTTATACGGAATAAAATATGGTTTTGCATTGTTAACAATATCACTAATCTTTATCATTTTTACTTTATACAGTACTAGCAAGGCTTCTTATTATCAAAAATTGAGTAATATACAACAATCTCACATGAATGCTCAAATAGTGGATAGCCTTCTAAATTTTGCAAGTGTGAAATTTTTTAATAATAAAAAATATGAGGTTATGAAATGCAATCATGAACTAAAAGAATCAGAAAATCTTACTGTTAAAATGATATCTAGCATGGAATATGTTCGAGTTTGGCAAAGATTTATTATAGGGATTGGATTAGTCCTTCTTACATTTATGGCAGCCAAACAATCTTTAACGGATGGGTTTGGTGTTAAAGATTTTATATTAATAAATGGGTATGTTTTACAATTCGCAGCACCATTAAGATTGATGGGTTTTGCAGCAAGAGATCTTAGGAGAGGTATTAACTCTCTTAAAGAAGTAATGGACATTTATAAGGCTAAATCTACTCCCTCAATTTCAACAGAAAATTCGGATACAATCTCAAAATTTGATAGCATTGAATTTAAGAATGTTTCTTTTCATTATGACTCTACGCGCCCTATTCTTAAAAATGTAAGTTTTGATTTAAAGGCAGGGCAATCAGCTGCTATTGTTGGTAAAACTGGTTCAGGGAAATCAACCATTTCAAATTTAATTTTTCGATTTTTCGATTTAGAGTATGGAACTATACTTATTAACAACCAGAATATTAAAACTATAGAATCGAATAGATTATATGATCTATTAGGGATTGTTCCTCAAGATATAACTCTTCTTAACGCAAGTATCTATGAAAATATTCTTTTTGCACGTCCAGGGGCTAGTAAAGCAGAGATAGAGGAAGTCATTGAACTTAGTGAATTGGGACCTGTTTTGAAGAAATTTCCCAAACATTATAATACAATTGTTGGCGAGAGGGGGTTGAAACTTTCTGGAGGAGAAAAACAACGGATTGCAATTGCCAGAGTTCTTTTAAAAAGACCTTCTTTATATATTTTTGATGAAGCGACTTCGTCTCTAGATCCTTCCACCGAAGAATTAATAATGAAAAATATTGCACCAATTTTAAAAAATTCTACATCACTTATTATTGCTCATAGGTTATCGACAACAGTAAACGCTGATAAAATAATAGTTCTTGATGATGGTGTGATAAAAGAGTGTGGAACCCATTCAATGCTTTTAAAAAAGCAAGGAATATATACTTCTTTATGGAACACTCACAGTAATTCTTCGGCAAATTATTGTAAAATCAAGATCTAAAGTTCTTTTTATTACCTCTTCTTCATTTTCCTGGCTCAAAATAGTGTCTTAGTAAAAAAACATAGAAGTCTGTAAAAAAACTAATGTTCATTATTTACATTAAGAATGGCCACAATTATAATTTTAAAAATTCTTCATAAAGGGATATTATGTTTGAACATATTAAGTTGTGGAAAGTTCTAATTAATGAGGAAGATCAATATTCTATTTGGCCAACTTCTAAACTTATTCCATTTGGATGGAAAGATGCAGGGAAAGAAGGAGAAAAAGAAGAATGTTTAGAATATATCAAAGACATCTGGACAGATATGAGGCCTCGAACCTTACGAGAACTCACATATATGGATTTGTTAGAGACTTCAAATCCTAATTGAACTAAGATCAACTCTATACACCTGAGACAAATATATGGATCAATGTTACTTAAAGCCTACAATTAAAGCTGAACCATTAATATGGCAATGGTATGCATGGCCGTATCTCATTTCCCCCTTACCAGCTGCATGTAATATAGTGGAACGCCACATGAGAATTATGCAGTCATACATTCAAAATCCTCAAATTCACGCTCAAGCTGTCAAAGATCCTAAATTACTAGGAGGCCCATTCATTGATTTAGAAGGCAAGCAAGTTGACCAAATAAAAGAACTGATTAATCAGACAAAAAAAGATTGCGAAAAACTCATAAACTTACACGATTCATTCAAAGAGTTGGATCGAACTTTACAAATTGAAGCGCAAGGAAGCTCTTTAGAACCTCTATACAATCGGATACCTCCTTCTTTAAAGGGATTGATTGAGCTTGTGTACGACCTTAATAATCACCCATCCATCCGTTTGATTGAACCTTTAATTTACAAAAGTTATTATTCTGATAAACACCAAAAAATAGCTCTCTCAGATATAACCTATGACTTCAGAAAATTTGTTTTAAGCACACCTCGTCTCAGTCACAAAGAGGAAGTATATTTAAATATCCCTTTTTCTGATTCTAAACTTGATAAGTTATTTGAGATGAAAGAAAAGCCAGAAAGCTTATCTAAAATTCAACAAATACTAGATATCCCTCAAGGTAAGCAAAGTATATTCCAGTCCTTTTTTACGACAATCTCACCGCCTATTCCTGAAGACCGAAATTACTCTGGAGAAGGCATACGATTAAGGTATTTTGGTCATGCCTGCGTTTTAGTTCAAACAAAATCAATTTCTATCCTTTTGGACCCCGTTATAAGTTATCCTTTACGCGGAACTGAAGTGCCAAGATATACTTTTGAAGATCTTCCTGATCATATTGATTATGTTGTCATTACCCATAATCATCAAGATCATCTAATGTTTGAAACTCTTTTACAATTAAGACATAGAATTGGGCATATTGTTTTCCCAGGTAATCAAGTAGGATCAATAGCAGATCCTTCCATTAAACTTATCTTAAAATATTCTGGCTTTTCATCACTTATTGAATTAAGGGAAATGGAATCAATTGATATTGAAGATGGACAAATATTAGCTCTTCCATTTTTAGGGGAACATTCTGACCTTAATATCCAATCAAAACTTTCTTATTGCATCAATTTGAAAAACCGGAAATTTCTATTTGCTGCTGATTCTAATAATTTAGATCCTATGCTTTACAATCACATATTTGACCATATAGGAGGAATTGATATGCTCTTTTTAGGTATGGAGTGTGATGGAGCTCCTTTAACTTGGTTATATGGTCCACTTCTTAGTAATCCTTTAGAAAGAAGTCACGATAGAAGCAGAACATTATCCGGATCAAATTTTGAAAAAGCATGGGAAATTGTAAAGCAATCTAATTGCAAGAAGGCATATGTTTATGCTATGGGACAAGAACCTTGGCTCAATTATGTCATGGCTCTGAAGTATGATGATAATTCCCCACAAATTATAGAATCAAACAAGTTTGTTCAAGCTTGTCGAGAAAAAGGTATTGAATCAGAAAGATTATTTGGAAAAAAAGAGTGGTATATTGACTAAAAATATTTAATGAGCCTCTTAAAAAGAAATAAATTCTGTATAATTAATAAGAAGAAGTTTTCTTGTTGTAAGTTTGTTTCTTACCTCAATTTGCGAATCGTTGTGATCTGATAGTTCCCTTATTAATAAAATAATTACTTGACTTCATTAAATGTGAAAACTAAATTCTCTAAGTAGGATCGTTAATGTCTTGAGCCTCTCAAATATGATGATTACTTATAAAATATTTGGTTTGAATGAACGGGGGTCCACTCATAATGATTTATGCTTCACATGGTATTACTGATAATTTCTCTCCTGATAAGTTTTGTCACAAATTTCTCTTAGATCGTAAAAGTTTTGAGTCTTACATCAAATGTAAACAAGAAAAATATGTCACAATTGAAAAGGCCTTAGCTGGTAAGGGAGAAGCATTCACAATTGATGATGCAACTGTTGCTTCTTATGACGCTGCAAAATTATTAAGAAATTATGGACACGAAGTAACTTGGTTCATTAATCCTTTCTATATTGAAAATAGGATTGACTATTGGTTTCTAAAATTGAATGTTTTATTAGATATTTCTTCTCATAAGAAAGTTATATTAAAAAATAAAGAATATTTATTATCAACTAAACAAGAAAAATTGCATTTTAGAAATGAGTTTAAAATTGCTATTGCAGGTTTGCCCACAGAAGAAGAAAGACAGAAAATCTTAGCAAAAATTTTTGATATTAACCTTGAAGATATAGTACTTCCTAACTATCTTAAAACAGTGACTAAATCAGATATTTTAGAACTTCATCAATTAGGTGTTAATATCCAAAATCATGGATGGACACACCGACAATTGAAAAATGCAGACGAAATTGACATACAAAAAGAAATCCTTTTGGGGAAAGAATGGTTTAGTAAAAATTTTCAATATGAAACTAACTTCTATGCAGTGCCTTTTGGCAGTTGTTTCCCGTCTGATAGTTTACAAAACATAGCTTACTGGCTTTTATTGGAAGGATCCATTGCCCCAGGCCCTCACAATAGTAAAGTTTTTAACCGTATTGGCTTTACACTAACTTAATAAATAAAAAACATATAAAATTTAAATAATATTTCGGTAAATATTTTTAATGATGTTTATATATAACCCCATATAGAGAAAAATATGGATAAAAACCCAATAAAACAAGCTTTAACAAATCACCGACAAAAAAGAATTATTTTTTTTGTTTTTGATGGCGGATATGGTGTAGGTCATTTGAGAAGACTTGCACTTATTGCAAAAAGTTTACAAGGGCCTTTTTCTTGCTTAATTGTAACTGGTCACAGAGCTGTAACTCATTGGTTTATACCTGAAGAATGTGAATACGTACATTTGCCAAGTTGGGATAGCCTCTTAGAAGATAAATCTCAATATTGGGGGCGAAAACCTTTTGTAAAAATGAGTAAAAGAGAGATCGTTAATTTAAGAAAAGAAATTATCAAAGGCATCATAAAAGGATATAAGCCTGATGCCATCCTTGTAGATCATCTACCTCTTGGTAAAGAAGAAGAACTTAGTGAAATCATAAAAAATAATAAGGCAAAAAAATATTATCTCACACGCGGCTTTCTCAATGAAACAGAAAACATCCAAACACTTATGTTAGGCGGGAAAGCTAAAGAATATCTAGAACAACATTATGATAGAATACTTGTTGCATGCGATGAGAAGATTTGCCATTTTGAAAAAAAATATAACTTAAGCGATACATTACAAAAAAAAATTACTTATACAGGATACATTATTGAGCAACCGTCTGCTGATCAACCACAAAAAATGAGAAATGAACGCGGTTTAAATTCTCGTGATATTTGGGTTGTTTGTTCAGCAGGAGGAGGGCAGATAGGCGAACCTTTGATTGAGAAATGTATAGAATTATCCAAGTTATTTAAAAATGTTTATTTTGATATTATATTAGGCCCTAGATCAGCCATACTTTGGGAAGAAGCCGGGAAACCTTTTGTCGATAGAGGAAACTTACGCCTTCATAAGGAATGCGCACATTTACCCATTTTGCATGCCAGCTCAGATATTGTTGTCTTGACAGGAGGCTATAATTCTTTACTTGAGTCCATACAAGGGAAAGCCTTAATAATTTGTTGTCCTGCGCGTATAAATCATAAGGATGAACAGTATCTTCATGCGTCACATCTTTCCTCCTATGTAAAGCTAGATATAACAACCAATCTATCTGAATTAAAATCTTTATTGGAAAATAGTATTTCATTATTAAATAAAGGAACCATTAAAGATCAACGAAATAACCTTAATTTTATGGGAACAAAGAATATAGGAGAAATTCTTCATGAAGATTTTTATTCAGAATAGCTGAAGAAAAAAATCAATCTAGCATCATAATATATTAAACTAATATTTTATGTAAAAATGGTCTTTAATTACAGTAAAGTATTCTTAAAAGCAATTTTAATATTTATCTTTTTGATGATACTCATTTTCCAATTTCATGCTTCTTGAAAATATTAGTAAATTTTACTTTTTAATAAAAATACTTTCAAATAATACCTATATTATAAATACTTACTAAAATTTCTAAATAATACTGAACTATTAAATTAATTAAAATAAGTTTAATGGAGTTGGGATTTATATAATTTGACTTGTCAGATGAAAAGCCATAGATTATTTACAGTAGCTTGAGATTTTAGAGTGAGAATATATTGAGTGGCTTTACCGGTTTTTGGGATGTAAGTGTCAAACTATCAAAAGATGAATTACTCTACTACGCAAAATTGATGTCTGATCAAATTGCTGAGAGAGGCCCAGATTCGCATGACACTTGGTGTGAAGAATCCTCAGGAATAACTTTCGGACATAGGCACTCATCAAGTGTCGATTTATCAAAGATAGATCATCAGCTGATGATTTCTTCTTCTGGGCGCTGGGTTATCTCGTTTAATGGAAAAATCTATAATATTTTAGAGATTCGAAAAGAGCTAGAGCAAAAAGATAAATGCTCAAGATTTAAAAGTAATACAGATACTGAAGTTATTCTTGAAGCTTTTGAATTTTGGGGGATTGAATCAACGTGTAAACGATTAAATGGTATGTTTACCTTTTCTCTTTGGGATAAGGAACAAAAAAAGCTGTATTTAGTGCGAGACCGTTTAGGTATTAAGCCTTTATATTGGGGATATTCTCAGGGAGTGTTATTTTTTGGATCTCAACCCAAGAGTTTTATCCCACATCCTAAGTGGTATCCTGAAATAGATACTCACGCGTTAACGCACTATTTTAGATTTAATTATATTCCTGTACCTTTCTCTATCTTCAAAGGAATTCAAAAATTAACTCCCGGCACTATCTTATCTTTTGATAATAAAGGAAACCAAGATGAAATCCGTTATTGGTCTCTTGAAAAAGTTGTATTAGATGGATTATCTTTTCGTTCTTCAACAAAGCATCTGTCAGAAGAGTTGTTAACTAATGAATTAGAAATGCTTTTAAAAAATGCTGTTAAGCAACATATGATTGCCGATGTACCAATAGGTGCATTCCTTTCCGGAGGCATTGACAGTTCTACGATTGTAGCTTTAATGCAATCTCAAAGTAGCAAACCAATTAAAACTTTTTTATTTGATTTTCATGGAAGCCCTGAAAATGACGATGAGGCTGACCATGCTTCGAAAGTTGCTCAATATTTGGGAACAGACCACCATGAAATTTATATAGATGATTGGGAAGTTAAAGATATAATTCCAAGTATCCCAAGCTGGTGTGATGAACCTTTTGCTGATCCTTGTCAAATTCCAACTTTTTTAGTCTCAAAATTTGCGAGGCAACATGTTGCTGTTTCTTTATCTGGGGATGGAGGGGATGAACTCTTTGCAGGCTATATTAGGTATTCTTCCGGTCAAGCTCTTTGGGAAAAAACGAGAAATCTTCCTAATTTTAAATACTCTTCTAGTGAAGAATTTTATCAAGCTCTTATAACTAAGTGGGAATCTCCTGAAGAATTACTATTAACTGAAAAAAAACCTTTAGGCTACCCTTGGAACAATACTGTATTAAAAAATATAGATCAATTTATTGAAAAAATGCAATATATTGACATACTTACCTATCTTCCAGAATATATTCTAACAAAAGTTGATAGAGCCAGTATGAGAGCAAACTTAGAAACGAGGATGCCCTTTTTAGATCATAGAATAATTGAATTTTCTTGGAAATTACCTTTAACAATGAAATATAGAGAGGGTCAAGGAAAGTGGTTATTAAGGCAAGTACTTTATCGTCATATTCCTAAAAATCTTATTGATCGACCTAAAATGGGATTTGACTTACCGCTAGATCAATGGTTGCGTGAACCTCTAAGAGAATGGGCAGAATCTTTGTTGAATAAAGACAGATTAAAATCCGATGGGATTTTAAATCCGACACCTATTTTGGAAAAGTGGAAAAATCATTTATCTGGAAAGAAAAATTATCAGTATTCTCTTTGGGGAATTTTAATGTTTCAAGCTTGGAAAGAATATTGGAAAGTTTAGTGAAGTTGTTTGTTTTTTAGTTTTTGCGCTCGTTACTAGCTTGAGCTAGGTTATTTAAGGGCTTTTTTTAATTTGGTTGGTTGCAAATTTAATGTCATTCAAAAAGGACGATAATATGATAGATGAAGTAGTTTCTTTCGAAAACCTTGGCGCGAATAATTTTTCACATTTGATGAGCGGGCTTTCAAATCTTCTCAAAAGCTATAAATTGCTAGAGGACGAGACTTTTTTCCTTTCCGATGAGTCTTCTTTTTCTCTTCAAAATAAAGATACGTGTTCAGTAACTCGCATCAATACTGTTGATTTGGCAAAATCATCCGCTGATAATCTATGCATTATTATTCCGGACGAAATGAGTTTCAATGACATAAATGAAATTATCCTTTCAGCCTACCTGAAAATTAATAAGAAGACAGGAGTAGTAAATTTTATTAGCAAAACCGAAAGATATAAGAGCTTTATGAGCCATTTAAAATGCATTCTCAATAATGATGCTTTTTATCTAACTTCTGAAGAATTAACGTTACTCAAAAAGTTTAATGATACACATAAAAATTATCCCGAACCACATACAATAGATCAATTATTTGATCAAGTGTGCCAGGTTTATCCTGATCATATAGCCGTAGCAGATTCCCAAAACCAAATATCTTATAAAAATCTTAATGATTTGAGCCATTCGATATCGTCTTTCTTAGTTAACTCGCTAGGAAATGTAAAAGGCAAGAGGATAGCGCTAGGAATATCCAAATCTATTAATTTGATTGCAAGCCTTTTTGGAGTACTTCGGGTTGGAAGCACCTATGTTCCATTGTCTTCAACTTACCCTTCTGATCGAATTAATATTATTTTAGAAGAAGCACAACCCTATGTAATTTTGTGTGATAAAGCTTTTTATGAACAAAATAAAGAAGCTTTAAATGATAAAAAAATATTAATGATAGAAGACATCCCTTTAGCATCTTTTCCAGAAAAAATTTCTTCATCTACCCGCTCAGATGACCTAGCTTATATAATTTTTACTTCTGGGACTACGAACCGACCAAAAGGCGTTATGATTAACCATAAAGGTATTGTAAACTTGGCCCATACTGCAGCAGAATTATGCTCCATTAAACCTGAAAGTCGAATTTTGTGTTTTGCGCATATGGGATTTGATGCTTCAGCTTGGGATATCTATTGTGCTCTTTTAAATGGGGCTACCTTGTATTTACCTAAAGATGGAATTCACACTAAAGCCGGAGAATTGGCTAGCTACCTTCTGGAACATAAGATAAACATGGCAACATTAACCCCTGGTATCCTTTCTCAACTACCTGATGGCAATTTATTTCAAAACCTTAAGACACTCGTTGTCATCGGAGAGCGATGTCAGAAAAAAACCATGAATGAATGGGCCATGAATAGAATTCTTATGAATGGCTATGGTCCCACAGAAGCAACTATAGCTACTTCGTTGGCAATCTATGACCGCACAAAATCTGAAATTTGTATTGGAAAACCTTTTTACAACTATCAAGTTCATATACTGGACGATCAAAAAAGACCTGTCGGAATTGGTTTTGTAGGAGAGATGTGGATTAGTGGTGTAGGCGTCGCTCGTGGATACTTGAATAATGAAGAATTGGCAGAAAGTAATTTTAGCAAACTTCAACTTCCTTATATGGATGGGTTTTTCAAAGCTTTCAGAACAGGTGACATGGCTCGTTGGACCCAAGATGGGGAAATAGAATTTCTAGGGCGGGATGATGACCAAATTAAGATTAAAGGTGTAACCGTCAATCCAAATGAAATTGAGAATTTAATAAATGAATATCCCAACATTAAAAGATCCCTTGTTACTCTTACTGAAGAAGAAAACGAGAAACTTATAGCTTATGTTACTATTGAAAACATGCTTAATAGTGATGAATTTTTACAATTTACTCATCTTTTAAAAGAATTTCTTAAAAAACTTGTCCATCCTTTGATGGTTCCGGAAGAAATTATAAAAGTTGAAAGCTTTCCTTTAACTTATAATGGTAAAATTAACAAGAATATTTTACCAAAGCCATCATAAGATAATAATGATATGATTTCCAAATAATATGTGTTAATTGTTTTCACATTGAACGACCAGCTGTGAACATTTCGAGAATGAAATTCCTTAATCTCTGGAAAATTCTGCAAGAAATCCTATCTCTCTAAAGGTAGAAGTGTTCTTAGAAGGTGAGAAATCATTCTATTATTTTTTATCAATCACATTTTTATTTTCTGTCTTAAAATTAACTACTTTAGCGAGTTTATCTACAGTATTATTAACGAGAAGTTCTGAAATTTTTGTTTCTATGCTAAATTTCTTTTTCAAAATTAGCATCAACCTTGCAATTAATAGGCTATCACCTCCTAATTTGAAGAAATCATCTTGGATCCCTATTTTATGTTCCGGCAAACCCAATATCTCTGACCAAATCATGCATATTTTCTTTTCTAATTCATTTCTAGGAGATAAATTATTATTAATGCTTGTAAATTCTGGATCAGGCAATGCCTTTTTATCTAATTTTCCATTTATAGTAAATGGCAACTTCTCTAAATATATAAAAGAGGAAGGTACCATGTATTCCGGCAGTCTGGCTTGCAAATAATTTATTAAAATCACCTCATCTAGCTTTTTATCCGCTAAATAATAGACTACTAAATATTTACTCTCACTCTCATTTTCTGTGTTTACACGCTCTTTAGCAATTACAACACACTGCTTTATTCCTTCATAACCAGATAATACTTTTTCTATCCCCTCTAATTCTATTCTGTAACCTCTTATTTTTACTTGAAAATCATTACGGCCTATATATTCTAAATTACCACCAGGTAACCATCTAACAAGATCGCCTGTCTTATACAACCTAGTGCTATCTTCTTGCTTTTTTTCTTCTGGGGTTAAAAAAGGATTGGGAATAAATTTTTCTGCGGTAAGATCTGGTCTATTTAAATACCCCCTGGCTAAGCCTAACCCGCCTATATATAGCTCTCCAATTACTCCAAGGGGTACAGGAGATAAGTTTGTGTCTAACACATACACTCTATAATTTTTGTATGGTTTTCCGATGGTAGAATGTTTATTAGGATATACACGACTATTACATGTACCAACTGTTGCTTCAGTAGGACCATATTCATCGTAAATGGACAAATCAAAGTTGTTTTTGTAATTTTTTCTTAAATCATACAACTTGTTTATTGTCTTTTGATTTAATTTTTCTCCACCTAAAATAATTTTTTTCACTTTGGTCATACATAAAAAACTAACCACAAACTCGAAATAACTGGGTACTAATTTAATAACTGTTACACAGTTTTTGATTAGGTGTTCTTTATATGAATCTAAATCTTGTAATTGTTTACCATATATTGTGACTTTGGCCCCCAGGCATAAACTACAAAGAGTTGTTGTGATCGTTAAATCGAATCCAATATTCGTTGAAAAATCAACGTTATCTTTAGCTGTAATATAAGATTTAATATTAGAGATATAATTAGTAACTCCTCTATGTGTGACCATTACTCCTTTTGGATTAGCCGTAGTGCCAGAAGTATAGATTACATAGGCTAAATTATTTGGATCCATATTTTTATGAGGATTACTAAATGAGTATTTACCTATAGAATCCCACTCTTCGTCAATCGCAATAACTCGCGCAAATGTTGCAGGTATTTTATCAATCGTTTTTTTATCTGTAAGAATTATAGTTGCTTGTGTATCATTAAGTATAAATTGAAGCTGTTTTATTTGATAATTCGAATCCAAAGGAACATATGCGCTTCCAGCTTTTAAAATTCCTAATAAACTAACCATCATCTCTAAAGACCGTTCACAAACGACAGCTATTAATGTCTCTGGATGAACTCCAAGTGATCTTAAATAATTCGCTAGTTGATTTGATTTTTCATTAAGTTCTTTATAAGTTAAAGACTTTTCTTCATACGTTAAGGCTATTTTATCTGGAGTTTTTTCTACCTGGTTTTCAAATAATTCCTGTACAGTTATATTGATTGGATATTTTTTTTGTGTTTTGTTCCATTTGTGGATGATTTTTTCGTACTGCTTTTTTGATAATAAATTATAATTTTCAAGCTCTATTAATTCTGCATTGTCTTGTACGTTTGCTATGTTTTCTAATAAATCAATAAATAATTTTTTATAAGCCTTTATAAACTCATCCAATAGGTAAGTATCAATTTTGTTATCCTTATATTTAACTCTGTAGCAGACTTTTCCTTTTCGAATTTCTTGCTCAAACGAAAAATCATGATGCAAATTCACATTAGTGTTATTTACTGTTGCTTTGGAATTGAGAAATTTAAAAGTTTGCTGTGAAAAATTTGTTTGTGAGAATATGCATCCCAAAATTGACTTATCTGACACTTCCAGAATTTGAGCCACAGGTAAATAGTTATGTTTTTGCCCGTTACGGTCAAGAGAATCAACAAATTCTTTTACTTGATAAATTATATCTATAATATTATTTATCTTATTGAAATTATAGGGAATAAAATTGGTATTAATTGATGCGCCATAAAAAAACTCTTTACCTTCAGAGATTGATATTGGATAGGATAAACAAAACTTGTCTTGGCCTGTATACTTGTTAATTAATATTGCGTATATAATCTGACCATATAAATATGGAGATAAACTATATGTATCTCTAATTTTGTTCAATTTCTTTAATATGTTTGCACTAAAAGAAAACGTTTTTTGGCTAATACTATCAGAAAACTGAGTGAACTGCTTTTCTGGGGCAATAGCATTTGTATTAGCCTCTTCTGAAACTTTTATAAGATTTAAATTGGGGGACTCAAAATCAGATAAAGAGGCTCCCCAAAATTGTTTATTGTTCTCCCGATTTCTTTCAATTTTGTCTGATAGGTGTTTAGAAAGTACAGATATTTTAAGAAATTGGACTTCTTGCGTTAATGGCGCTTTATAAGCTGTATCATTATAATAGCGTGAGATTTCATCAATAAAAACATCAAATGTTGATCCATCTATGAGAATATGGTGTAATACAATTATAAATCTGTAAACATAATCATTTATTTTTATTAATTTACATCTATATAGTGGACCTTTTTCTAGATCAAATGGTTCTTTTACATACAATAAGATTTCTTCATTGGTTACTTTTCTGGTAATATACTCAAGATCAAAAATGCATTTATTTTTTACCCAATGTAATTCACTATTTTTTTCTTCCACATGACAGTTGAAAATAACATAATCAGAAAGGCATCGCTTGACTGATTCAAGTAAATGATTGGTATTTATATACCCATATAAATTTTGATCAAACACAATATTATAATCAATTCTAGCTGGAAATAATTTCCACTCATTATAAAATACTTTAGAATATGGTGATAAAGGTGCCATTTGCATAATTAAAACCTATATTAATTATTATTGTGACTAAGCTCAAATAAACAGTCTTTGTTATTAAAGATAAAAATTGATAGGATCTATTTAAATACCTTTGTTAAAAATTTGATGATGCCTAGGTATTCCTTTGACTCTCTGAATAAATCCTTTATAATCAATAATTTATATTACTTTAACCTTTAATATTTCAGTCATCTTACATTCTTGTTGAACATCATACAACCCAGTATATAACGCGTGGAGTAGCCCCCCTAGGAACAGACATATTGCCTTAGCTCCTAAGATATAGGAGTATTTCTAGTATTATGACTATGACTAAGCAAGATAAATTGCATATAATCACATCCGTTGAGAGACGCAGGCGGTGGAGTATTTTTGAGAAGAAGGCCATTGCAGATGAGACCTATGAGGCAGGAAAGAGTGTTTCTTATGTTGCTCGCAAGCATGGTATTGCAGCTTCTCAGGTATTTTTATGGCGCCGCAAGATGGAAGAAGGCGCACTTGTTGGGGTTGGGAGTGAAGAAAAGGTTATTCCTGAGACTGAACACAAGCAAGCGTTGGAACGTATCAAACGATTAGAGCGTTTACTGGGACAAAAGACAGAAGAAGTCGAGATTTTGAAGGAAGCGATCAAGATCAGCTGCGAAAAAAACTGGTTTGGCGCAATCCCTTGCTTGCAGAAGGATGCTCTCAATGAGTCGCATTTGTAAAGCTCTTGAAGTCTCCAGGTCTAATCTTTATGAACGTCTAAGGAAGCCATCAGGTGCTCGAAAGAAAAGTGTTAGGATTCAAGATCAAAAATTGCTTCCCCTCATTCGTCAGATCACGGATGAACGTCCCACTTACGGTTATCGGCGAGTAACGGCATTTTTAAGAAAATCTTTGGATCAAGCCATTAATCCAAAGCGAGTCTATCGTGTTATGAAAGAACATAGTTTACTTTTACAAAAGCATGGGAAAAGACCTATTCGCGTTCATGATGGAAAGATCATTACTTTGAAGAGTAATTTGCGGTGGTGTTCGGATCATTTTAGCATTCAGTGTTGGAATGGAGATCAGGTCCATATTGTATTTGCTCTTGATTGTCATGATCGAGAAGTTCTTTCTTGGATGGCCTCTAATACAGGCATTGATGGCCAAATGATCAGAGACCTCATGATAGATTGTGTTGAATCTAGGTTTGGCTCCGTCAGCCATTTACCCCACAAGCTTCAATGGCTCAGTGATAATGGTCCTGCTTATGTTGCAAGATCAACCATTCACTTTGGAAGGTCTCTTGGCTTTGAGCTCCCTATAGCCCAGAGAGCAATTGGATGGCAGAAGCCTTTGTGAAAACCTCCAAGAGAGATTACGCGTATATCGCTGATTTAAGATCAGCTCAAAGAGTTCTTGAGCAGTTGCCAGAATGGTTTGAAGATTATAATAATAATGCATCCCATAAGGGATTAAAGATGCTCTCACCAAGGGAGTTTTTAAGGTCTTCCATGGAAGACCTTAAACAAGTAAGGTATAACTAAATGAGCTAACAAATCTGTCCGCTCTTAGCGGGTAGCACTACAACGCGTTAATAATAGATATTATTATTAATACTCCTCGCCTATTTCACAGTAACAAAAACTCTCACTTGACCAGGGTTATAAAAGAAATTTATATTTACAAATAGGGCTTGTAGAAGTTGAAAATCGATAATGGTTTATTATGGCTGGAAATCAAAAGAAATTTTTATTTTTTGTTTCTGATGGAGCAGGCTTGGGTCACCTTCATCGTATGGCGAAAATTGCTAAAGCTCTTCAAAAGAGTGCCTCTTGTTTAGTAGTTTCTGGCCATCGTGCAACTTCATGGATTGTTTCTGAAGACTGTGAGTACATTCACTTACCGAGCTTTGATAGTTTGCTGCCTAATAGAGCTCGACACTGGGGCCGAAAGCCGTTTATGGAATTTTCAACTCATGATGAGATTATAAACTTTCGTAAAAATCTTCTTAAACAAGTGATTGAAACTTATAGTCCCGATGGCATTTTTACAGATTACTTGCCTTTAGGTAAATTTGATGAAATGGCAGAAATCATTGAAAGTCACTCAGCTAAAAAATATTTTATTGTAAGAGGAATTTTGGATGATCCGAACAGTATTAGAGGTGAAATTTTGGGAGGAAAAGGCCAAAGATACTTAGAAGAATTTTATGATAAAATATTTGTAACTTGTGATAAAAAAATATGCGATGTTGTAAAAGAATACAAATTAAATACTATTCTGGAAAAAAAGCTAGAATACGTTGGATATGTAGCAGAATTAATTAACTTACATGACATAGAACAAACTCGATTAGAGCGAGGTATAACTTCAGAACAAAATTGGGTTGTATGCTCGGTTGGTGGCGGCAAAGCAGCAGAAGGTTTAGTTCAAGAATGTATTAATATTGCCCATGATTACCCTAACATACTATTTGATGTTATAGTGGGACCTCGTTCTAATTATGCCTGTGAATTCAAAACTGCCGAGTATAAGGATTATGGTAATTTACGATTACACAAAGAAAACCATTATCTTAAATATCTTCATGCCAGTGCTGACATTGTCATTTGTCATGGAGGTTATAATTCTTTGGTTGAATGTTTACAAGGCAAAGCAAAGATTATTTGTTACCCTACCCAAGATAAACCAAATAGCGAACAATATATACATTCTCATAGGCTTGCTGAGTTCTCTAATATAACAACAGTTACAAACTACCCTGATTTAAAAAATATATTCAAACAAGCAGTGAAAACATTAATTTTTAAAGGTGCTTTTAAAGAAGTTAGCAACCTAGATTTTCAGGGGGTTGAAAAAATTAGAAATATTGTCTATAAAGATTTAAATATTGGTTAACATTTCACTAATTTGAGTTAGTTGTTCAAAGTTATATTGCCAAATAAATAGATTCTATTTATTAACATGAAAACTGTAAGGTGAAAATGGACTCTCTTGATTTCTTCGAAAGAAATGGCTTTGTTAAAATAAAATCATTTTTGTCTGAAAAAGAAGCAAAAAATTTATATGACCAACTAAAATTATCAATAAAAAACTGTGCAAAAATATTAAACATAAGTGAGCCAAGCTATCTTTCTGTTATAGATGCATGGGGCAATTCTTCACATGTAATTAAACTTCTGAACGAAAATATTCTTGAGAAAAAGAAAGCAGCTCTTGAAAACCTATTATCAAAAAAGCTTGAATGCATTAAATTAGCCATCAGAGGTAAGTCAAGTTTTTTCCCCCATCAAACAGCAGCACATCAGGATTTACCATATTCTATTAAAGAGCCCTATGAATATACCGTTTGGTTAAGTCTGAATCAAGCAACAGAGGAATCTGGGGCACTTATGTTCCAACCCGGTAGTCATCGGGTAATGAATAGTCCAATAGACTTTTGGCATCCTGATTATGTAGATAGATATTTACATGATCCCCAACTAAAGCAGCGTTTACAGTCAGTCTGCACAGATCCAGGGGATCTTTTGATTTTTCATGCAAACATCATGCATGCAAGCTCTATTCACACGTCACCAAATGATAGATATGCGCTTATTAGCAGATGGAAATCTGAGGATTTTTCTCTTAAAGATATTCTATCTATGTATGATTATAAAAATTATTTATATAATTCTTTAACCGATGTACATGCTTTCGATTCCACTTATGATATTTTTCTATATATGTTAGAAGAAAAATTCAATAAAATAGCGGAAATTAATCAGAATAAAGAATTTCAATCGATGCCGAATGATAATTTTGAGGATATAATAAATAAATTATTCCTAGCAATAAAACTCGATCCTAATTTCCAACATAAAGATAAGGCTCTCAATATATTAGAGAAATTTATCATCTTGAAAAAGTCAGAAAAACTTAATTGCGGAAGAAATGCAGCCACATTTTTATATAAGACATTATGGCATGACTGTATACTACCTTTATTAGAGTACTTTAATATTAAATATATTATTTAAGTAATTATTTCATTTATAAATAATGGAGGATTTGTGCAAGAAATTAATAGAATACAAAATGAGATAGAAATAATTGATAATAAATCTACCCCTGAAGATTATAAAGGAGTTTTAAAACTTTATGAAAATTTTATCCAAGATTTATGTATAAAGTTAAGAAAAATTCTACTGAATAAACACAATTTATTTATAAGTAATCCCGTTTTTATAGTGAATTATTCTTATGCATTAGATATACTTTCTAATAAAAATATTTGGATTGAAGCATTAAGGCTCTACAATCAAGTGAAATATTTAATACCAATAAAAGACATTAATTACGATATGATTAAAAAAATGTCTCATATTTGTAATTCTCTCTTAGCAGATAGATTCTTTAACACTCAAGATTAGTTGAGAGAAAGATATTGAAGTTAAAAATACTTCATTTCCATTCTCATTTAGCAATATTAGTCTTTAATTTTAGTTAACAATTGATCAAGTGAATTTGCAACTGCATTAACTGGAATAGCTGATATTTCGTCGCTTCCAAAATCTTGAGAACGTATGAAACATCCTTTCTCAACTATAGGACAAACCTTTTCCGCATTTGTTTTCCCAAATAAAGAAACAAGAGGTATTTCAGCGGCTGACATCAAATGTCCTATGCCACAATCATTTGCAACAGCCGCATATAAACGTTCACCAATAGCAACAGTAAACAAATGAGAAGAAATAGCTTGCGAATCTTGTAAAGGGAACAAAGCTTCGGGGATTTCTCGTTTAATTTGTGATAACCAGCTGTGTTCTTGTGGACCTAAGATGAAAGCAGGGGTGTAACCTTTCTCAACAACAATTAAAGCAAGAGCAATAAAGTTATTTAAAGGCCAACATTTAAAAGGCATGCCAGCTCCTACGATCAATCCTATGTACTTTTTATTTACTGGTAGGATTTGAACAGCTCTTTCTCGATATTCAGATGGAAGTGGCAAACGTTTTTTAACAAGAGACAATGGTTGACCAGCAAGAGAAGTAAGAGCAATTAGCCGTTTTAAGTTATGTATTGGTATTGCCTGGTTATCATGAGGCTTGTATGAAGAAAAAATATACTTAGAAGAACTACTAATAATCTTGTGATGGCGAAGCAATTTTAAGCGCAAAGATTTTAGAAAATCGGTTTGGGTATCGATTATGAGATCGTATTTATATTTCCAAAGTTGATTAAATGATGTCTGCTCGTACACCTTATCCAAAAAGGCATCTGCTATCGATTTGAGAGTAGATGTATAGACAGATGATCCATCGCTATACCAACTGATGTGAGAATTCCGATAAGCTTGTCTTAGCGCTTTTATAAAATGAAGCTTTATAAAACCCTCATAAATATTTTCTCCCTCAGTAAAAACCAGAATTGTGTTTGAATGAGCCATATTTTCCCCTATTCTCTGAATCAAAAGTCAATTGTTAGAAATACGTATCATCCGAAAACTTTTGAATATTTAAGCAAATTGATCTTAGGAAAGCAATAAGCAGACTAAGCAATTAAAATTAGAAGCCTATTCTATTCATTGTAATTTTTGGAAGAAAATGCTAGAAAAGTAAAGAAGTTTTGAAAGAGACAATGGTTATGAAACAGGAAAGAATTTCTGATTTTTTAAGTAATCAAACTATAATTCCGATCTTGCCCAATAGATATTCTTATTTTTTATCAAAAAAGAGAAATTACAGCCATTGGTTTATGCTTACTCCAATCCTATTATCAAAGCAAGTTATTGATGTTAATGTATTAAAGCATGCTTTTAGCTATCTTTTACAATATCATGATTCTTTAAGAATTAATGTGCATTTCCTCAATAATGAATTGATACAAACCATAGAACCTTTTAAAAAGTCTTTTTATAGTACATGCAATTTATATCTCTATAAGAAAGATTGCGGCTTATCGTTTAAAAATTATGTTGAAGATAAAATACAATTAGAAAAACAGAATATTTCTTTTCCTGATAAGTTATTAAAATTCCTAGTTTTCCATAATGTTGATAATGAGATAACAGTCCTAGCTTTCTTATTTCATCATATATTAGCTGATGGTTACTCATTTAAAATATTGATGGAAGATCTTTTTGATATATATGAGCAGATTTTACAGAATAAAGCTGTAGCTTTATCTAACAAAAGAACATCCTATAAAAAATTTTGTGAGCATAGTATAAATTTTTTCAAGAAAAACCTTAAAGAGGAATCTGCCTATTGGAAAAAAATGCCTTGGTCAACAACACACAGATTATCTTTTGATTATCAAAATGATATATCCTCGAATATTGAGGGTAATACTGTGTCATCAATTTCTTCTATAAATTTAGATTCCATAGATAACTTTATGGATAATTTTAAAGGAGAGGGTTCTTACGGGCTAGTTAAAATATTGCTGATTGCTATAGCAAAGGCTTATAAGTGTCATTTTAACTCAAATACAATGCTCATAAATTACGTTTATAATGGACGGTTTTGCTCGGATGAATCGTTACATTTAGATCGAACTGTAGGTTGGTTTAGTGAAGGTGCGCCGATTTTTATTCCAACTAAAGATTCTCTAAAATCGCTTATAAATACTGTAGAAGCACAAATTGATAAGCTGTATTATAATAATTCAAGTTATGGTTATTTAAAATATATATTTCAAGAACTGAAGGATGACTTTTTTCCTCCTGAAATATCAATTAATTATACACCTCCATGGTTAGGGGAATCTAAATATAAAAATTTCATGGTCCCAACCTCGGAATTTAATTCCCATCTTTCTCCTCCCGCAAATACGCAGCGCGTATATTTACTAAATGCAAAAGCATATTTTTCTGAAAAAACCTTTATACTCTCATGGAATTATAGTCGTACTTTATTCGACAAATCAAAAATGGATAAGTTTAGCTCTAACTGTTTAGTAGAATTAAAAAATATCATGAATGAATTATACAAGTCATTTTAATTACTACACAAAATTTACCAAATTCCTTTTTAATAGAAGCCCAGTCAATTACCTCACTAAATTGGAACAAAGGATGCTTAGGTTTTAATTCTGAGATAAAAGATTTCTAAATAAATGACCTTGGTATTTATTGATTATGGATGGTTTTCTCATGAAAAATCTGTAACTTTCTTAGGTTTTTTTTACAGATTACTTGCAAATTTTACTCTAAAATATCCCTCTATACTATAGTTACTTCCTTGCTTTTCCCCATATTTCAGGATGGACTAGCTAGCTGATAAATTCATTTGGTGTTCTCTAGGATATGCGCACTAATCTTTTCGCTCGCCTCAATAAGGGGTTGACCAATCAGGTGAGCATATCGAGCTGTTGTTTGTGTCTGTTTGTGTCCCAGCAATGCTCCTATGATTGGAAGTGATAATCCTTTGCTAGCAGCAACAGAGGCAAAGGTGTGCCTTAAATCATGGATGCGAACATCATTCAAACCAACTTTTGCCCGAATCCGTCGCCAAGGCTTTTGTAAGTTAACAAGGTGAGATCCTACCTTCTCTCCACAAATAACATAAGTGTTTCTTTCATGCCGAGGGATAAGCTGAAGAAGATCAACTGCTACTTTGGAGAGATATATTAATTTCTTTCCTGTTTTACTGTCACTAAGGCGAAGACATTGATTGGCAAAGTCTACTTCTTCCCACCTGAGCGTGAGAATTTCATTTAAGCGACACCCCGTAATCAACAGCAGACGAATTGCATAAATTGCCCAAGGGTTTGTAGAGTTCTTCTCTTCCTCTTCAAGAGCTATCATCAATCTTGTCATCTCTTCCTGACTTAAAAATCTTTCCCTTTTTTGTTCAGGATATTTTTTAATGTGAAGGCAAGGATTGGAATGATTGGGACGGTATCCCCAAAGCTCTGCTAGATTTAAAGCCTTCGATAAAAGGCTTAGTACCCGATTCGCTGTAATAGGAAGATGCTGGAGTGAGTGATGAAGCTTAGCTATATCGTTTCTGGTTAAAGAAGAGACTTTTAAGCCTCCTAAACTTGGTAAGATATGCTGTTGCCATAATCGTTGATCTTCTTTACGGCTTGCTGGTTTCTTTCGAGGAGCATGCTCTTTCATATACTGATCTGCAAGCTCTTTAAGGTTAGGCATAGCTCTCAATTCTTGCTTTTCTGCAGAAGGATCCTTCCCTTGACTGACTTCCAGAAGCCACTTTTGGGCAATGCTTCTTGCTTGTTCACATGTCATAATTCCATGATCGCCAATTTTGGGCCTTCGTTGTCTGCGATCCTGCGTGCGATAATAAAGAAAATAACCCCTATTCCCTTTAGGCGTTACCTTGCACATGAAACCGTTAACTTCAGAATCCCACAAAATTAAATCCTTATCCTGTGGCAAGGTTGACTCTATTAATTTTTTTGTAAGCTTAGGCATGATATCTCTCTTACTTTAAGTAGCATATAGGTAGCAAGAAAGGGAGAAAATGGCAATAGTCAGAAAATCCATATAGAACAAAAATCATTATTATATAAAGGAAAAATAATTTTTCTAGATGATAAAATATCAATAAAAACTAATGGATCCAAGATTTGTAATCAGTAGGTCGTTGGTTCGAATCCGACATCCGGCACCACCTCCAAAATTGAATGATTGCCCCCTATCTGCATATAGATGGGAGCAAACAAACAAAATATCCTAACTCATATCATATGATGCTAATAAATCTTCTGCAGAAGGTGGGTCTATAACTTCAATACCATTCCTATTAGAAAGGCTTCTAGATTCATATTCTACAATTCTCGAGATTAAATATCGATGATCTATTATGAGATCTGTCAACTTAGGTGGTAGAAATTTAATTCCCGCCCTCTCTAATAACTTTTCGGCATAACGTGTACAATTATAAGTCTTATCTTTATCTGTTATTCCCCATCCTTTAAGAGAAAAAAATGTACCTCTCGATTTATCGGATCCAATAGATAACAAAGCATTATTAGCGTCTACAGCACTTACAATAAAGCTTTTATGTTTTGTATAAGTTCCGTCTAAAATTGTTACTTCTTCACTACTTGTATACTTGATCCCTTTACTATCCACATTTTTTTTAATTTTTATTTGTTTGGCTCGAAAAAATTTCTGTATTACTTCTTTAGTTGATTCTTCATAAACTATTCCTTTCCCACCACCAGAAACAGCTCCACACACCGTATCAGGCTCATAATATCCACCAACCCCACCAAAATGCACCCCCTGCACACAAATTATATTTTCGCTATTCTTGTTTGTTTCTGGAGTTTCAAAAACAAGGTAAGCGTGCTTAATACCTCCTCCAATTTCTTTAAATCCTATTGTAATTGCTGCTTTACCTGAATGTAAATCTTCTAATGTTGCGCCACTTATAAGAGATTTACTTTTTGCCAACTCTAAATCTCCATCACATACATCGAAATCCACATCAGAGGAATAACTTAAATGACTCCCCAATAACGATCCTATAACAAATAATGCATATCTTCTCATTTTGAACATTTTACTCTCCTTTTTTTGAATTACTTGAATCTATAAACAAACTATATAATTTAGAAATAAATGACCCCACTTCACCTTCAGCAGGTTTTTGGATTGAAGAGAGGGAAGCGTTTCGCGATATTTCGATTAATGAATCTACGGTCAAATCTGATTTAAAGGGCTTTAGATCAAGTCCTGATATATAACAATATTCTTGTAGAATATATGCAGCAAAACTTGCCGAGGTATAATGACTTTCTGGAAGTTTAAGTTTCCAATAATCTTCTTTCGACTCAAAAACGAAAGATAAAAATTTACCTTGCATACGCTTGATAGAAGAAAGGGCTTTATCTATATAAAAAGTATCTAATTGCCAACTATTTCCACCCTGATTTTGATTATTCAAAAATAGTTGCTGCTGCTCTTCAGTAAATGAAAAAATCCTTCCTTTACTTTTTTTATATGCAGAGGAAAAAAATGGGTTTACTTCCTCTGAATTGTTTATATTCTGAGCACGAAAAGTATAAGCATAGGAGTCTAAAGCATCCCCCACAGGATTGATTTTTTCGAAAATAAGAACTGCTAAAGGTATTCCATTCCATTGCCATTCCCGAAGTGAAACAACAGATATATCTTTATTAATCTCGATATCACTATAGCTACTTCTTAATTTTTCAACAGATAAAGGTAGTTCACTTTCTTCTGTTTTTACTTGAACAATACTATCTTCGATTTCTATACTTTCTAGTCGCCTACGTGAGGATGACGATTTATTGTTCCTTGCTAATTGAAAAGGAAAGACTCTTAAGTCTAACTTCAGAAAATAAAATATCATTTGTTTGTTGATGGGCATTGAAAAGAAACAAGACTGCTCATTTCTATTTTCTAAAAAAAATTCTAATCTTGGAAAATCACCTATGCTTAATACAAGCCTTCCTCTTAAGGCATTGTTTTCATAAACTATATTCCTTTCTTTTATTTCCCTTAATTTCCTATCTGTATTAGTCTTATGGACTGATAAAAATTCTGGTTGAACTTCGAAATCTATTATTATCCCTCTTTTTGATAGATTATATGCTGTAGAGGCTTCTTCTTTAATTAACTCAGAACTAGCCAATAAGCCTGAAGGTATTAGATACGTACCTACAATTAATATATAAAATAATCTGATCATTTTATTTTCCCCTAAGAAATTAAAGTGGATATTTTCTCCTAAGAAAATATCCACTTTTCATCATTATTTAGCGTCAGATGGTGATTGGAATTTTGAAATAAAGTCAGCAATTTTAATAACTAACTCTAATCCTGGCCCCATAGTTTTAATGCATTTATCAGCAGCGTCTAAGGTTGCTGTTGAAACATTTCGGATGCAAGTCGCTGTCTTGACTGAATATTCTTGTTCTTCTCTTACACTTTCGGAAGCATGAGCAGACAAGAACGATAATAAAACAGTAAAACTTAAATATAATTTTTTTCTCATATAATTTTCTCCTAATTTTAAGTGATTAAGATTCATGAAAATTTTCTTCACTTGAAGATCACAAAAATTCATGAAACTTGCTGAAGCTTAAGTAAAAAAGTAGCTTCACGACCATCAGGTTTTATCCCCCAAAACGAGGTTTTAGGTGATAACCCCCTAATCTTGTGAAATGAGAAAAGTTACTCTATAGTGCTGTCATTGATCGAAATATTGAAATTAAAATATTATGCATGCTTGATAAAATCACTATTCATTCTGGCAATTTTGAAAAACCAAACTTCAAAGTAATTAACGGGATTAAATTTTCAGCGCGCGAAATTGATGTTATTGCGTGCCTTCTGCAAGGGCGTCCCCTAAAAACCATCGCTTCTCTTCTTACAATTTCATTAAAAACCGCAGAAAATCACTCCCGGAATATTATGCAGAAAATAGGATGCAATTCGCGAGATGGGATTATTAATCATATAGAAAATTCGGGGACTTTTAACAAATTCAGGCAACACTATGAATGTCTCTCTCTTGAAGCTCAGTTTAAGAAATCTTTAGCTCACATTCAATCAGAGTTAAAAAGTAAGGAATCAAATTGCACGATTTTACTTGGAGATAAAATCCCACTTTTTTTTAAAGAAACTCTAAAAAAACACCTTGAATTCTTGGGGTTCAAACTCACTTTTAATAAAGAACCTTTACGCTACCTATCTTCTCAACTTTCAAAAAAGTTTTCATCTCCTCAAGTTATTCTTTTATTTCCAGAAGAAATACTTAAATTAAAAAATACGCCTCTTTATAAAGAACTGAGGCAACAAAAATCGTTCATTATAGTAGAGATTCAAGAAGAGTTTACTCACTCAGAAAGTAACCTTGAGACAACCTATTATTTAGCTTTTCTTAAATTATTAGCGAGGCTCTCTCCAGAAATAGACGTAGAATCTTATAAAGAAACTCTTAAAAAGAAATTTTACTCTTTAGATTTTTCTCATGCCACACCCATTTATTCCAAAGAAAATATTAAACTAGAAAATGAGCTCCCCTATTCAAAGTTAACTTATTATTTTTTTATTTCTTTGATAGCTTTGTTATTCTTGGGAATAACAGGATATAAATTTTACGATAAAAAACCAGAATTAGACGAGACTATTCATTCTGAACTTACCTTGCCCGCAAAAAACGTATTTCTAGAACGCCCAGATTTAATAAAAAGAATCCATGAAAATTTAAAAGAAGTTCAAGGTATTACCACTATAGCTCTTGTAGGCAGTGGTGGTGCAGGAAAAACGATATTAGCCCGCTCCTATGCCAATACTTATCTTCACTCTGTGACGTGGGAGATAAATGCTGAAACTCACGTAAGTCTTCTTACCTCTTTTGAGAATCTTGCCTTAGCGCTGTGTACCACAGAAAATGAGAAAAAAATTATAAAAAATCTCCGAGAGATTAAGGATGTTCAAGAAAGAGAAAAAACGCTCTCATCATTTATTAAACGACATTTAAAAGAACATCCTAACTGGCTCTTGATTTTTGATAATGTTGAAGAGTTTCCTGATATTCAAGCCTATTTTCCGCATGACTCTCATGTATGGGGACCAGGAAAAATTATTCTCACTTCGAGAGATGAAAACATTCAAAATCATACCTCAATAAATCATACAATATACATTGATGAATTATCGGCTATAGAAAAAGAACAACTCTTTTCTCAAATTATGGAAATAAACTTTAAGGGTAAACAAAAAGAACAAGTAAATTCTTTTTTAATTCATATCCCTCCTTTTCCCTTAGATATCTCTGTGACGGCTTATTACCTGAAAGCAACAAACATTACATATGAACAATATTTAGAGAATTTAAATCAGCATAATCAAGAATTTATGAATCTACAAAAAGATATTCTGAAGAATGCAAATGAATACACTAAAACTCGTTATGAGATTATAAGTATGTCTATCCAAAAACTCATCGAAACAAACAAGGATTTTTCTGATCTTTTATTATTAATTAGTCTCATGGATTCTCAAAATATTCCGAGAGAACTTTTAGATAATTACAAAAATAAAGCAACAATAGATAAATTCATCTATCACCTTAAAAAGTATTCTCTCCTCCTCAATACAGAAATAGCAAATACCTTTTCTCTTCACAGAAGCACGCAAGAAATTATGCTTCATTGCCTTAAAACAAGCTTAAAACTTGGTCCCAACAATCAAATTTTAGAAGCCATTTTATCGAATTTTGAGAGATTCTTGAGTGAGGCTACTGAGCATGAAAATTACGAAAAGATGAAAATACTTATTAGCCATGCTGAATCTTTATTAAAACATGCCTCTCTTTTTAATAAACTAGGTGTTGCTAAATTGAGGGGCACTTTAGGATATCTATATTATTTATTAGCCGATTTTGAATATGCACGAACTTTGCTTGAGAAAAATTTCAATTTTTTGAGTAAATATAAAGAATATCAAAATAGCAATATACTAGCTCGAACTTCAACATATCTGGGTATTTTTCATTGGGGATTTGGTCATTTTAAAGAAAGCTTGTTTCTTCTAGAAGGAAGTGAAAAATCTTATCTGAAAAATCATGTGTATGATTATTGGGGACTTGCTAGGAACCTACTTTATCTAGGAATGGTCTACTGGGATATACATCAAAGAGAAAAAGCAAGGATATTTTTTGAAAAAGCACTTAATATTTATAATCGTTATTTACCAAATCATTATTTAGATAAAGCATTTACTTTATCTTATTTAGGAACAACGTATATAAGTACCGATTTAAAAAAAACTAAAGAATATCTAGATAAAAGTATTGATTTACTGAAAAAGAATTTTAAAGAAAATCACGTAAAGTATGCCTGGGTTTTATCTGATTTAGGGATATACTATTCTACCATCGGGGAGTATCAAAAAGCCGTAGATTTAGATAAACAAGTATTAAAAATTTACAAAGAACATTATCCTGAAAACAGCACTAATGTAGCGTGGGCATTACGTAATTTAGGAAGTCACTACTGTTATTTAGGGGAATTTAAAAAATCTAAAGACATGCTTAAAAAAAGTTTTATGATTTTTAAAAACTCAATGGGGGAAAATAATGTAAAAACGAAGTATATCCTTCATCTATTAGGTATTGTTCATTTAAAAATGGGCGACACAAAAAAAGCAAAAAAAATATTTGAGGATTGTTATTTATATTATAAAAAAGAAAATGGAAATAATAATTTACATGCAGTACATGCCCTAAAAAATTTAGGTAGAAGTTACATTATAGAAGGTGATTTTCAGAAAGCTGAATTCCACTTAAAAAAAGCTCTAGAATTATATAAAAACAATCATTCTTTTTATTCTGAAGATGTTTTTGAAGCTCTATACGAACTTTATTCGCAAAAATCAAAATCAAGCAAGGGAAAACAAAAAGTAGTTTATAAACAACAAGCAATAGAATATCTCAAACAAGCCTTAAAAATCTTAAAAGATAATTATCCCAAAACATCTCCTCATCTCACAAGAATTCAAGAAAAACTCACCGAAGTGGATTCGTAATGAGTCTCATTTTTAAATATATTGTAAATCTTAACCCTTTCCTAAAATTTTTTATGACATATCATCATTCTCATATAGATTTATGAAATTCACCCATCAAGATCACAGGATAAAACTTGCAAAATACGTCCGCACAACTCCTTCATTTTTGGTTTCATGACTTAACGCCTAACCAATGGTGGAAAAAAGACCCTGCTCTAGATCAACTAATTCGTAAAAAATATCATCATCTGCATCAGCAAGCCATAAAGAGTTAGTTTTAGCCACTTCTTTCGTGGTAGGGATATTGCTCCCCCTTTTTTCTAAACTTCGAAAAGACCCTTCCTCAAAGGTGATCTAGTCTCTTTGGCACGAAGATAAAAAGGATCAATATTTTTAGAGACTCAAAAGTTAAAGTTGTGCCTGATAAACCCCCAGATGCAACTCTATTTCTTCTTCTCTCGTAATGTATGAAAAAATCCGAGAACAGAACTTAAGAAATCTCCAGCCATTCTGGCTGGAGTTCCGATAACAAATCTTCTCAAGGTAAATCCTAGAAATATTTATCAAAAGGATGATTACTTTTCGGTTTTGTCACATCGCCTTTATTCAAGATGTCGACCAAAGTTTGCTCTGATTTTTTCCCAACACCATTTATATATAAGCGCTCAAGAGAAGTTAGTGACGTACGAACATTATTAAAGGTCTCTAGCAGCTTCTCGCCTGATTTCAAATAATATTTAAAGTCCAACTCTGTTAAACCCGGGAGCTTAAAAAGCCCCTCAACTTTTGGGCGATCAAACTGCATTCCTCCCAGAGATAAAGCCGTTAAAGTTGTGTTTTCTCCATTAAGCAGAGGTTGAACGTCAGTAACACTTCCGCCCACTCTTAAAACCTGTAAAGTTGTATTCGTTGCTATTGATGACATCAAGGGTTGAACGTCTTGATTATTGAGTGTCGTTTCTGGCAAACTCAAACAAGTAAGGCTCTTAAAATAAGGACTCTTAACAACAATTTCCAACCCTTCACCCTTCAACGCAGGCGTATCTAAAACCAATGTATGAAGCGTGTTATCTGCAAAAGCTGAATCCATATAAAACAAAGCTTGGGGCGTTAACATCCTCCCACTGCTTAAATTTAAACCTGTTATCTGGGGGTATTTTTGTTTCTCAAACAAAGTTTGAAAGTGTGACTCAGTAAGAGTATCACAGGACAATTCCAAGAAAAGAGGAGATGTTCTCGCTTTTAGTCCTTCAGCCAATTTTCTAATATTGTCCGTCTCATTGCCCCTTATATTTACATGCAATCTCTTTAAAGAAGGTAGTTGCACAATATCTTGAATCTTCACGTCTAATTCGCTAACGCATAATGTAAGATTTTCGAGGCCAGCAAGAGAGGTAGGTTCAATGTTGGCTGCTATTCTTTCAGGTATATTTAATCGTTTGAGAGCCTTTAATTTGCTCAAGAGGTTAGTAAATCGAGAAGCTATAAGATCGTCTTTACCTGTACAAAAAGTAATCCAAAGATGTTGAAGAGAAGTATTGACTGGCAATGACGTTACGTCATTGTCTTTTAGGACCTCTAGGCTAAAAACGATAATACTGGCAATATCGTGACTCAACAAAGGCTCAAGCAATCCATCAGAGGCCGACAAATGACCAGAGTGATTATCCAAATCAGGCAGAATCTTGACTTCTTGAATCTGAGAAAACTCTTTGAATACAGATGGTAACGCAGGAATAAGGGTATCTTCGATAAGAAACGGATCTAAAAGCTCTAATTTATTTTCGGGAAAGATGTTTCCTATGTTTCTATTGGTCTGATCGTATATCATAATCTTAGTTTCTGGAGTTCTTTGAAACCGAAACCCATTGATCACCTTATCCTCAGTATCTGAGGCATGCACACTTGTTATAGAAATCGCAAGAAGAAGTGAAAATATAATACGACGCAACATAATTAAAACTCCTTACATTAAAATATTTAGCAAAAGTTTTTAGTCTTTAACCTTTACTATTTAGATATGGTAAGCTTGGAAGTAGATTTCAATACTTGATATTTAAAAAATTATTTAAGTATCCATGTGAGGACTTTTAAGAATTATTTTAATAGTCTCATTATTATCCTTCCCTTCAGCTTGTTTCAAGAAGAGATAGAAATAATTTTAAGGATACTTGTGCCTTTTTAAGATGCTTTTTTTCTTGATTTCAAAAATTTCTCAAAATGATGAAGTCGATAATACTTATATTCAGAAACATCTACTACAGTGTAAGATTGATAACAATCTTTACCTTAGACTTGAGTTTTTTCCAAATAACAGACACAAGAATTGCTAACTTTGTATCATCTGCTAACTTGAGGAGAGACGCGCCCTCTGCGCTTTAAGATAGCAAGAACAGGAATGTTGCCTGGTTGCCAGTTGCCTCACAAGGCCCGTATGGTCATTTATTCACGCTGTCAAACATCCAATTTAGTCTAGTCTCTCTCTTCCCCGGTACCAAGGGAATTTGAGAACTTGTCCTCATCAAAATCATTGAAGATTTTAAGAGGGAAGTGTACATTCCTTCATGTACGGTTTCGTCAGTCACTAAGTCATTTTTTTATTTTTCTCTCTTTCTTTCATACGATGTTGATCCTTGGTTTAAGACGCAGAAAGTCATTCGCTTAAATTCATCCATTCAAACCCC
>Ga0097681_1000966_pt1 | contig 39795 bp, 40 predicted proteins | sample ThiBiot_750_plan_FD_72845 | JGI IMG/M metagenome (GOLD analysis project Ga0097681, IMG submission 72845) | Wastewater bioreactor microbial communities from Cape Town, South Africa - Thiocy_cont_750_plan - 1398105538144 (version 2) (version 2) ... | reverse complement strand
CTGGCGGCACAGCCGGGGGATGCGGCGGCGCTCTACAATCGCGGACTGGCGCGCCTGGCGCAGGGGCGCAGGGAAGATGCCCTGGCCGATTTCGAAGCGTCATCTGCCGCTGCCCCCGGATTTGTCGATCCGGTCTATCAGCGTGCCATCGCCCTGTCGCACCTGGGCCGCTTCGCAGAAGCCTTGCTCGCCTTCGACACGGCATTGGTACTGATGCCCAATGACCCCGAAATTCACAGCAACCGCAGCGTGGCGCTGTGGAATCTGGGCCGCCCGGAAGATGCGCTGGCCGGCGCCGAGGCCGCGCTGGCGCTGGATTCCGGCCTTGCCTCTGCCTGGTACAACAAGGGCGTAGCGCTGAAGGGGCTGGCGCACTTCCAGAAGGCGCTGGACGCCTTCGACCAGGTGGTAACCTTCGACGCCACCAATGCCGACGCCTGGAACAGCCGCGGCGCGGTGCTGCGCGTGCTGGGCAGGCCCACCGATGCGGTGGCCAGCTTTACCCGCGCCGTCGAATTGCGGCCCGGCCATGTGGAAGCACTCAGCAACCGCGCCTATACCGCCTGGACGGACCTGGGGCTTTACGAGCCGGCAATGGCCGACCTGAAAGCGGCGTTGAAGGCCCGGCCCGACCATCCCTACCTGGCGGGTGAACTGCTGCACTTGAAAATGCAGGGCGCGGACTGGCGGGACTACGAAACGCTGAAAGCCGGAATCGTCGATGCAGTGCGTGCCGGCAAACGCGCCATACGGCCCTTCGCCTATCAGGCAGTGTCGGACAGTCCGGCCGACATCAGGGCTTGTTCGGAAATCTTCGCCGCCGACCAATTCCCCGCCGTGGCGTCGCCCGCGCCGGCGACACGCCCCGATAGTGGCAAGCTGCGCGTCGGCTATGTCTCCGCCGATTTCCGCGAGCAGGCCACCGCCTATCTGATGGCGGGGCTTTACGAGCAGCACGACAAGGACAAATTCGAGGTCATCGCGTTCGACAATGGCGGCAGTGACGGCAGTCCCATGCGGGCCCGGTTGGAAAAGGCGATTGGGACATTCGTCGACATCAGCGACATGAGCGACGACGATGCAGCAGCAGCCGTGCGTACCGGGAAGATCGACATCCTGGTCAACCTGAACGGCTATTTCGGCAAGCCGCGCATGGGCATCTTCGCCCGCCGTCCCGCCCCCATTCAGGTGAACTATCTGGGTTTTCCCGCCACGCTTGGCGCGCCCTATATCGATTACATCATTGCCGACAGTATCGTGATCCCTGACGGAGAAGAGCGCTTCTACAGGGAAAGCGTGGTGCGCCTGCCCGGCAGCTATCAGGCCAATGACGACAAGCGTGCCATTGCCGGCGACACCAGCCGCGCCGCAAACGGTCTGCCCGATGGGGCCTTTGTCTTCTGCAACTTCAACCAGGGCTACAAGTTGACGCCCGTCATCTTCGACGCCTGGGCGCGCATCCTGAACCAGGTTCCAGGCAGCGTCCTATGGCTTCTGGATAGCCATGACGCCTTCCGCGCCAACCTGGCGCGCGAGGCCGAAGCACGCGGCATCTCTCGCGACCGGCTGGTCTTCGCCGCCGCCGTCGATCTGCCTCAGCATCTGGCCCGGTTGAAACTGGCCGACCTGTTCCTGGATGGCCTGCCCTATAATGCCCACACTACGGCGAGCGACGCGCTGTGGGCAGGCGTTCCGCTGCTGACTTGCCGGGGCACCGCCTTTGCGGGCCGGGTTGCGGCCAGCCTGCTGACGGCCGCCGGGGTGCCGGAACTGATCACGGAAAGCCTGGCGGAATACGAAATGCGGGCCGTCGCGCTGGCGGGCGACGCCGGGGCGCTCAAGGCGCTGCGCGAGAAGATCGCAACGAACCGCACCAGTTGCGCCCTGTTCGACACCAGGCGCACCACCCGCCATATAGAGGCGGCGTATCGGGGCATGTGGGAACGGCGCGACGCCGGACCTTCAGGCTTCAGCGTCGGCGAATAACCGCCTCAGCGAATGAATTGGTCGACGTACCCTTCGCCCAGGCCGATGGCCACATAATGCCTGCGGCACAGGTCGATCTTGGTGAAGACGTCCTCGTAGCCCAGCACCGCGCCGTCGGGATCGACGTAGAGCATCACGCCGTTCACCTGGAACAGGGTGATCATCTCTTCCACATCCTCGTCGACCACCAGCGTGTGGGTCTCACCCGGCGCCTCATAGACATAACCGCCCTCCTCAGCCACCCAGTCGTGCTCCAGATAGCGCCAGCGGCCCTTGATGACATAGCCGTGCACCGGCTGGGGATGGCGGTGACGCGACAGAACGCCGGATTTGCGCACACGCAGAAGATTCATCCAGTAGCCGCGGCTGGCGCAGAGGCATAGCGGCCGGAACCAGACATTTTCGGCCTGCGGTACCCAGATGCGCTCGTCCGCAGGGATAACGGCTGCAACCACCAGCTCGGGCGGCGATTCCTTTGGCTGGGCGTGGCGATACGGAATACGGGAATTGTCCTGGGTCATTGTCTTCACTTCTTATTTTGCGAGATAGCCGCCGTCGATAGGCATGATCATGCCGGTGATGAAACGCGCCGCATCGGAGCAGAGGAATGCCGCCGCGCCGCCAATGTCGTCGGGCCGGCCCCAGCGGCCCATGGGCGTGCGTCCCACGATGGCGGCAGAGCGTTCGGGGTCGGCCTGTGCGGCCCTGGTCAGTTCTGTCTCGATCCAGCCCGGCGCGATGGCATTGACGCGTATCTGCGGCGCCCAGGCCACCGCCAGCGATTTGGTGAGCTGGGCAACGCCGCCCTTGGAAGCGGTGTAGGCCGGCGTCATCGGCCCGCCAAAATAGGACCAGACCGAGGCGGTGTTGACGATCGCCCCGCCCTGCTTTTCCAGCAGGGGCCTGGCCGCCATGCACATGCGCATGGTCCCGGTAAGGTTGACGTCGATCACCCGCTGAAAGCCTTCGATGCTGAATTCCCGGCCGTCGCGCAAGATGATGCCGGCACAGTTGACCAGAACGTCCAGCCGCGACAGTTCGGCAACGCGGGCCGCGACGGCGGCATCGTCGGTCACATCCAGCCGCACGGCTTCGAGGTTTTCGCGCGCCGGGACGGCCGCGACTTCTTCGGGGGAAAGGCCGGTGACGGTGACGCCGAAGCCGGCATCCAGCAGCGCTTCGGCAATGCCAAATCCGATGCCGCGCGCGCCGCCGGTAATCAATGCCTGTTTCATCGCGCGGACCTTAGTGCAGGGCGCCGTTCCGCGAAAGGTGGGCGACAGCCCGGGCTTGGCGTGCGAAGATCGCGTGGACAGGAGCACTGCCCATGCGGCTCATGACCGCCCTCTTTGTCTTCATGCTGCTCGCCCCGCCGCTGGCGAAGGCGGCACCGGGCTGTTTCTATCCCAATGGCGATTTCGCGATGAATTGCGGCGGACACGGCACCATGCCCCCGGGCTGGCGTCCCTCGCCCGAGACTTATCGGAAATGGCTGGCTTCACGCCCCCAGCCGCCGGAGACGGGCGAAATTCTTGGCGCTTTCCTGGGGATTGCCGCGCTGTTCGCGCTGATAGCCCTGATGCCTCGCTTCGACGGCAGCCGAAGCGAGGACTGGTCGCGGGACCGCCCCTGACGACCCCGGCAGAGACCGTACCGGCTCAGAAATGCTTTTCCGCCTGGAACGGCCCGTGCACCACCGAGGCGCGCACCAGGAAGGCGGTGGACAGGCCGATCAGCAGGAAGCCGTTGATGCCCTCCAGAACTGTCAGCAGCCGCCAATGGGGATCGATCGTCATGCCGGCATAGCCGGTGGTGGAGAACATGGCCGTGGAAAGATAGAGCGCATCGGCGAAATCGTCCGTGGCGCCAAGCCCACGATAGGCCAGCGCCCAGGCCCATACCTCCACGGTGAGCAACGCCAGGATACCCAGAACGGTGCCGGTCATCACCACCGTGCGGCCCACGTCATGGCTGTGCAGACCCATATGGCGGGCCAGGGGAGGCGTAATGCCCGCGATCGCGATCAGTCCGGCAGTGTGGATCACCACCGACAGCGCCACGAGGCCGGAGCCCACGATCAGGTTCTGAAACAGGCCAATTTCCATGTTTTCATAATCGTGGCTGCGGCATGGGGCGCCTTGAGGCGGCGCAAAGCCCGCCGCCGTTGATCTGCCGCAAGGCGCGGACCTGCCGGGCGGCGCAGATTGAATACAGGAGGCCTTCCTTGAAACACGCCGTCATCTTTGCCCATCCCCGCGCTCGCAGCTTCACCGCCGCGGTGGCGGAGGCCTATGCCGGCGCGGTCAGAGCCTGCGGTGACATGGTCGAGGTGCGCGACCTTTACCGCATCGGCTTCGATCCTTGCCTGAGGGCCGAGGAGATTCCGGGCGAGGCCGACCCCGCCCCCGCGCCCGACGTTGCGGCCGAGCGCGAGCGACTGAAAGATTGCGGCGTCTTCGCACTTGTCTATCCCTTCTGGCTCAATGCCCCGCCCGCCATGCTCAAGGGCTATCTGGACCGCGTATTCGGCTTCGGCTTTGCCTTTGGCGGCGAGGGCCACAGTTTCAATCCGCTGCTGGGCGGGCGAAAGCTGATCAGCTTCACCTCCTCGGGGGCGCCCACCCAGTGGGTGGAACAGACCGGCGCACTGGCGGCCGAGCAGACCCTGTTCGATCGCTATTTTGCGGCGCTGTGCGGCATGACCACACTGGCGCATGTCCATTTCGGGGGGGTGGTGAACGGGGCCAGCCCGTCTTTCGTCAAGGCCCGGCTGGGAGACGTCGAAAGAACCGTTATCAAGCATTTCGGGAGGTGAAATGGCTCTTGGGAATACCCATCTCGGATCGCGCGTTGTCCCGCAGCATTTCCGGCTTGTGCCCGCAGTGACGCTGGAGGCGGTGCCATGAAAGTGGGGCCCTGGCATCTCGTGGTCTGGATCGATCACGAAATCGCCCATCTCTACGCCGAGACGCGTGGCGGGGTGGAAGAAATCGCCACGATTCTTGCCGGCAAGCTTGATAGCCACGCCCATCATCATTCGGACAGCACGGGTTCCGGTCACGCGGCGCCCGATACCCGCTTTCTGGCAGAGGTCACCCGGGCCACCCAGGGCGCCCGCGAGATCCTGATTGTAGGGCCGTCCGACAGCCGTACAGCGCTCCGCAACCACATGGAAAGTCACGCCCAGCCCATGGCTAACCGCATCGTCGGCGTTGAACCCATGCCTCGATCGAGCGAGCGGGAAATCCACAAATTCGCCCGCCGCTATTTCCGCCGCCATGACCTGACGACACCTCGGGGCGCATCAGATGGAATCAATTGAGCCGGAGACCACAATGATCACCGATATCCGCGTTGACCCTGGCCTGTGGCGAAACTCCATGCTGCCGGAAGGCTTCATAGAGCATTGGCTGCGACCCGACGGGGCACGGGTCGAAGCGGGGGATCCGATCGCCGCCATCCGCATCGAGGAGTCGCTGCATGAACTGGCCGCGCCCTCCCGCGGCCGCCTTCACATTCTGCAGAAGGACAATGCGGTGATCGAGCCGGGCATGGTGATCGGCGAGATCGTGCGCAACCTGCCTGCCGCCGGCTGAAGCGTGCGCCGCCGATATCAGTGGGACATCAGCACGCAGAAGCTCGGGTCCATCAGGATATCGCTGGTAACGCCGCCGAAGACGAACTCGCTGACGCGGCTGTGCCCCCAGGCACCTGCCACCAGAAGATCGCAGCGCCTGTCCAGCAGTTCGGCATGCAGATAGCCTGCCTCGGTTCCATCGCCGGCGATGGCCTGGGGCGTGGCGCTGACGCCATGTTCGCCCAGCCAGGCGGCCACATCCTCGACACGGCCCTGCGCACTCAGCCGCTCCTTCTCACCGGCGATTTCCAGCACCGTCACCTGGCCGGCCTCCTTCAGCAGCGGCAGGGCGTCGGCGGCGGCGCGGCGGGTTTCGCGCGTCTCCTTCCAGCCGATAAAGACATGGCGCAAGGGCAGCGACGAAACGCCCTTGGGCACCAGCAGCAGTGGACGGCCCGCGCGCATGGCCAGTTCACCGACTTTTACCCGGCGGCTTTCATCCAGCAGACTGGGCCCCAGATCCCTGCCGGTGATGATGAGGTCGGCGGCGCGCGCCTGGTCGGCGATATAGCCGGCCAGCGATTCGTAGGTGATCAGGCTGCGCCATTCCAGCGCACGCGCGCGGCCGGACATGGCCTTGCGGAATTCCTCCTCGGTCTCGGCGAGCTGGTCGCTGATCTCACTGCGGTCGATGGTGACGGCCTCGGTCGCCATCAGCCCCTCGTCGTAGAGGATCGGCAACGGCTGGCACGCGGCAATGCCGATCACCCGTGCGGCGAAGCGGTTCGCCAATTCGCCAGTGACGTTGAGGATGCCGGAATTGTCCGCATCCAACTCGAGATGCACCATCAAGGTTTTGAATGTCATTGCACGTCTCCTGGCCCGTTAAATGGATGTTGGCCGACTGGGGACCGGGCTGCGTTGATCCGCCTCAACCGGACGGCGCGCATTCGCCACCAGGCAGGCGATGGCGCAGGAAGCAAGCCGGGTGCCCGGCGGATCGGCCCGACTGGTCAGGATTATGGGCACCCGGGCGCCCAGCACGATGCCCGCGCCGTCAGCACCGCCGAAATAGGTAAGTTGCTTGGCCAGCATATTGCCGGATTCCAGGTCCGGCACCAGCAGGATATCCGCCTGCCCGGCCACCGCAGAGACGATGTTCTTGGTATGCGCGGCCTGGGGGCTTATTGCATTGTCGAAAGCCAGCGGGCCGTCCAGTACCGCGCCGGCGATCTGCCCGCGATCAGCCATCTTGCACAGCGCCGCCGCGTCCAGCGTGGACGGCATGCGCGCACTCACTGTCTCGACCGCGGAAAGGATGGCCAGCTTGGGCGTTTCGATGCCGATTGTATGGGCGAGGTCGATGGCGTTGCGGCAGATATCGGCCTTTTCCGCCAGGCTGGGGGCGATATTGATGGCGGCATCCGTGATCAGCAGCGGGCGGGGATAGTCCGCCACGTCGAACAGATAGACATGGCTGATCCGCCGCTCGGTGCGCAGGCCGCAATCGGGCGCCACCACCGCATGCATCAACTCATCGGTGTGCAGGCTGCCTTTCATCAGCGCCTCTGCCTGGCCCGCGCGGGCCAGCGCCACGGCAGCATCCGCCGCGGCGTGGCTATGGGGCACCGCCACCAGCGGAAATGTCGAGATATCCAGCGCCTCGGCCGCGGCGACGGCACGGATCTTGTGCTCTGGGCCCACCAGGATCGGTGCGATGAGTCCGGCTGCTGCAGCTTCCAGCGCCGCGCGCAGCGATGGGCCATCGCAGGGGTGCACCACGGCAGTGACGGCCGGCGCAAGCGCCTTGCAGCGGTCTATGAGCTGCTGATGGCGCACATGGTCGTTGACCCGGATGTCGGGTGCCTCGCCGCAGGACAGACGGACCTTCTGCGTAGGTGCGCGAACCGTAAGGATGCCGCTGAACGCCAGTTCGCCCCTGCAATCGGTGGCCAGACAGTCCAGCACCACCACGTCCAGGGCCCGCTTTTCGCGCACCGTCAGCCGGATTTCGATGGCATCGCCCGGTGCGACCGGCACCGCAAAATTCAATTCCAGCCCCAGCGGGAGCGTGCCGGGCCCGGGAAATTGCGCGCCAACCAGTAGCGCCATCACAGGCCCCGCCCACGCGCCGCAATCAGGCAGGCCCGACAACACGGCCAGAAGCTGGGCGTCCCGCGGTGTCAAGTGGCGTGCAACGTTCAGCGTTTCGCCGACCTGGAGTTCGTCAAACGTCCGGTTTTCGATGACCCGTGCCATGGCGGCAATCTGGCCTGACCGGGGCGAACCGCCTTGATCCGCCGCAACAGAAATCGTGTCAGGCAATGATGCGCAAGACTGCCTCGGACAGGATTCCGTCCAGCAGCGGCTTTTCCAGCACACAAAAGATGCCCAGCGCGTGAGCCTGGCGCCTGATCGCCTCGGTGACCGGAGCGGTGATCATGATAATGGGCAGCGTGACATGGCGCTCAGCCAAAGCCTTGACCACCGCAAACCCGTCCAGGCCAGGCATCTTGCAGTCCAGCACCAGGCAATCCGCCTTCGCCAAATCGCCCTCGCTTAGCAGCCGGGCACCACTTTCCCAGGTCTGGACGGCCATGCCATCCAGTTCCAGAGCGAATTTCAGGGAATCGCGAACCGCGCGGTCATCATCTACGAGATGAACCCGCGTCTTGCAACTTTGTGCAACCTGATACACAGGCGATAACCTCGGAAAAGTGTTTAAAAATCGCTCAGCCTTCTCCGGTACGCCTTGATCCAGCGCAAGTCCCCGGCATCCGCCCGGTCAGAAGGCACAGGCGCACCAGCTCGGACAGGCTGGAGACCCCCGTCTTGGTCATCACATGGGCCCGGTGCACTTCTACGGTGCGCGGACTGATGCCCAGGTCGTAGGCGATGGTCTTGTTGGGATTGCCCGCCAACAGGCCGTCCAGGACCTGCAGCTCCCGCTCCGACAGGGAATTCAGCCGTGCCCGGAATTTGAGGGCCGTGGCGTCCGTCGCTTCGGACCGGATCAACCGGGTATGAGCGGCGCGGATCGCGCCCAGCAGGACCTCATCCGAAAAAGGCTTCTCGATGAAATCAATCGCGCCCTCCTTCATGGCTTCGACCGCCAGGGGTACGTCGGCATGGCCGGTCATGATGATCACCGGCACGGCGGCATCGCGGGCGCGCAGGCGCCTGAGCAACTCCAGCCCGTCCATGCCGGGCATGCGTACGTCGCTGACCACACAGGCCCGCTGGCCCGGCGCATACTGTTCCAGGAAGGCGTCGGCGGACTCGTAGACCAACACCGCCATGCCGGCGGTCCCCAGCAGGAAAGCCAGAGAGCGGCGCACATCTTCGTCGTCATCGATCAGGTGGACCAGACCGTTATCCGCCATTCTCAATCTCCTGTGGCTCTATCCTGCGCAGGGTCAGGCGGAAGATCGTCCCGCCCCCCGGATTGTCCTCCGCCCACAATCTTCCTCCATGGGACTCCACAATCGTGCGGGAAATCGACAGCCCCACCCCCATGCCCTGGCGCTTGGTGGTCATGAAGGGCTGGAACAGCTTGGCGGCGATCTCCGGCGCGATGCCAGGACCGGTGTCGGCGACCATCATCTCTATTGTATCCCGGTCCAGCCTGCGGGTGGCAACCTTGAGTTGGCGGTGATCGACCTCCTGCATCGCTTCCAGCGCGTTTCGTATAAGGTTATGAATGACTTGCTGGATCTGAATCTTGTCGACCAGAACGAGGTCCGCCTCTGGATCGAAATCATAGCTGATATGGGCGCCGATCTGTTTGGCACCCACCAGGGCCAGGGCGGCCGCCTCTTCGATCAGCTTGCGCAGGTTCTCTGCGCAGCGGTCGCTCTCGCCCCGGGATACGAATTCGCGCAGCCGCTTGATGATCTGGCCGGCCCGCAGCGCCTGTTCGGCGGCATTGTCGATTGCGCCGCGCACCAGGGCCAGGTCGCCGCTGCGTCCGGCATCCAGCAGGCGACGTGCGCCGCTGAGATAGTTGGCCGCCGCGGTCAGCGGCTGGTTGAGCTCATGCGCCAGAGTTGATGCCATCTCGCCCAGCGCAGTGAAGCGCGACATGAAAATAAGCTCGGCCTGCAGATCCTGCAGACGCTGCTGGGTTTTCTGCCGATCGGTGATGTCGCGCACGAAGCCGGTGAAGAAGCGACCCTGCCCCGAGACCATCTCGCCCACCGCCAGTTCCATGGGAAAGGTGGAGCCGTCGCGGCGCTGGCCCACGACCAGCCGCCCGGTGCCGATGATGCGCTTCTCTCCCGTGGTCAGGTAGCGCCTCAAATAGCCATCATGCTGGCTGCGATAAGGCTCGGGCATCAGCATGCTGACGTTTTTGCCAACCACCTCCTCGGCCTTGTAGCCGAACAGGGTCTCGGCAGTGGCGCTGAAGGAATGCATGATGCCGGCAGTGTCAATGACCACCATGGCATCGGGCACGGTCTGGAGTACCGACTTGAGATGGGCCTCGCTTCGGCGCAGCGCATCCTGTGCCGCCTTGGCCGTGGTGATGTCGCGCGCCACCGTAGAGGCGCCGATCAGTTCGCCCGCCGCGTTCCACACAGGCGATACCGTCATCGACACGTCAATGATGCGCCCATCCTTGCAGCGCCGGCGCGTTTCGAAATGATCGACCCTTTCCTCCCGGCTTATGCGAGCCAGGATTGCGGCTTCCTCGTCTTCCAAACCGGGCGGCAGCAGATTGGCAATGGGCTGGCCGGTCATTTCTGCGGCGCTGTAGCCGAAAATCTGCTCGGCCGCCCGATTCCAGTCGGTGACGATGCCCTTCAGCGTCTTGCCTATGATGGCGTCGTCCGATGAGGAGATGATCGCTGCGAGCCGGGAATCGGCGGCACGGCCGGCGTGGCGCTGGCCGATGTCAATCATGATGCCGCCTGCCGCCCGTTCCCCTGGTGGGGCGCAGCCGCGCATTCGCCGCCAATTGCCCAGGACGGTGCGAAAATCCAGATCGTGCAGCCGACCCATCGCCAGGCATTCACGCAGCGACCGCTCCATGATGGAGCGGTCATCCGCATGCACCAGCGCCAGAAACTGCTGTTGATCCAGTTGTGCCGCCGGCGCATCCAGCAGTGTCGCAGCCAGCGGGGACAGCTTCAGCCGGTCCGCGGCGAGATCCCAGCGCCATATCCCGGTTTGTGCCCCGGTCAGAGCTGCGACAGCGTCGCAATTTGCCGCAATGTCAGTCGGGAGATTCATGGCCGCAGCCTAGCCCGATCGACACCCCGTTCGCCAGCCACCGGGTAAGGCTACGTAATAGCCCTAAGGAGCTAACCGGATTTCGGCCCCCTGCCCCGCCCTCTAGAAAGACACCGTCCAATAACGGAGGCGGTAATGACGGCGCAAATGATGGTCAATACGGCGGGTGCCAGGGCGTATACGGGTTCATTGGGCGGTATGGCTGAGGCGGCCGAGCCGCTGCGCGCCGCGGGTACCGTGATCCGCTTTGCCCAGGGCTGCGAGATTTTCGCCGAGGGCGACGACAGCGACGTCTTCTACAAGGTCCTCTCCGGTGTCGTGCGGGTTTGCAAATTCCTTTCCGACGGCCGCCGCCAGATCGAGGCCTTTCACATCGCAGGCGACATTTTCGGCATGGACCTGGGTGACGCCCGTGGCCTGTCAGCCGAGACAGTCAGCGAGTGCACCCTCGTCTGCTATCGCCGGCGCCAGGTCGACATGCTGGCCGCGAAGGACGAGGCGGTGACCCGCCATCTGTTGCACTTTGCGATGGAAAATCTTGCCCATGCCCGCGGGCATTGCCTGCTGCTGGGCCGTCGCAGCGCCGCCGAGAAGCTGGCCGTATTCCTGCTGGAATGGGCGGACCGCTCCACCGAACCCGCCATAGTGCACCTGGCAATGACCCGCCAGGACATCGCCGACTATCTGGGCCTGACCATCGAGACGGTCTCGCGCACCTTTTCCCAGTTCGAGCGCGATGGGCTGATTGCCCTGGTCGGCACCCGCGAGGTCCATCTGAAGAAGATGGCAGCCCTGGAGCATGTGGCGGCGCGATAATGGCCCGCTATCCGCAAGTCCATCTCGGTTATTTCCACCTCACCGAAACCGGATGGATACGCCAACGCGAAATCGCTCCGCTGCCGAACGGGTGCCAGGAAACCTGGCGTTATGAGTCCGAACAGCTTTCCGAAGATGCGAAAGAGCGTGTCTGCCTGACCCGCGTGTGGAGCCGGCCAGACGCGAGCCCGCAAACGCTGGAAGCTCTGCATGCGCGGTTCGGCGAACCATTGGAGCCGACACCAGCCCGAAACGTCACCCTGGAATGCGATGTGTAAGATCGCGCACAAACGATGCCGAGAGGAGGAATGCATGCTTGGGACGATGGACTACGCTTTCCTGGCCCTTGTCGTGGGCGCACTGGCCCTGTTGGGTGGCGCCCTGGCCTGGGCGTCCTGGATGGAGTCCCGCGGGGCGGAAAAGTGAAAACGCCCGCTCGCAGGGCGCTTCAGCATGCGCTGGCCATTACCGCCGGCGTTCTCTGTTTTGCCCTTGTCTTCATGTACACGGGAGAAGCCGATCTACTTTATGCCCTGGGCAGCGGCCTGGGTGCGACGATTTTCATCTATGCGTCATCGCATCTGATCGGCAGCTCCCGCCATTGAGGAGGGTACGGCATGGCAAATGATCTGGTCTTTGTGTTTTTTATCTTGGCGGCCTTGCTGTCGGCCGGTCTTGGGCTGCACGATACCGGCGCGCGCCGCGCGCCGGTGACCCGCCGCTAGGGCCATCCGGCCCGGTGTCCAGGAAGGCGTCCGAAACGGGGCCATGAACGAAATCGACCTGCTTGCGCGCGCTGGCATTGCTGCTGCAATCGGCCTGCTGATCGGCATCGAGCGGGGCTGGCAGGAACGGGAGGGGGTGGCCGGCTCGCGCGTGGCGGGCGTGCGGACCTTCACCCTGATCGGCCTTCTGGGCGGGATCGCGGGCCTATTGTCGGGCGCAGCGCCCGATCTGTTGCCGGGATTGTTCTTCCTGGGCTTCGCTTTGACCTTTGGTGTCTTCGAATGGCGAAAGTCGACGGTTCAGGACAACCTCTCGGCCACCGGCCTGGTCGCCGGGCTTCTGACCTTTGCTCTGGGCGTCTATGCCGCGCGAGGACAGATGGCGGTGGCCGTGGCGGGAGGCGTGGTGACGGCCGCCGTGCTGGCCGAGCGCCAGGTGATGCACTCTTTCCTGCGAAGCCTGAGCTGGGTCGAGTTGCGTTCAGCGCTTGTCCTACTGATGATGACGGCCGTACTGCTGCCGGCTCTGCCCGACAGGCCTGTCGATCCCTGGGGTGCGCTGAACCCATATCAGATCTGGCTGATGACCGTCCTTGCGGGGGCGGTCAGCTATGCCGGCTATGGAGCCGTGCGTCTGGCCGGTCCGCGTGGCCTTTTCTATGCGGGCGCGCTGGGCGGCCTCGTCACCTCCACCACCGTGACCTGGACATTCGCGCGGCTGGTCCCGCGCCGGCTGGCAGCGCCGCAGGCCGTGATGGCCGCCATCCTGGCTGCCTGGATCGTCTCGCTGCTGCGCATGATGCTGCTGGCGGTGGTGATCGCGCCCGCCCTGCTGCAGCTCATGGCGGGGCCGGTAGCCGCGGCAGCGCTGGTACTGCTGATCCCCGCAGTGCTGGCCTGGCGCGCCGCCGGACAGGCGGAGACACAAGCCCTGCCCCTCGACAACCCCATTGACCTGCCGCTGCTGCTGCGTTTCACCGCCCTTCTGACGGTGATCATGCTGCTGGCCAAGCTGGTGACCGGCCCAGGCGGCCTTCTCGCCCTGGGCGGTTTGTCCGGCCTGCTGGATGTCGATCCGGTCACCCTGTCCATGTCGCGGATGACCCATACGGGCCTGGCCCCAGCGCTCGCCGTGGCCACGATCCTGATCGCCGCCGCCGCCAATGGTCTGACCAAATCGGTGCTGGCGGTCGCGTTCGGCGGCTGGCGGCTGGGCCTGGTCCTCAGCGGCCTGGCGCTGGCCGCCTTCGCCGCGGGCGTGGCGGCCTGGTTCCTGCAGGGACCCTAGCGCGTCAACAGTCCGCCGATCCGGGCCATCACCGAGAGCATGATGGCGATCAGGCTGAGCGAGAACCCCATGAGGAAGCCGAGATCATAGCCAAAACCGGAATTGGGATAGGCGTATATCCGCACCTGCCAGAACAGGCTGGCGGCCAGCGCCAGGATCGCAACCAGGCCATGCAGGAGCCCTGCGAAAAATCCGGGCGCGTCCGCCTGCGCTGCGGGCTGGGTGGCACAACCCGCCAGCAGCAGAAGCAAGTTGAGAGACAGGAGGCGGCGCATGGCTGCAGCTTCGGCGGCCTGGCGCCGTCCGTCCTTGCGCCAGATCAAGAGCCCGCTCACGCCGCCCCGCGGCGGGCGAGGGTCCAGGTTATGTAATAGATCAATCCCGCTCCATTCCAGATCAGGAAGAACAGGCGGGTAATATGTGGCAGGCTGAAAAACAGGTACAGGCAGCCCAGCACGGTCAAGGGCCCCACCAGCCAGGGCAGCGGGGCCAGGAACAGGCGCGGTCCGTGAAATCGTCGCCGCATCGCCATCATGCAGACCGCCACCGCGATGAACGCCAACAGCGTGCCGGCATTGGCCAGCGCCGCGATGTCGGCCAGCGGCACCAATCCCGCCAGAATCCCTACCAGAACCGCGGTCAGCGCCGTGATGCGCACCGGCGTGCCGCGCGCACCGACACGCGCCAGCCCGTGCGGCAAAAGGCCGTCGCGCGCCATCGCAAAGAAGATGCGACTTTGCCCGAACAGGAAGGCCAGGATCACGGTGGGCAGGGCGACGATCGCCGCCGCCCCGATCGCCACCGCCGCGCCGCCGCTGCCGATGCTGCGCAGGATCTGCGCCAGCGGCTCGGGACTGTGGGCGAAGCCGGTATAACTCATCGCCCCCACCGCGACCGCCGCCACCAGCACATAGAGCGCGGTGCACACCGCCATCGAGCCGATGATGCCGATGGGCAGGTTGCGCCCCGGATTCCTGGTTTCCTCGGCGGCGGTGGAAATCGCATCGAAGCCATAGAAGGCAAAGAAGATGATCGCCGCCGCCGCCATCACGCCGTGGGCCGTGCCGTTCACGTCGTGGGCGGAAAAGCCGAACGGCATGTAGGGACGGTAATGGGCGATGTCGAAATGCGGCAGCGCCACGGCCACGAAGATCAGCAGCGCGATGATCTTCACCATCACCAGCACCGAATTGACGTTGGCGCTTTCGCGTGTGCCTGCCATCAGGGCGCCGGCCACCAGCACCAAGATCAGGATCGCCGGCAGGTTGATGAGGCCGTGGTCCAGCGGTCCAGCCAGCAGGGCATGGGGCAGCGGCCATCCCATGGAGGCCAGGAAGCCGCCGGCATAGCCCGACCAGCCCACCGCCACCGTGCTGACCACCAGCGAATATTCCAGGATCAGGCTCCAGCCCACCACCCAGGCGATCGCCTCGCCCAGCACCACATAGGTATAGGTATAGGCGCTGCCGGAGGCCGGAATGGCGGTCGAGACATCGGCATAGGCCAGCGCGGCGCAGGCGCAGATCAAGCCCGCCACCAGGAAGGACAGCGTGACCGCGGGGCCCGCAAGGTTGGCCCCGACGCCCACCAGCGTATAGATGCCGGTGCCGACGATGCCGCCCACGCCCAGCGCCACCAGGTGCCACCAGTCCAGCGTCGGCCGAAGCCGCTGGTCATGGGGGATGGAGTCGAGGTCGATGGTCTTGCGCCGCAGCCACTGATTCATGGCCGCGAGCATCGGGGGGCGAGCCGGCATTTTCAAGCTGCCCGCACCACGGCAAACGCCATTTCAGACACGGCGAAAGAAACCTGCGTGGCCGGCAATCTTCGCGACCGCTTTGTTGCCGTCAATCATACCAGCCGGGTGCTTTTATCGCCGTCGCATACCAGTCGATGGCATGGCCTATCCATAGCTGGGCATGGTTCGCCTTGAGGAAGTCTTCGACTTTGCGGCGGGAGGCGGGCGTCAGTCCGCCCTGCTCGCGCGGCGGCACACGGCCAAGGCGCCGCTCGGCGCTGTAGTGATAAAGATCGCCCGAGATCACCACGCCGCCGGTATGCGCCAGCTTTACATAGAGCGACTGGTGGCCGGGGGAATGGCCGGGCGTGGACAGAAGCACCACGCTGCCGTCGTCGAAGACGTCGTAATCGCCGTCGATGAAGCGGATGTGCGGCGCATGTTCCAGCGCAGAATAATTCGGCAGGGCCTGTTTGTTGGCGGACGGCCCGAACATGAAATCATACTCCGCTTTGCGCGCCAGCCAGGTCGATCCGGCAAAGGCATCGGCGTTGCCGACATGGTCCCAGTGGGAATGGGAAATCGCCAGCCAGGTGATCATGGCGGGGGTGACGCCGATATTGGCCAGCTCGCCCGTCAGGGTGGTGAATTTCAGGATGCCCTCGCGCCCCATCATGTCTTCATAGATGGGTCGGCCGACATGGCTGTCCGGCAGGCCGGTGTCGAACAGCAAAATCCCCTTGGGGTGCATCACCAGGAAACAGGGATCGGAGAAGTTGGTGTTGCCGGCTTCATCCTTCGTCAGGCCGAAATTCTCCGGCAGGTTGGAGATGATGGTGCCGCAGTCGAGCACGTAAAGCCTGACCCCGGCCGGATGCGGCAGGGCGGGCAATCCCGTCTGGGCGGCGGCGGGCAGGACCAGCCCGGCCAGCAGGATCAATGCCAGGCCAATGCGGTGAAACATGACGCCCCCGTGGTTCTTTCGACCATGAGGCGCCGAAACGGGGCAGGCTGGCAAGGGGTGCGGGACAAGCGGCGGACAGGCCCGGCCGGCCGGCGCGGCATAGTGGGGGCGTGGTGGCCGGGAAAGCCCACAGCCACAGGCACGGGATGAATCTTCGTTTTTTCACTTTTCGCCACCCCCCTCCCCCCTGCGGCGTGGACAAGAAGTAGATAGTGACGGCGGCAACAGGGGGACGGCGGGGCGGACGGAGGAGCGGAATTGGCGTCGGCGGCGCATCTCATGCCGCCAGTATCGCACAGCCGCAGAGGCAGGTGGATAAGGCGGAACCGACTCAGCACACCGCCGAGTTACGTATTGTGTCCCCGAAATTCTCTCCCTTGGGAGTCAAGTCCTCTCACCGCCAAAATTTCAAAGCGATGACGACAGCGACCGCAACGCTGACCCAAAGCAGGGAATGTGCGGACTTCTGCAGTGCCGAAAGCTTGTCGAGCAAGGCTCGTGAGACCTGCCGCATATCGCTGAAGTCTTCGACCTGACCAGGTTCGGCCGGCAGTTCCGCGTCGGCGAATGCAGCTTTGTATTGGAAGTTAAAAGCAGCTTCGGTGATAGGAACCTGCTCCTTTTTTTCGTTGTCCCATTTCAAATGGCTGCCATCTGGCTCCCATCCGTAATCGAAGAATTCCCGCTTAAACTTGAGCATCAAAGTTGTTGGGACACAGCCTGCGGTCAGGTTCGCGGACAGCTTGTCGAACGCCACTCTCGGCAATATCAAATAAAAAACGAGAGAGCTGCCTAGTTCATCTTCCCCATCCGAGGATCGAAAAGGGGTACATATTTCAAGTGGCTTTCTAGGTCTTCGACATAATCACTGCAGAAGACGCTTAGGGCTGCCCCTATCTTCACGGAATTCTTTTGAAGAAAACCACGCGCGGGATTTACGAAAACCTCGCCGGTCTTCAGGGAAAGCATCCCTCGATCATGCATGCAAACTTGAAAGTGCAGACGCTCGCTTGTTCCTGGCTGGCCGTGCCCCGCGCGTTCAGTCCATGAACCTAATTCGGCGCGCGCCGAAGTAATCTCCAACGTCAAATACATTTCGCCCCTCCCCTTGCCTGCGGCAAGGCTACGGCTGCTGGCGCCCCGCGCCAACCCGCCAGGATCGCGCAGCAGCGCCGTTCTTCGGCCAGGGGCATCCACAGGCCCCTTTCCGAGGGCGCCCGCCAGCGGCCTTCCTAGCGAGTCCAGGGCAGTCTCAGGGAAGCAGATAAAATGCGCATATTCCCAAATCCAAATGTATGGCCTGGGAATAGCCCTTTTTAGGGCGCTGATCTTTATGAAGGAATGGTGGGTGACGTAGGAATCGAACCTACGACCCGCTGATTAAGAGTCAGCTGCTCTACCAACTGAGCTAGTCACCCATCAGGCGTAGGCGCGAGCCGGAGCCGCACTTGAAGCCGGCCGGTCTGGGTCATGGACCGGAGGGCGGCTTATAGCCAAGGGGTCCTGCCATGTCCACTGACTTCGGCCGCCATCCACACCCCTGAAAATTCAGGGAAATCGGCGCCATCGCGGCCCGGCGCCGGCCATTCCAGAAAACACGAGCCCGGCATTCCGCCGGGCGACCCGCCGCATCCGCCAGCTTCCTCCCCCCTTCGGCACGCCAGCGCCTTCGAAGGGGGAGATGTCGCAGCGATGGGTCTGCGGCACGCAGACCGATCTGCGACAGAGGGGGTGATTAAATAATCCCACCACTATGGCGCGGAATCTCCACCTGGCGGTGGATATGCACGCTCATCAGCAGGCCGAAGCCGAACATCACGGTCAGCATGGCGCTGCCGCCATAGGACAGAAGCGGCATGGGGATGCCCACCACGGGGATCAGGCCCATCACCATCGCCCCGTTGATCATGATGTAGAAGAAGAAATTCAGGATCACGCCCATCGCCAAAAGGCGGCCAAACTGGCTGCGGGCGCTGATCGCGGTCTGCAGGCCATAGAAGATCACCACCGCGAACAGGATCAGCAGCGCCAGGGCGCCGACAAAGCCGAATTCCTCGCAGAAGCTGGTCCAGATGAAGTCGGTCTGCTTTTCGGGCAGGAAGTTCAGCCGGCTCTGGGTGCCCTGCAGGAACCCCTTGCCCGACACGCCGCCCGAGCCGATGGCGATCTTGGCCTGGGTGATGTTCCAGCCCGCGCCCAGGGAGTCCGCCTCAGGGTTCAGGAAGGTCTCCACCCGCGCCTTCTGATAGTCATGCAGCCAAAAGCGCCAGGCCAGCGGCACCGCTGCGGCCACCGCCGCCAGGGTGGGGGCGATCCACCACCAGGAAAGCCCGGCCAGGAACAGCAGCGAACAGCCGTCGGCAACGATGATCAGGGTGGTGCCCAGGTTGGGCTGCAAAAACACGAAGATGGCCGGCACCGCGATCATGGCCAGGCCGATGGCCAGTGGGACGGGCTTGGAGACTTCCTCGACGCTCTTGCCGTGCAGATAGCGCGACAGGGCCAGCACCAGGCTGATTTTCATGAGCTCGGACGGTTGCAGGTCCAGAGGGCCCAGGCTGATCCAGCGCTGCGCGCCAAGGCCCACATGGCCCACAACGTCCACTGCGATCAGCAGCAGCAGTGCGACGCCATAGGCGGGATAGGCCAGGCTCATCCACATGCGGATGTCGATGGTCGCCGCCAGCAGCATCACGATCAGGCCCAGGGTGAAATGGCCGATCTGGCGCAGCGCCCAGGGCTGGAAATGGCCGCCCGCCACCGAATAGAGCATGGCGATACCGGCGATGGCGATCAGCACGATCAGGAGTACCAGACCCCAATTGATCTCCATCAGCTTGTCGGCGACGGTGAGCGTGCGCTTGGCGGCGGCGTAGGGGCGAAGCGCCATCAGCCGCCCGCCTTGTAAGACGCCGGAATGATCGCGCTTTGCCTGCCGGACTGTTCGGGCTGGAAGGCGGCGGCCGAAGTCACCGGCCAGGCCGCCGGGTGCCGTGCCGGGTCGCGTTGCTGGCAGAACAGCATGATGTCGTGCGCCGCGACGACCTGGGGATGGCCGACGGCACCATGTTCGACCACGCTGACAATGGCGTAGCGCGGGCTATCCACCGGCGCGAAGCCGATGAACAGGCCGTGGTCGCGCAGCTTCCAGTCCAGATGGGCGTCCTTGGTGATACCGCGGGCATGTTCCTCGCGGCTGTAGACGCGCACCTGCGCGGTGCCGGTCTTGCCCGCCATCTCGAAGCCGGGCTGGGCGATACGCCAAGTATAGGCCGTTCCGCCCGGATCGTTCATCACCTTGTTCATGCCGCTGCGCACCGTGGCCAGGGCCTCGTCGCTGAAATTCAGCCTGGGCGCCTCGGACCTCTGGACCAGCTTTGCGCCGACGCTGTGCACCAGCCTGGGCAGGACGGCGCGGCCAGAGGCGATGCGCGCGGCCTGCACGCACAGCTGCAGGGGCGTGGCGGTGACATAGCCCTGCCCGATGCCGACGCTGAGCGTGTCGCCCTGCTGCCAGGACTGGTGATAGGTCTTCTGTTTCCATTCGCGGCTGGGAACTAGGCCCGAACGCTCGCCCGGAAGTTCGATGCCGGTGGCCGCGCCCAGGCCCAGCATGCGGGCGGCGGCCGCGATGCGATCGATGCCCACGCGCCGCGCGGTTTCATAGAAGAAGACGTCGCAACTGTGCTGAAGCGCGCCTTCCACGTCCAGCGAACCGTGGCCGCCCTTGCGCCAGCAATGGAATTGATGGCCGCCGAACACGAAGACGCCGTTGCAATGGACATGATAATCGGGCGTGGCGATTCCCGCCTCGATCGCAGCCAGCGCGACGGCGGGCTTGAAGGTCGAGCCGGGCGGATAGGTGCCGCCCATCACCTTGTTGAGCAGGGGCTTGTGGTCGTTGGTGGTCAGCCCGCGCCACTCTTCCCCCGTCAGACCGACATTGAACAGGTTGGGGTCGAAGCCCGGCGTGGACGCCAGCGCGATCACATCGCCATTGGTGACGTCCATGACAACGCAGGCGGCGCTTTCGCCTGCCAGCTTTTCGCTGGCCACCTGCTGCACCTGGCGGTCGATGGTCAGCCATACATCCTCTCCCGGCGTTCCGGGGTTCTTGCCCAGCTCGCGGATGATGCGGCCATAGGCATTGACCTCGACGCGGGAGGCGCCGGCGGTGCCGCGCACATTCTCTTCATATTCGCGCTCTATTCCGCGCTTGCCGATGCGATAGCCTGGCAGCGACAGCAACGGATCGTCATCGCGCTTCAGTTCCTCGGGCGAGACGGCGGCGACATAGCCCAGGACGTGCACCATCTGCGGCCCGAAGGGATAGTCACGGGTCTCGCCCACATCGGGTTGAATTCCCGGCAGATAGGGCAGATGCAGGTTGATGCGGGAGAAGTCCTCCCAGCTCAGATTCTCGACCACCGGCACCGGCACGAACTTCTTGTTCATGGCGACGTCGTGCATCACCTTTTTTTTCTGTTGGTCGGTGAGGAAGATCACCTTGCCGATATTGTCCAGCGCATTTGCGACGCCTTCGGTCGCCTGCTCGGACACCAGAAGCACGCGATAATTGCGCCGGTTGCTGGCCAGTTCGGTACCGAAGCGGTCCAGGATGCGTCCGCGCGGCGGCACGATCAGCCGCTCGGAAATGCGGTTGTCTTCGGCCTCCACCATGTACTGGCTGCCGTCGCGGATCTGCAGCTGGTAGAGGCGGCCGGCCAGGATGGCAAAAATCGCCGTCATGCCTCCGCCCATGCCGGCGGCGCGGCGGGTGAAGGTGGCGTAACGGCTCTTGTCCTTCTTGTCGAAGAGCGGCATCAGATGTCGCTCCGCAACGGACCAACCAGGCGGCGGTGCAGCCAGCCCATCAAGAGCGCGGTGGGCGCATAGAATATGACTGTTATCACGAGCTCGCTGACCATGGGACCGATCGGCGGCAGGTGGGCGCCTTGCGTCAAAAGCGCCAGGAACGCCACCGTGCACCAGGCGACCGCGCAACAAATGGCGGCGGCGCTGGCAAAGCCGAGCACAGCGGCCAGGCCCGACAGGCTTGCGAAGCTGTCACGCTGACGCGCCACCAGCACATAGGTCAGCACGAAGGCGAGGGTCCACACGCCCGGCGGGCCGCCCGACAGCACGTCCTCTGCCAGGCCGATGGCGAAGGTGACCGCCGGCGTCATCAGGTCCGGACGGACAAGACACCAGAAATAGACCGGCACCAGCGCCAGAAGCGGGGGAGGCACCTGCCCGCTTGTCAGGGAAACGGGAATATTGGCGAAGAAGGAGAAGACCAGCCCGCAGAGAAAGGGTACCGCCGCAGAGACGATCCGTAACGCAGTACCATGGCCGGCGACCCGTTCCAGAGCCATGGCCGTCACTCCGTCCCGCCGTCGGGCGGCGCAGACGGCGCCTGCTGGCGCGATGCGGGCGCGTCCGCGGCGGGCGCGCCAGGACGTGGGATTGCCGCGGCCGCATGGACAGGTGCCGGTGGCGTGGTGGGTGCCCCGGCGGCAGGGCCGGGCGTCGCCAGGGTTTCGGGCGAGGGGGGCACCAGTGGTTTCAGGCCGGCCGCCTCGGCGGGCAATTCGGCCGCCGCGGGTGGTTTTTCCGGCGCCTGGAAATAGTTGAGAATCTCGACGTCCTGGGTGGAGGCTGCATCGGCCAGAAGCGCCACGCGCCAACTTCCCCCGCTGCCGGGAACCACCGTGCCGATCGGAAGTCCGTAAGGCAAAAGACCGCCGTCACCGGAACTCACGACCTGGTCGCCGGCATGCAGCATGGCCGTGTGCGACATCAGATCCAGCGTGGGCCGGGGCGAATTGTCGCCACTCATGATTGCCTGGACCGTGCCGCCATTTCCCACCGAGGCGGCCACGGTCACGGGAATGCGGCTGTTGGGATCGGTCAGCAGGATCACCCAGCTGGTGCGGCTGCCCGACAGATAGATGCGGCCGATCATGCCGCGGGCGTCAACCACCGCCTCGCCCGGGCCGGCGTGGTTGCGGGTGCCCGCATCGAGTATCAGGGTCTGCACGAAGGGCCGGCTGGCGCGGCCGATGACACGCGCCAGGACAGCGTTGAGCTTGGGGTCCGGCACGGCATGGAGCAGGCTCTGGTAGCGATCGACCCGGTTCTGCATCACGATAGCAACGTTGCGCCACTGGCGCAGGCGCGCGTTCTCTTCCTTGAGCCTGAGATTTTCCTCGTATACCGAAAAGATATCGGTGATGGAGCCCATCCAGCGGTCGAAGCCCTGGATCGGCGCGCGCACAACCTCCAGCCCGGGCGCCAGCCAGTCGGTCATTTTGACCCGTGCCTGGTCGAAGAGGCCGGATTGCGCTTTTCCCAGCAGCACCAGGACGACCGCAAGCGCAACCACGATCACCAGCGGAAGCTGTGCATTGCTCTTGCGCGCGATCTTCCAGGCGTTTGCCATCAGGTTTTGCGGGCCCCTCCCCCGCCTTTTCTAGAATGCCGTGGACAGGACGTGACGCATGCCTTTGGTGTTTTCCAGGACGCGGCCGGTGCCCAGCGCAACGCAGGACAAGGGGTCGTCGGCGATGGAGACGGGAAGACCGGTTTCATCGCGCAGCACCTGGTCCAGGTTGGCCAAGAGCGAGCCGCCCCCGGTCAGCACGATGCCCTTGTCGACGATATCCGCCGCCAGTTCCGGCGGGGTGGCTTCGAGCGCTACCTTGACGGCCTCGACAATCGCGCCCACCGGTTCGGCCAATGCCTCGGCGATGTGGCGCTGGGTGATGGTGATTTCCTTCGGCACGCCGTTCAGAAGATCGCGGCCCTTGATGTCCAGGGTCACACCATTGCCGTCGGCGGGAAGGGCGGCGGAGCCGATCTCCTTCTTGATGCGCTCGGAAGAAGCCTCGCCGATCAGCAGATTCTGGTGACGGCGGATATAGGCGATGATCGCCTCGTCCATCTTGTCGCCGCCCACGCGCACGGAGCGCGAATAGACGATGCCGCCCAGCGACAGCACCGCCACTTCCGTGGTGCCGCCGCCGATATCGACCACCATCGAGCCCGTGGGCTCGCTGACCGGAAGACCCGCGCCGATCGCCGCCGCCATCGGCTCCTCGATCAGGAAGACCCGGCGCGCGCCAGCCGACAGTGCTGATTCCTGGATCGCGCGGCGCTCGACGGCGGTGGAGCCGGAGGGCACGCAGACGATGATCATGGGATTGGCAAAGGAACGGCGGTTGTGCACCTTGCGGATGAAGTGCTTGATCATTTCCTCGGCCACCTCGAAGTCGGCAATCACGCCGTCGCGCATGGGCCGGATGGCTTCGATGTTGCCGGGCGTGCGGCCCAGCATCATCTTGGCGTCGTTGCCCACGGCACGGACCGATTTCTTGCCGCCGCGGGTGGTGATGGTGGCAACGACCGACGGTTCGTTCAGCACGATGCCGCGGCCCTTGACATAGACCAGCGTGTTCGCCGTCCCAAGATCGATGGCCATGTCGCTGGATAGCGCGCCAAGAAGACTGCCGAACATGCTGAACCGCCTACCTTCATATCAGTGGCCGTTCCAAAGCTGGAAAAGCCCATCGTTAACCTGCGAGCGCCATTCCCTTGAAAAGAGGCCCCGGTTCGCTCATCCCGGGGCCGTGTCCGTCATCCGCGTTTCATCTTGCGACCGTGAGGGCCTCGGGGGCCAGCTTCTCCCGCTTGACGAGCAGCTTGTTGAGCGCGTTGACATAGGCATAAGCGGCGGCCGCCATCGTGTCGGTGTCGGAGGCCTTGCCGGTAACGGTGCGGCCATTCTCCTCCAGCCGGACGCTGACCGTGGCCTGGGCATCGGTGCCCTCGGTCACGGCGTTGATCTGGAACAGCTGCAGGGTGGCATCGTGCGGATAGATCTCGCGGATCGCCCGGAAGATCGCGTCCACCGGGCCGTCGCCGCAGACCGTCACGCTCTTGACCTGGTCGTCCACGGCCAGGGTCAGCGAGGCGGTGGGCACCACGCCCGTGCCCGCTTCCACCCTGAGGGCCTTGATCACGATCGTGTCATGGCCGCGCATGATCCCGTCGTCCACCAGGGCGGCGATGTCGTCGTCGAAGACATGCTTCTTCTTGTCGGCCAGTTCCTTGAAGCGCTTGAAGGCGTCCTGGAAAGCCGTCTCGTCCAGCACATAGCCCATCGATTCCAGCTTGTCGCGGAAGGCGTGGCGGCCCGACAGCTTGCCCAGCATCAGCGAGGTCGACTGCACGCCCACATCCTCGGGCCGCATGATCTCGTACGTCTCGACATTCTTGAGCATGCCGTCCTGGTGGATGCCGCTCTCGTGGCTGAAGGCGTTCTTGCCGACGATGGCCTTGTTGTACTGCACCGGCATGCCGGTGTGGTTGGACACCATCTTGGATGCGCGGTTGAGCAGGGTGGTGTTGATGTTGGTATGGAAGGGCATGATGTCCTTCCTGACCTTCAGCGCCATCACCACTTCTTCCAGCGCGGCGTTGCCGGCGCGCTCGCCGATGCCGTTGATCGCGCATTCCACCTGGCGCGCGCCCGCCAGCACACCCGCCAGCGAGTTGGCCACCGCCAGGCCCAGATCGTTGTGGCAGTGGGTGGAGAAGATCACCCTGTCGGCATTGGGCACGCGGCTGCGCAGCATCGTGATGATGTCGAAGAATTCCTGCGGCGTGGAATAGCCCACCGTGTCGGGCACATTGATCACCGTGGCGCCGGACTGGATGGCGACATCCACGCAGCGGCACAGGAAATCGGGCACCGTGCGGGTGGCGTCCTCGGCCGACCATTCCACATCGTCGGTATAGTTGCGCGCCCTTGTGACGGAGGCGCCGATCGCCTCCAGCACCGCGTTTTCGCCCATGTTGAGCTTGTGCTTCATGTGCACGGGGCTGGTGGAGATGAAGGTGTGGATGCGCGGGCGGCGGGCACCCTTCAGCGCCTCGCCGGCGCGATCGATATCCTTGAAACCGGCGCGCGACAGCCCGCACACGGTGGCACGCTTGACGATCCTGCTGATCTCCTGCACCGCCTTGAAGTCGCCGGGCGAGGAGATGGGAAAGCCCGCCTCGATGACGTCGACGCCCATCTCATCCAGCAGGGCGGCGATCTCCAGCTTTTCTTCATGCGTCATCGCCGCGCCGGGCGACTGTTCGCCGTCACGCAGGGTGGTATCGAAGATTTGAATCGGCGCCGTTTCGGTATCTGTATTCGTGGTCATGACCAATTGTCCTTCTGTTCGCCGCAGGTCCGCGACTTTCATTTCTCCTTTGCATCGATCCCCTAAACACCCGCGCGCGAACCATTCGCGCGCCAGACGGCGCCTAGGGGCGGCTAAGAAGCAGAAGCAGCGCGCGCGACGAGCTTCGGGAAGGACGGGGCTGAGTGCATGCGCGCAAGGACGCAAAGGCGGCAGCGCCGTCCTTCATCCATTCGATATGCGCGCCGTTCGTCATTGACCTTTCGCCGTTCCGCCCGCCGATTTACCGGTATTGATACAGTCAGCCAGCATCCACGAAGAGCCTTAACGGGCTGTTAACCAGCGGACAAATCAACCGTTTTTGTCTTCGTTTGCGCGGTTTTACGCTGGATGTCACGCCCCGCGCAAGGTCCGCATAGGGGGTTTCTGTGGGCATCCGGGCCCCGCGGCTCCGCTTCCCGGTAACTCCTTGATTACAACATAAACTTCCCGCCCGCGGTGCGGCATCCCTGCCCCCCACCGGCATGAAATCTTCGCTTTCCCCGCAACCGGCAAAGTGGTTGTCTCCGCTCGCGGATCGCGCCGCTTTCCGCACCCAGATCTTCGCGCCAACCACCCTTCCGAGGCCTGCCGGACATGAAAATCCTGCCGCCCGTCTCGATCGAAGCGCGCCGCCTGCTGCCCAGCCGCTGGGACCTGCTGGCGGCGGCGCTGGTGCTGGGATTCCTGGTGGCCTTTGCCGACGCCAGCCGCTTTCTTGTCCATCCGCTGAGTTCCATCACCGGCCACAGCCTGGTCCTGAACATCTGGGACCTGCCCGGCTATGCCGTCCGCACCGCGCTTCGGATGCTGATCGCCATGGGCGTCTCGCTGATCTTCACCTTCACCTATGCCACCTGGGCGGCCAAGAATCCCCGGGCCGGGACCCTGCTGGTTCCATTGCTCGATATCCTCCAGTCGGTGCCGATCCTCTCCTTTCTTTCCGTGACCATCGTCTGGTTTCTGTCGCTGTCGCCAGGCCGCGTCCTGGGGGCGGAACTGGCCTGCGTCTTCACGATCTTCACCGGCCAGGCCTGGAACATGGCCTTTTCGTTCTACCAGTCGCTGCGCACCGTACCGGAGGAATTGACCGAGGCGGGCCGGATGTTCGGCCTTTCGGCCTGGGCCCGCTTCTGGCGGATCGAGGCGCCGTTCGCGCTGCCGCCGCTGGTCTGGAACATGATGATGAGCATGTCGGGCGGCTGGTTCTTCGTGACCATTTCCGAGGCGATCAGCGTGGGCAAGACCAACATCGCCCTGCCCGGCATCGGCAGCTGGATCGCGGTGGCGATCGCCCAGCGGAACCTGCCGGCCATCCTGTACGCCATCGGCGCCATGCTGGTGGTGATTCTGGTCTATGACCAGCTGCTGTTCCGCCCGCTGGTCGCCTGGGCCGACCGCTTCCGCGTCGGCAGCGAGCCGTCCGAGGAGGCCCCCCAGTCCTGGGCGCTTACGGTCTACCGCCGCTCGCGCCTTCTGGACCTGCTGACCACGCCGTTCGAGCAGATGATACGCTGGTCATACCGTTGGCAGCCGCCCAGCTTCGGCATTCGCGCCGCCACCCGTGAGGCGGAAAGCCGTGCAAGCACCATCATCTGGTACGCCATCCTGTCGGCGCTGGGTCTATATGCCGTCTGGCGCATCTATGCCTTCAGCCATGCCAATCTGAGCTGGGGCGACGCTGCCACCGCCATGGGCCTGGGTTTCATTACCCTGGTGCGGGTTCTGGTGCTGATCGCCATCGCCAGCGCGATCTGGACGCCGATCGGAATCTATGTCGGGCTTCGGCCCCACCTGACTGCCATCGTGCAGCCGGTGGCCCAGTTCCTGGCCGCTTTTCCCGCCAACATCCTGTTCCCGCTGGTGGTATCCCTGATCGTATTCTGGAATCTCAATCCGGACATCTGGCTTTCGCCCCTGATGGTGCTTGGGACCCAGTGGTACATCCTGTTCAATGTCATCGCCGGGGCCAGCGCCATCCCCCAGGAACTGCGCGACGCCGCCGACAATTTCGGTGTGCGCAACTGGCTATGGTGGCGAAAGGTCGCGCTGCCCGCGGTGTTTCCCTATTACGTCACCGGGGCCATCACGGCTTCGGGAGGATCGTGGAACGCCTCCATCGTGGCGGAGGTAGCAAGCTGGGGCACGCGCACGCTGCATGCGCATGGTTTGGGCGCCTATATCGCCAATGCCGTGGCCCAGGGAGATTTCCGCAACGTGGTGCTGGGCACGGCGGTCATGAGCTTCTTTGTGGTGGTGGTGAACCGCCTGTTCTGGCGCCCGCTCTACTGGTACGCCGAGCGCAAATTCCGGCTAACCTGATTCATTGGTCGCGCGGCGAACCCTTTAGGGTTCGCGGTCATACCGGGAGGACATCATGGCTGACCTGCTGAATGTCGAACATGTGCGGCGCACCTTCCCGCGCGGCAGCGGCGACGAGCTTCTGGTACTGGACGACGTCAACCTCACTCTGCGCGAAGGCGAGATCGTGGGACTGCTGGGCCGGTCGGGTTCGGGCAAGTCCACGCTCCTGCGGCTGATCGCGGGCCTGGCCCGACCCCAGGGCGGCACACTGACCTATTTGGGGGCACCTATCGAAGGTCCGGCGCGGGGCGTGGCCATGGTCTTCCAGAGCTTCGCCCTGTTTCCCTGGCTGACGGTGCTGGAGAATGTCCAGCTGGGGCTGGAGGCGCAGGGCCTTCCGTTGCAGGACATCCGCACCCGGTCACTGGCCGCCATCGATCTGATCGGCCTTGACGGCTATGAGAGCGCCTATCCGCGCGAGCTTTCCGGCGGCATGCGCCAACGGGTGGGATTTGCCCGCGCCATGGTGGTTCATCCCAACATCCTGCTGATGGACGAACCGTTCAGCGCGCTGGACGTGCTGACCGCCGAAAATCTGCGCACCGACCTGATAGAATTGTGGGACAAGCGGCAACTCCCCATCAAGGGCATCATCCTGGTCACGCACAATATCGAGGAAGCCGTGCAGATGTGCGACCGCGTGCTGATGTTCTCGTCCAACCCGGGCCGCGTGGCATCGGAACTGAAGATCGACCTGCCACAGCCGCGCGACCGCACCAGCCCGGCTTTTGAGGATTATGTCGACCGCATCTATGTCGAGATGACCGCCCGGCGGGTGGAACGCTTGCGCGCCGCGCAGATGGTGGGACCGCAGGGCATCGGCATGCCGCTGACCCATGTTTCGCCCAACCAGATTTCCGGCCTGATCGAGGCGCTGGCCGCGCCACCCTATGGCGGCAAGGCCGACTTGCCGGACGTGGCCTATGAACAGGAACTGGAAGTCGATGAGCTGTTTCCGGTCGCCGAAGCGATGCAGCTTCTCAGGCTGGCCGAGGTGGAAGGCGGCGACATAAAGCTGACCCATATGGGCAAGCGCTTCGCCGATGCCGAATTGAACGAGCGCAAGGAAATATTCTCGCGTGCCCTGCAGAGCTATGTGCCGCTGGCCGCGCACATCAAGAAGGTGCTGGACGAGCGCGCCAGCCATTCGGCGCCCAGAGCCCGCTTCCTGGACGAACTCGAAGACCATATGGCCGAAGATGCCGCGGAAGAAACATTGAAGACGGTGGTGTCATGGGCCCGCTTCAGCGAGCTGTTCTCCTATAATGACGATGCGGAGGTCTTCAGCCTCGAGAATCCGACCTAGAGGGTTATCATTCAGGCCGAGAGCGCCGTCGCGCGGCGCACCGTGCGCGAATTTGGCAGGTATACGCGCACTGCCGTGCCGACATTGGGTGCGCTTTCGATCTTCAGCACGCCGTCGTGGCATTCCACCAACGACTTGACCAGCGCCAGGCCAAGGCCGGTGCCTTCCTTGTGACGCGCCAGCGGGGAAGCAATCTGGCGGAACGGTTCCAGCGCGATCGGGATCTGTTCCGGCGCCATGCCGACCCCGGTGTCGCGTACCTCCACCACGAACTGTCCGTCGGGCTGGAAGCGGGCACCGACATGCACCGCCCCGCCCTGGGGCGTGAACTTGATGGCGTTGGAACACAGGTTCAGCAGTATCTGCTTGAACCGCAGCCGGTCAGCCATGAGATTGGGCAGTCCCGGCGCCAGATCGCAGGTAAGGCGCAACCCCGCATCGCGCGCCTTTTCACGGGTCAGCCGCAGGCATTCGCCGATCACGTCGGCGGGCATGATCTCCTCGCAATGCAGTTCGAAACGCCCCGCCTCGGCCTTGGAAAGGTCGAGGATGTCGTTGATCAGTGCCAGCAGGTGGCGGCCCGCGCCATGCACGTCGCGCGCATATTCCTTGTAGCGGGCATTGCCCAGGGCGCCGAACATCTCCGTGTGCAGCACTTCGGAAAAGCCGATGATGGCGTTCAGGGGAGTGCGCAGCTCATGGCTCATCAGGGCCAGGAAGTCGCTCTTGGCCTTGTTGGCCGTGGTTTCGGCGGTCAGCGCGCGGGAAAGTTCGGCCTCGCGCTCCTGCAGGAGGCGTACCTTGGCGGTCAGCAGGGCCTCCCCGGTCCCTACCCCCAGATAGCGGCCGTTCCGGGTGACCACGAAACACTCTATCAGCGCGTCGGGGTTTTCCTCCAGAAGGATGCTTCCCAGGCCCGCGATGGGCATCTCGCTGTCCACCACCAGCGGGCGGGGGTTGGCCAGCTTCAGGATCGACTTGCGGCTGAACAGTTCGGGGGAATATTGCCGCGCATAGCGGGCAAAGAAGATGAAGCGGTTGACCAGCCCCAGCACCGCGCCGGTAGCGCTGTCCAGAATGGCGATGGCCGGGATTTCGGGGTGGTCGAGGAACCAGTCGAACACCTCGCCGCAGTTGGTTTCCTGCGCGAATGCCGGGGTGCGCGCCGCCAGCAGTCCAGCCGTCAGATGGACATCTGCGGCCCTTGTCGTATCGCCCATGGTACTGCCCGGGTGCCCCGCCTGTTGACGGCGGAAAGCTAGGCAAGACCAATGGATCGGCGGTTAATTGCTGCCCATCGGAATGTGAATTTATGCTGATGGTTATGTGACGGCACGGGGATGGATGGCCGCCGCCGCCCTGGCGGCGCGGGCGCGTGCCTGGTCGGTATCGCTTCCCCGGGCCAGCGCCACCCCCATGCGGCGCTTGACGAAGCTTTGCGGCTTGCCGAACAGGCGCAGTTCGCTGTGCGGCACGGCCAGCGCCTCGGCCACGCCGTCGAATTTCAGCGCGCCGGCTTCCACGCCGCCATAGATCACCGCCGAGGCGCCGGGCGCGCACATGTCGCAATTCACCGGCAGGCCGAGGATGGCGCGGGCATGCAGGGCGAATTCGCTCTGATACTGGCTGATCAGCGTGACAAGACCGGTATCGTGCGGGCGAGGGCTGACTTCGGAGAACCAGACCTCTTCGCCCTTCACGAACAGTTCGACGCCGAATATGCCGCGCCCGCCCAGCGCGCCGGTGACCGCGCCCGCCATCTCGCGGGCCTTCGCGCGCGCCGCCTCGCCCATCGCCTGGGGCTGCCAGGATTCGACATAGTCGCCCTCCTTCTGCACATGGCCGATGGGTTCGCAGAAATGGGTGCCGTCGACGGAGCGCACGGTAAGCTGGGTGATCTCGAAGTCGAAACGGACCTCGCCTTCCACGATCACCCGCGCCTCGCGCACGCGCCCCGCTTCAAGCGCCTTTTGCCAGGCGGGACCGATGTCGTCGGGCGATTTCAGCCGCGACTGGCCCTTGCCGGAGGACGACATCACCGGCTTGACGAAACAGGGATAGCCGATGCGGACGGTAGCCGCCTGCAATTCCTCCAGCGAGGAGGCAAAGGCGTAAGGCGAGGTGGGCAGGCCCAGCTCCTCGGCCGCCAGGCGGCGGATGCGTTCGCGGTTCATGGTGATGTGGGCGGCGCGCGCGGTGGGAATGACCGTGGCAAGCCCCGCCTTTTCGATCTCCAGCAGTTCGGCGGTGGCCAGGGCCTCGATCTCCGGCACGATGATGTGCGGGCGTTCGGCCTGGACCACCGCACGCAACGCCGATGCGTCGGTCATGTCGATCACGTGGGCGCGATGGGCCACCTGCTGGGCGGGCGCATCGCCATAGCGGTCGACGGCGATGGTTTCCACCCCCAGGCGCTGAAGCTCGATCACCACTTCCTTGCCCAGTTCGCCCGCGCCCAGCAGCATCACCTTGATCGCCGCCGGCGACAATGGCGTGCCCAATGTCACCGCATCGCTCACGCATCGTCTCCATAGAGCGCCTGGAAAGCGGCGATCTGGTCGTCGCGCGGCGGCTGCCCATGAAACCGCGTCGCGTCGCTGTGAAAGATGGCGGCGGGCGAGGCCCGTTCGACCCAGATCTCGCTGGCCGGCACCACCCAGGAAGGATCGTCCAGCGTGCCGGCCGCCAGGGTGACGATCGGAAAGGACAGCGGCTCGTGCCACAGCCGCGTGCCGCAGGTGGCGCAGCGCACCACATCGCTCTGGCGGCCGCTCTCGCCGGTGCGGCGATAGCGCTGCACCTCGCCCGAAAGGTGATGGAACCGGTCGCGCGGGGCGGTGATCACCAGAAGATTGGTGCCGCCCGACAGTTTCTTGCAGGCGTCGCAATGGCAGGCGGTCATGGTCGCCGGCCGCGCATCAAGGCGGTAGCGCACATGCCCACACAGGCAGCCGCCTTCATAGGGGGGATCGGGGATGGGAAGTCTCATTTCATGCCCTTCCGAAAATCCGCCGCGCTGTCGGCCAGCATGTCCAGCGTCGCCGCCCAGGCGGCCACATTCTGGCGCAACTGGGCGGGATCGACGACCGCCAGCGTGTCGTCGGCGGAGTGATGATAGTCGAAATAGCGGCTGGCATCCTGGTTCAGCGCCAGCACCGGCACGCCCGCGGCATGGATATTCTCCACGTCCGAGCCGCCGTCCTCGGCCGGAACCGTGGAGGGGATCACCTTCAGCGGCGCCAGGATGGCGCGCAACGGCTTGATGTCGTCATTGTCCCAGGCGCCGGCGGGCAGCTGGAGGCTGAAGACGCGGTCGGCGCCCAGGTCGCTTTCGCCGGCAATAGCGATGCTGGAAAGCTCGTTCTTGTGCGCTTCCAGATAGGCCGCGCCGGAGCCGCCGGTTTCCTCCGAGCCCCACATCACCACGCGGATGGTGCGTTTGGGATGCTCGACCAGCCTGGCGGCGGCCAGCGTGATGGCGATTCCCGCTGCATCGTCGATGGCGCCGGTGCCGGGGTCCCAGGAATCCAGATGGCCGCCGATCACGATCGCGCCCGCGCCCGGGTCGCTGCCGGGGATTTCGCCGACCACATTCCAGGCGGTGGTGTCGACGAAGCGCGATTGCAGGTTCAGATGCACGCGGACCGGACCGCTTTTCGCCAGATACGCGATGGCGTCCGCGTCGGGCACGCCGATCGCGGCGGCCGGAATGGGTTTTTCGCCCGGAGCCCAAGGCTGCATCGCCCCGGCATGGGGCGAACGGTTGGAGGCGGTGGAGATGGAGCGCACCAGATAGGCGATGGCGCCATGCTTCGCCGCTTCATGGGCGGCGGAGCGGGCGGCGACGGCGGTGCCATAGCCGGTGATGTCCTGGGTGCGGGTCATCGGCTGGTTCACCAGCACGATCTTGCCGGTGCAGCAGTCCGCCGGCGCGTTCTGCAGATCGGCCAGGCTGGGAAACACCAGGACCTCGCCGGTCATGCCGCCCGACGGCGTCGGCACGCTGAGCCCCAGCCCGATCAGCGCCAGCTTGTGGGGATAGGGCGTGAGGATTTCGCCGGATTCGGCCCCCCGCAACCAGGCGTGCTTGGCGAAGGGTTCCAGATGGATGTTGGAAAAGCCCATGGCCTTGAATTCGGCCAGGCCCCAGTCGCGGGCACGGGCTGCCGCATCGCTGCCGGCGGGACGCGGGCCGATCTCGCTGGTCAGGGATTGCACGATGTTCCAGGCGGTGTCGTCGGCCAGGGCGCGGTCGCGCGCACGGATGGCGGCGGCGGGATCGGCGAAAGCCGGCAGGGTGAAGGCGGCCAGCAGAAGGCCGGTGGCGAAGATGCGATGCGGTGTCATGCGACTCTCTCGTGGACAGCAGGCGGAGAGTGACAGCTTCGGCAATAAAATTGTGCGGGGAAAATTTGCATACCCCTCCCCCCGGCCCCGGAAGGGAAAGCATGGCGCATCAGACGGTTGGAGGATGGCGCGGCGGGCGTATCCACACATGCTATCCACACGGCCAGCGAGAGCGTGTTGGACAGGCGGTGGAAAGGCGGAACCGGCGCGCGCATCGTCATCGGCGCCAGTTTAGCGGATGCGCGCAACACCGCCAGTGTGGATAGCAGAGGTCATTTTGGTTCAAGTTGGGATATGAGCCCATATATGTCGCCAAGCACCCACACTTTTGAGATTCGTTCCCCGTTGAATTCAAAGACAGCGGCACCGGCATATTGGATGCGCCGCCCGGTAGGCGCGATGCCGAAGACTTCACCGCGATGGGTCCCCCGGAAGGTAAGCCTGGCAAACGCCTTGTCGCCTTCGGAAATGACCTCCTCGATCTCATTGGAGAAATCCGGAAAAGCGCGCTGGATGAAATCGACATATTCGCCGAATTCGGCACGGCCATTCTTGTATTGCCCGAGCGAGCCTCGAAACTGCAAATCCTCGGCAAGAATTTCCGGAATGGCCGTCTTGTCGAAGCGATTCCACATCTCCCAATAAAAGCGCTGAATCAATTGACGGTTTCGATTATCATCCATCGCGCGCTGCCTTCGATCTGCGGCCTAACATGGCTGCAGTGTACGACAGGTCCCAGGCGCAGCAGGCGCGTAAAAAATTGGGGGCGATCATGCCGAAAACGACAGTTACCTACTGGAATGCCATGCATCCAGAAAACGCGGGACGCTGGCAACCGGTCAAGGGACTGGAGGGACTTGCAGACGAGTTGACCTTGAGCGTTGACGAAAAGTCAGGCGAATACACGCGGCTGACGAAATTCCATCCGAACACGAACACCACACCTTTCGGCGGCAAAAGCCACCTCTATCCGGAAGAGATATTCGTCGTGAGCGGCCGGCTGTACGACGAGGCTTTCGGCATGTGGCTGGAAACCGGGCACTATGCCAGCAGGCCTCCTGGCGAGGTGCACGGCCCTTTCAAGACAGATATTGGCTGCGTGGTGCTGGAAGTGTCGTTTCCCAACAAAAAGGCAGTGTGAGTTCTGGACGCCGCCAGTGCGATAGATAGGCGTCACGTCTCGTCAAGCAAAAGGCCCGGCGCATCGCACCGGGCCCTGTGTAGTCTGGATCCCCACCGGCCGCTCGTTCAAGCTCGCGGCGTTCAACGCTCAAATCTATCCACTGGATCGATTTGCCCGGCCGGTGGCCGGTCGCGCTTCACCCCTCGCCGCTGGTCGCGGCTCGCCGGGGATGACACGTGGTTTCAGGCGCGCAGCATTTTGGGACGTGGGCAGGGTCGCCTAGCGGCAGCGTAGGCGACGCGCGAGTGTCGCTCACGGCCCACCGCCCTCGCCCGCTTGCGCGGGCTCGAAGCGGGGCCAGCTTTTTTAATTCGCGTCGCTCATAAGAAAAGCTAGGCCAAAGGCCAGCGCTAATTCTTTGCCGTATCGACCAGCTTGTTCTTGGCAATCCACGGCATCATCGCGCGCAGCTTGGCGCCGACGTCCTCGATCGGGTGGGCGTCGCCCAGGGCGCGGGTGGCCTTGAAGCTGGCCTGGCCGGCCTTGTTCTCCAGCACCCAGTCGCGGGCGAACTTGCCGGTCTGGATGTCGTTGAGTACGCGCTTCATCTCCGCCTTGGTCTGCTGCGTGATGATGCGCGGGCCGGTGACATATTCGCCGTATTCGGCGGTGTTGCTGATGGAGTAGTTCATGTTGGCGATGCCGCCTTCATAGATCAGGTCGACGATCAGCTTCACTTCGTGCAGGCATTCGAAATAGGCCATCTCGGGAGCATAGCCGGCTTCCACCAGCGTCTCGAAACCGCCGCGGATCAGCTCGACCAGGCCGCCGCACAGGACCACCTGCTCGCCGAACAGGTCGGTCTCGCATTCTTCCTTGAAGCTGGTTTCGATGATGCCGGCGCGGCCGCCGCCGATGGCCGACGCATAGGACAGGCCCAGGTCATGGGCGTTGCCGGACGCATCCTGGGCGATGGCGATCAGGCAGGGCACGCCGCCGCCCTTCAGATATTCGCCGCGCACGGTGTGGCCGGGGCCCTTGGGCGCCACCATCAGGATGTCCAGGTCGGGGCGCGGCTCGATCAGCTTGAAATGCACGTTGAAGCCGTGGGCGAACATCAGGGCGGCGCCCTGCTTCATGTTGTCCTTCAGCTCGTCCTTCCAGATGTCGGCCTGCAATTCGTCGGGCGTGGCCATCATCATCACATCGGCCCATTTGGCGGCGTCGGCGACGGACATGACCTTGAAGCCCGCGGCTTCGGCCTTTTTGGCGGACGCGCCCGGGCGCACGGCGATGACGACGTCTTTCACGCCGCTGTCGCGCATGTTCTGGGCATGGGCATGACCCTGGCTGCCGAAGCCGATGACGGCGACCTTCTTGTTCTTGATCAGGTTCAGATCGGCATCCCGATCGTAATAGACGCGCATTGCACTTTACCCTTCTTCTGTTTCCTCATGGCCCGCTTCATGCGGGCCATCCAGTTACCATCCGTACAAACCAACTGGATGGCCCGGACAAGCCGGGCCATGACAGTCGGGCTTTTCTCACATCGCCTCCGGGCCGCGGCTGATGGCGGCGACGCCGGTGCGGCTGATGTCCACCAGCCCCAAGGGCCGCATCAGCTCGATGAAGCTGTCGATCTTGGCCGGGTTGCCGGTGATCTCGAAGACGAAGCTGGTGTGGGTGGTGTCGACGGGCCGCGCGCGGAAGGCGTCGGCCATGCGCAGCGCCTCGACCCGCTTCTCGCCGGTGCCGGCCACCTTGACCAGCGCCATCTCGCGCTCGATGCCCGCTTCCGCCGCCGTCCAGTTGGTGACGTTGTGGGTGACGACCAGCCGGCCCAGCTGCGCCTCGATCTGCTCGATCACCTGGGGCGTGCCCGACGTGACGATGGTGATGCGCGACGTGCGGGCCATGGGATCGACCTCGGCCACCGTCAGGCTTTCGATATTGTAGCCGCGGCCGGAGAACAGGCCGACCACGCGGGCCAGCACGCCGGCCTCATTGTCCACCAGCACCGTCAGCGTGTGGCGCTCGACCACGTCGCTCAGCTTCACTTTGGTATCGTGCATCTGCTTAAACCAGCATCTTCCCGGCTTCGGAGATCGCCGGGCCGTCGTCGATCTCGGCCAGGATCATTTCATTGTGGGCGGCGCCCGACGGGATCATCGGGAAGCAGTTCTCGGCCGGATCGACGCGGCAGTCGAACAGGACCGGCTTCTTCACGTCGATCATCTCGCGGATCTTGTCGTCCAGTTCCTGCGGCTTGTCGGCCCGAAGGCCCACGCAGCCAAACGCCTCGGCCAGCTTGACGAAATCGGGCAGCGCCTCGGAATAGGAGTGCGAATAGCGCCCGCCATGCAGCAGCTCCTGCCACTGGCGCACCATGCCCATATATTCGTTGTTGAGGATGAATATCTTGATCGGCAGGTCGTACTGCATGGCGGTCGACATTTCCTGCATGGTCATCTGGACCGATGCCTCGCCGCCGATGTCGATCACCAGCGCGTCCGGGTGCGCCATCTGCACGCCCACCGCCGCCGGCAGGCCATAGCCCATGGTGCCCAGCCCGCCACTGGTCATCCAGCGATTGGGTTCTTCGAATTTGAAGCGCTGGGCCGCCCACATCTGGTGCTGGCCGACCTCGGTGGTGACGTAAACCTCGCGGTCCTTCGTCAGCTCATAAAGGCGGTCGATGGCGTATTGCGGCTTGATCACGGTGCCGGACGGGCGGTAGGCCAGCGAATTCCTGGTCCGCCACTGGCCGATCTGTTTCCACCAGTCGGCCAGCGCCGCCTTGTCGGCCTGGTGGCGGCCCGCCTTCCAGAAGCGGATCATCTCGCGCAGGGTGCGGGTGGCATCGCCCACGATGGGCAGGTCGACGCGCACAGTCTTGTTGATCTGCGAGGCGTCGATGTCGACATGGATCTTGGTCGAGCCGGGCGAAAAGGCGCTGATGCGGCCGGTGACGCGATCGTCGAAACGCGCGCCCAGGCAGATCATCACGTCGCAGTCATGCATGGCGTTGTTGGCCTCGAAGGTGCCGTGCATGCCCAGCATGCCCAGCCATTCGGGGCGCGAAGCCGGAAAGGCGCCCAGCCCCATCAGGGTCGAGGTCACCGGAAAGCCGGTCAGGTCCACCAGCTCGCGCAGCAGCTTCGACGCTTCCGGCCCCGAATTGATGATGCCGCCGCCGGTATAGAAGATGGGGCGCTGGGCCTTGGCCATCATCTCCACCGCGCGCACGACGGAGCCCAGGTCGGGGTCCAGTCGCGGGCGATAGGTGCGGTGTCGCACCAGTTCGGGCCCGTGATAGGCGCCGGTCTGGAACTGGACATCCTTGGGGATGTCGACCACCACCGGCCCGGGCCGGCCCGTGGTGGCGATCTGGAACGCCTCGTGCAGGATGCGGCTGAGCTCGTTGACGTCACGCGCCAGCCAGTTGTGCTTGGTGCAGGGCCGGGTGATGCCGACCGTGTCGCATTCCTGGAAGGCGTCGGTGCCGATCAGGTGGGTCGGAACCTGTCCGGTCAGGACAACCAGGGGAATGGAATCCATCAGCGCGTCGGTCAGGCCGGTCACCGCATTGGTGGCGCCCGGACCGGAGGTGACCAGCACCACGCCGGGCTTGCCGGTGGAGCGGGCATAGCCTTCGGCGGCATGGACGGCGCCCTGTTCGTGGCGCACCAGCACATGGACCAGGCCCTCGGCCTTGAACAGCGCATCATAGATGGGAAGGACGGCGCCGCCGGGATAGCCGAAGATATGGGTAACGCCCTGATCCTTCAGGGCGCGGATCACCATCTCGGCGCCCGTCATGGCCTGAATCATTGACTCCGGGGCGGCCTCGGCGGTCAGCGCCGCGCCCTGCAAAGTGTCATCCTTGTCCATGACCAAGATCCCTTGAACGCGGGCCTTTACCCCGCCAGAACTTTCAATACCAAAAGATAAAGGGGCGTTTTACGCCCCTTTCATGCAACAGCCACTATCCGTTCATGGAGTGTCAACTCCACTCGGACAGCGACCACGGAATAAGTACCAGCGTGCGGTTCATGACGGCGGACCATAAAATCGTGGGTGCGGTGCGTCAAGCAATTTCATGCTGGAACTTCTGACATTTTAGCAATAAAATTGCTCATATTGGCATCAATCCAGTCATAATCAGTCATACGGTGGCGAAACCAGGTCATCTGCCGCTTGGCGAAGCGCTGGGTGTCGGTGATGGCGCGGGCCAGCGCTGCCTCGCGCGACAATTCGCCCGCGGCCAGCGCCTGAAGCGGCCGAAGGCCCAGAAGCCGGGCGGCGGGAAGTTCCGGGGCCAGGTCTTTCAGGGCCACGGCTTCTTCCAGGCCGCCCTGGTCCACCATCTCGACGAAGCGCCGGGCGATGCGCGCCCGCAAGCTCTGGCGCGGAATGTCGATCACGAATTTCGCCGGCTTCAGCCCGGCCAGCACGGGGGTTCCTTTCAGGCGCTGCCATTCCACCAGCGGTCTGCCCGTGGCTTCCAGCACCTCCCACGCCCGGGTGACGCGCTGAGGATCGGTGGGGCGAAGGCCTGCCGCTGTTGCCGGATCGCGTTCGGCCAGGCGCGCATGCAGTGCCTCCGGCCCGATCTCGGCAGCCAGCGCGCGGGCGGCCTGGCGGATGGCGGCGGGAATGGCGGGCATCTCGGCCAGCCCTTCGGTGAGGGCGGTGAAATAAAGCCCGGTACCGCCGGTGAAGATGGGGATGCGGCCCATCGTGCGCGCCTCATCCAGCGCGCGCGCGGCATCGGCGGCGTAGCGGCCGGTGGAATAAGCGTCGCGCACGCTGACATGGCCATAGAGCAGATGGGGCACGCGGGCACGCAGGGCGGCGCCGGGCGCGGCGGTGAGAATGGGCGCTTCGGCATAGACCTGCATGGAATCGGCGTTGATCACCACACCGTTCAGCCGTTCGGCCAGCGCCAGCGCAGCCGCGGACTTGCCGCTGGCGGTGGGGCCTGCAATAAGCACCGCGTCAAATTTCATGGGCGTGAGAATGTCCGGCTTTGTCGTGAATGTCATCGGACTCAATGTCGATCCGCGCCTGTTCCGGGGACTGGGCGACATCCGCGAACT
>Ga0097681_1000899_pt1 | contig 42088 bp, 43 predicted proteins | sample ThiBiot_750_plan_FD_72845 | JGI IMG/M metagenome (GOLD analysis project Ga0097681, IMG submission 72845) | Wastewater bioreactor microbial communities from Cape Town, South Africa - Thiocy_cont_750_plan - 1398105538144 (version 2) (version 2) ... | reverse complement strand
GCGGTGTCGCATCCAAAGACGACACGGAATCTTCTGATCGTCGCGGCCATCATCGTCTTGGTCGTCCCCGTCACGCTCGTCGCCGTGCCGGTCAGCTTGGTTCTCGCGATGGGAACCAACGGATTCGGTGGCAGCGGGGGAGTGTGCGGTGGATCCGTCCCGTCGGTGGAGGCGGGTCAGAAGGTGGACGGGTACGGGCCGGAGCAGTTGAGAATCGCCGCGACGATCATCACCGTCGGCCAGCAGATGAGCGTGCCCCCGCACGGGCAGACACTCGCGCTGATGGTCGCGATCGGTGAGTCCGGCCTCCGCAACCTGGACCATGGCGACGCAGTGGACAACACCACGATCGGCGTCTTCCAGCAAGGCGCCGGCTACGGCACCCCTGCGGAGCGGATGAACCCGGCGACCGCAGCCGCCGCCTTCTACACACGCATGCTGCACGTGCCGGACTGGCAGACCCTCGCGCCAACCGTGGTCGCCCACGCAGTCCAGATCAACGCCGACCCGAACCACTACGCATCATTCTGGGCACCCGCCGAGCAGGTCCTCGCCGCCCTGACGGGAGCCAGCGCCGGTGCGTGTCAGGCGCCGGCGGACGCTCGCGCGGCCGCCGCAATCCTGGTCGGTGCGATCCAGGCGAAGAAGCTGAACTTCCTGGACCCGCGGTACCAAGAGCAGGTCGTCAACATGGCGAACGGGACGGCAACACCGGACTGCGCGATCGACGCGCACGTCCTCCAGCTGATCGTCGTCGCCGTCCAGGCCTTCCAGCAGGTCGGGGTGAGCGACCTCAACCGGCGCTGCACGGGTATGACCCCAGGGGCGGGAACCGCGTCGGCGCATTGGAAGGGCAAGGCTGTCGATTTCTATGCGATCAACCGGCAGTCCCTCACAGGCGCGGACACGCTTTCCGTCCAGTTGATCCACGTCCTGGACCCGTACGCGCCGCATGGGTCATCGGTCGGTCAAAGCGACTGCCGGTCCCGCGCTCACGTGACGCTCGGTGTGCTTACGAACTTCACCAGCGACTTTCCCGATACCTGCAACCACCAGCACATTCAGGTGCCCTGACCAAACGAGTCTCCAAGATGCGCGCCACAAATCGCTCCGAACCGGAAGTTCTAAGTGAAGGGCGCATACGAAACCGAGGTGAACTGAGATGAACAAGAAGCTGATCGCACTCGCTGCACTCCTCCCAAGCCTGGCCCTCGTCGGCTGCGTCGGCACGTCGCCTTCACGGAATCCGTCGTTCACGACGGTGGCGCCGGCTAAGCCGACGCCGACGCCGGCGCCCGCGCAGGACGCGATGCCGGCGGCATCTGGCATCGTCAGCAGCGTCTGGGTCGACGTCTACCCGGGCACCACCGTCAAGGCCAAGCACGGCTGCCGGTGCACGCTCCCGAACTCGCCTTCGGAGCTCTTCCCTGTCGGAACCCCGGTGCTGTTGCTGAAGATCACCATGACCGGCAAGTGGATCCCCTCCCAGGGCAACCAAGACTTCCAGGACGTCACCGGCACCACCCTCAAGGGCACCCAGTTCGACGGCCGCCCCGAACCAGCCGTCCTCGACACCGCCGACGGCCCCGCCGCAGCCAAGGCAGCTGGCCTGCCCTGGCTGCCCAACGGGCTCTTCCACGGGCAGCCGACTTGGACGGTCCCGAATGAGAAGAGTCGATCGTTCGCCGCCGCCTACTTCGTCCCGGCCGGAGTCGATCAGCTCGAACTGACCGTGAACATCCCGTCGGAGGGCAAGGCGAACATCCTCACTGTTCCTCTTCCGGCCTCCGCGACCGGCGCGGCAAACGCGGACGGGGAGTGAATGTCATGGACCTGCTGATCAGCCTGCTCGGCCTGCTGACTCTGATCTGTATCGCTCTGCTCGGCATCGCCGCCTCCGGCTACCTCGCCGCACGGCGGATGCGCGAGGCGCAAGCACCCGAACCATCGACCGATCCCACGGAAAGGAACCAAGAATCATGAACGCACTCAACGAAGCCCTCGTCACCGTCCACGCACGCATCATCACCGTGGCGGCCGTCCCGAACCCCAGCCCGGACTTCTCCGGGCCCGGCGTCGGAGCCTTGCAGACGATCGCGAACGTCGTATTCGCCATTGTCCTCATCCTCGGCGTGATCGGCGGCCTGATCGCCGCCGGGTTCATCGTCGTCGGCCACGTCTCCAGCAACGGACGCGTGCAGAAGGCGGGCATCATCGGCGTTCTCAGCTGCCTCGCCGGGGTCGCCGTCGCGGGCAGCATCGCCGGGCTGATCAACTGGGGCCAGTCGCTCCACGTGGCGTGACCGTCATGATCGCCACTGTCGCATCCGCACCGCCGGATCCGTTCACCCCGAACTACGGATGCTTCGTCGCCGACTTCGGCTGCCAGGCATCCCAAACCGTCGCCCAGTTCATGGGCTCCACCATCAAGAACCTCGGCGACTTCATTGCCACGATGATCGCCGGATCCTTCAACACGAACATCGACCAGGGCAGCTGGAACATCGCCCACTCGCAGTTCCTATTCTGGATTGCGGTCACCGCCCCGGTCATCCTGATCGTCGCACTGGTGCAGATCGGCATCGCGATGATCCTGCAGGACTGGTCACGCATCGGCCGCACCGCCGCCGGCGCAGCCCTCGCCATCCCGTTCAGCGCCATCTGCGTATGGGGGATGCAGAAGGCATCCGGCATCACCGACGACATCACACACGCGCTCACCACTGCCGTTCAAGGCGGCGACCTGAGCCAAAGCCTGCTCCGCGTCGTCGGCCTCTTCGATGCCCCGAAACAGATCCACGGCGCCGTCATGAAGACCATGCAGTTCTCCCAGGACGGCGTCATCTGGGGCATGGCCACCCAAGGAGCACAGGGACCAGGCTCCGTCGGCGAATACGTGATGGCATTACTCATCGTCGGCCTGATGATGATCGCATCGCTGTTCCTCTTCATCGCCATGTCGATCCGCGAATTCGGGCTCCTGGCACTGGCCGCGATGGCCCCGGTCGGGCTGATGATGATCGGCCAGCCCAAGCTCACCGCCTGGGCGCAACGCTGGCTGAACCTCTCCGTCGGCCTCCTCATCGCCAAGCCCCTGGCCGCCGGCGTCGTCCTCCTAGCGGTCGAGCTGACCAAAGCCAGCCTCAGTATCGGCGTCATCCTCGTCGCCGCCGGGGCGGTGATCGCCGCCTCATTCAGCCCGCTCTGGGCAACCAAGCTCGTCTCGTTCGCCGGTGCTGAAGTCGGCACCGCGCTCCACCACCGGTTCTCCGTCCGCGATCAGTTCTCCCGGGCGAGCACCGCCGCCGCACCCGTCCGCACCGCGGCACGAATCGTCAAGGTTGGGAGATAACTCATGACCACCCTCACCGCCGACCAGATCATCACCGAGGAAGGCGCACCCAGGGTCCGCTTCGCCGCCCGAGAACGCCGAGGGATCTTCCTCGGCCTGACGTTCCTGCAACTGGTCGTAATCGGCGTCGCCGTCGCGGTCCTATTCTCCACCCTCCTCATCGACATCAACGCGATCTGGGTGATGATCCCGATCGTCGCCGTCGTGGTGTTCTTCGCCCTCGCCACCTACCGGCGCGAACCGGTCATCGTGATCGTCGCCCAAGCTACGCGTTACGTGCGTCGCAGTCTGACTGGACAGACGATCTTCCGCCGAGATGTCTGGCTCCGCGTGAGCGTCGCCTCCCTCGACGTCGGGCACGCGCACGTCGCCGCGGTCACCCCGGTCGTGACCTCCAAGTTCCTCCTCCCCGGCGCGCTCGGGGACGCGCAGATCATCCAGATCCCCGGTGCCGGCGGCTTCATCTACAACGCCCGCGGAAGACTCGCCTCCGTCACCGTCAAGGTCGGATCGAAAGCCTGGGCGCTGCGCGACAAGGGCACTCAAGAGGCCGCGTACGACGGGTTCGTGGAATGGCTCAGCTCCCTGGAGAACCTCCCCGGTGTCCGTGAGACCACTATCCGGATCCGCGTCGACCGAGCCTCCTCGAACGAACTGCGCGACTACTTGGTCGTCCGGGAGAACGAGCACGACCCGCAAGTCACCGCCGAGCTGCGCGAGCAGTATTGGGCGCTGACGCAGGCGGCGTCGAAACGGTCGATGGGGTTCACGAACTACATCACCCTCACCTTCGACACCGCCGCCCTCAACGGCGCAATCCGGGACGCGGGGAAAGGACTCACCGGCCTTGCCGCCGTGCTCAAGGAGCGGGTCGCCGGCATCGAGACGTCCATGGAGCACGCCCGGCTCACCCCGGCCGGATGGCTCACCTCGGACGAGCTCGACGAGCTGAACGCCCTGTCGGCCGACCCCGTGGCCGCCGCGACGCGACGTGAGCAGGACTCCGGGATCGTATCTGCGCCGTCGCCGGTGATGGGGATCGACGAGGGCTGGGACGCGATCCGCGTGGACGAGTCCTGGCACCAGACCTTCTGGGTCGCCGAGTGGCCGCGCACCGACGTCCGCACCGGGTTCCTCGAACCGCTCCTCTACGCAGGAGACGCAACCAGGGTGATCACCCTACAGGTGCGGCCGGTGGCGACTCACAAGGCGCTGGCCCAGCTGAACCGCGCCCAGTCCGACATGGAAACCGCAGCCACCATCCGGATGAAGCTGTCCTCCCGGATCCCGCTCACCCACCTCCGCGAAGAGGAGGACCTCGCGGTGCGGGAGCATGACCTTGTCGACGGGTTCGGGGATGTCCAGTACCGCGGGTTCGTGACGATCTCCGCCGAGTCCAAGGACGCTCTCGCCAAGGCGCGCACCGACATCGAACAAGCGTCGCATCCGGCCCGGCTCGTGCTCGCGTCAATGTCAGGGCAACAGGCCGCCGGGTTCGTCACCGCGGCGCTCCCGGTCCCGCTGGAAGGGGAATGACATGAAGCAGTCAGCCGTCATGGGCCGTATCCCGGCCAATGAGAAGCTCGGCGCCAACGGACGACGCCGCCAGACCACCACGGAGGACAAGGGCTCGTCCTGGAAGCTGCAGACTGCGGAACTCCCGGCGTCGAAGATGCCGCCGTGGGGGTGGAAGCAGCCGCACAACCTGCGCGGCCCACTGCGCGCCACGCCACCCGCGCACCGGTGCAGCTCCAAGGTCCTCGGTGGCGCGTACCCGTTCCTGGCCGAGACCGGCGACATCCTCACCGGCGCGTACATCGGAGAGAACCTGCTCTCCCGGGCTCCGTTCTGCTTCGACCCCTGGGACGCGTACTCGGCTGAGGCTGTTCGTTCGCATTCCGTCGCCATCCTCGGGGTCAAGGGCACCGGCAAGTCAATGCTGGCCAAGTCCTGGTCCTCCCGGCTCGCAAGGTTGGGCCGCAAGATCGCCGTCCCCCACGACCCGAACGGGGAGTGGGCGCGCGTCGCCGCCTACGTCGGCGGCCGGTCCATCAGCGTCGGTCCCGGCAAGGCCGCCCGGATCAACCTGCTGGATGAGGGACCGCGAGATGCGTCGTTCTCGGATGCCGACTGGAACCAAAACGTCCTCCAGTACCGGCGGGCGACGGTGAAGACGATCATCCGCCGCCTCCGCGAGGGCGGGAACCTGGAACCGGTCGAGCATACCGCCCTCGACGTGGCGCTCGACGCCCTCCGCGGCCAGTCCACGGTCACCATCACCCACGTGTACGACCGTCTCGTCGATCCCGAGCAGAGCCAGCCGCTGGAGGTGGTCGAGGCCGGCCACCGACTCGCGCACTCGCTCCGTCGGATGGTCTCCGGTGACCTCACCGGGTTCTTCGACGGACCCTCCACCGTCCGCTTCGACGCCGACGCCCCGATGATGGTCGTCGACACCTCCGCCCTGAAAGGCGCGTCGCCGGAGGCCCAGGCGCTCGCCCGGCTGGCGACCGCGAACTGGATACGCCGCTCCTCTCTCGGCGCAAACCGGCAAGCGCGGGTGATCATCCACGAGGAGGCCGCCGTCGAGCTGCTCAACGACGTCTCCGGCGGAGACGGCCTCGCCGACCGCGTCGAGGACGAGAAAGTCGCACGCCACCTCGGCACCTCCAACTGGTACCTGCTGCACCGGGTTGCGGACCTGGACGCGCTCGGCGACCGCAACAGCGCCCTCCACTCGAGGGCCCTCGGCCTGCTCGCCGACTGCGAAACCCGAATCTCCTACGCCCAGCACTCCGGGGAGATCGCGAGGTCGCGGGAAATCCTGGGCTGGAATGACACCCAAGCCTACCTGGTCCGCAAGCTCCACAAGGGCGAAGGGCTCTGGCAGATCGGCCAGGACCGGGTCGCGAAAGTGCGCAACATCTGCACCGACTACGAACTTGGAATCTTCCGCACCGACGCCATGGGCGGCGAACGAGTATGAGAACACACGGCTCCTCCGGGACGTACGTCGCCCTCTACAGCCTCTTCGCCATCGTCCTCGCCGGCGCCCTCAGCACCGGCGTCGCCACCGCGACCATCACCGCAACCTGCGGCGCAGGCGGGCAGCCAGACAGCGTCTTCGCCGGCCTACAACTGGCAATGGGCGGAAACCCGTCCGGCTTCACCTTGGTGAAGGGATGCGTGGCGCCGGTCACCCTCATCCGCGTCCTCGATCTGCTAGCCGTCTTCCTCCTTCTGACCGCGATCGCCGTTGGGTTGGTCTGGTGGCTTCGCTACCGGCAGTCGGACCGGCACTTCATCAACGACCTCCGCGGCCGCGAAGGACTCGCCAAGCCCGGCGAAATCCGCAAGCACACCTCCGCACGCACCGCTCTTCACCGCGCCAAGACCCTCCGCCCGTCGCTGGTCAACCCCGCTCCGTCTGCGGCCGGCTGGAAGGTCGGGCGCGCCCACGGTCAGGACGTCTACGTGTCGATCGAGGACTCGATCGTGGTTGAAGGCGCGCCCCGGTCGGGCAAGGGCTACCGGTTCATCATCAACGCCATCCTCGACTGGGACGGGCCGCTCATCACCACCTCCACCCGCAACGACAACCTCTCCGCCACGATGCGCGAACGCGCCCGCGTCGGGGACGTGACGGTGTTCGACCCGCAGGAACTCACCGGTATCCGCTCCGCGCTGCGGATCTCCCCAGTAGCCGGCTGCGAGGATCCCCTGATCGCGGACCAGCGCGGGCAAGCGATTATCGCCGGCACCGCGCTCGGCGCATCCAAAACGAACCAAGAATGGGCGCAGGTCTCCTCCTCCGTCCTCTCACGGCTGCTTCACGCGGCCGCCGTCTCCGGGCGCGGCACCGACGCCCTCGCCCGCTGGGGCTCCAACCCGCGCCTCGCCCTCGAAGCGGTAGGTGTGCTCGCCAACCAGGGGTCGCCTGGCTGGTCCGAGGACTTGGACGCGATCATCAACGGCGACGAGAAGCTCCTCGCCAATTCCTGGTTCGGCGTCTTCGGCGCCCTCCGCCCCCTCTCCATCCCGTCAATCAGGAAGGCGATGACACCAGGCCCCGGGGAGCAGTTCGACCTTGACGCGTTCCTTGCCGGATCCAACAGCCTCTACCTCGTCGGCACCGGCGCCGGGGCCGGCTCTGTCGGCGGATTCCTCGGCGCGGTCCTCGATGACGTCGTCGAAACAGCACGACGGAAAGCTCTCGCCTCGCCCGGGTCGCGGCTGGATCTCCCGCTCGCGTTGATTCTGGACGAGATCGCGAATATGTTCTCCTGGCCCGCGCTGCCGCGGATCATGGCCGACGGCGGCGGCATCGGCATCTCGACCATCGTCGTCCTCCAGGCCCTATCGCAGGCCGAGACCGCCTGGTCGCGGTCGGAGGCCGACACGATCTGGTCGGCCGCCACCGCCAAGCTCCTCCTCGGTGGCGCGTCGGATGTGGATCACCTACGCGATGTCGAATCGCTTCTCGGGACACGACGGATCCGGAACACCGGGCACTCCTACAACGACAACGGGTCATCCACGAACGTGCAGAACGAGAAGGTCCCGGTGATGACGATCGACGAGATCCGCCGCATGCCCGAAACCGTCGGACTGCTGGCCTACCGCAACCGGCGCGGGATCCTGCTCGACCTGCGGGGCTGGACCGATCGCCACGACGCTCGCCAGGTCAGTGCGGGCAAGAAGCTCACCGAGCTCGACCAGCAGGTCGTGTTCGCCGAACAGTATCAAGCCGCGCTCGATCGCCGAGGATCAGCAGGGGAGGGAAACTGATGTCCAACCGTCGCCGTCCCGCCCGGGACAACACCTACCGCAGCAACTACCTGCACTCCGGAGCATGGTTCGCCCGCCGCGACCGCTGGTTCCTCGAGGAAGGATCCCGCAACGGCACCATCCGCTGCGCACTCTGCCTCGGTGCTGGCAGTGCCCGCAGCCTCGAGCTGCACCACCTCGACTACCGCGGCGTCACCCAAACCCCCTACGGCTGGACCGCCCAGGAGCAGCACGAGGACCTGACCGCGCTGCACCCGCGCTGCCACGAGTACGTGCACCAGCTGATCGAACGCGACCGGGCCCTCTCAGGGTTCGTCTCCCGTCGCACCGCTTCCGTCCAGGCGATCGCCCGGCTGCAGGCCAAGGTCGCCCACTACATCGAAGCCTCCCTGGAGCAGCAGTGACTGACGACATCCCGCTGGATGACCTCGTCGCCTCCCTCGCCGAGGGCTGGGAAGGCCAGGCGCCGCGGCAGAGTCCGGGGATGCTTGGCATCCGCGTCATCAACTGGCGCACCCTCGAGGACGAGGACGCCCCGCAGGTCTGGACCGATCTACGGGAATGGGTGATCTGGTTCACCCACCGCTACAACCTCGCCTCGCGGAAGATCCCGCCGTGCTGGTTCAAGCACGGTGCCCTCGTCGAAGAGCTCTCCGCCCTCCACACCGCATGGCTGGTCTCCTACGACAGCCTCGACGCCGGCTACGGACCCATCGGCTGGCACGAACGCCTCGCCGTCGCCATCCCACGCCTCGCGACTTGGTACAACGGCGAATGCCACAACGGCCACACCGAACTCCCACAGACCGGCGACGATGGGGTCTCCGCCGAGTGGGCGGACTGGATCACACAAAGCCACTCCCGACCGTAGGTCACGACGATCTGAGTGCGCGCCAATTGCGCGCATTTTCTGGGCTCCGACCGGAACGTGTAAGTGAATGCGACCCGTCAATCGGGCGCGAACAGAAAGGAACAGAACGATGAGCACACGAGTCCCGATCAGCATCGAAGGCAACCTCGTCGCCGACCCCGACTACGGCGAATCACAGAACGGCACCAAGTTCGCCAAGTTCACCGTCGCCGTCACCGACCGCAAGCAAGTCGACGGCACATGGGTCGACGGCGACACCCAGTACCACCGCACCACCGTCTTCGGCCGCACCGCCGAGAACGTCCGCGCCAGCCTCGCCAAAGGCGACACCGTCATCGTCAACGGCAACCTCGAGTTCCGCCACTGGACCGACCAGGCAACCGGCGAACCCCGCGCCGCCACCGAAGTCGTCGCCGACAGCGTCGGACCCTCCCTCCGATACACAACCGCGGAGGTCAACCGCCGAGCCCCAAAAGCTGACGGCCCGGACGCATCTACGACCGGGCCGGAGTGGGGCGCTGAAACACGTACAGCCGGGGCAGCACCGTCTTTCACCTAGATGTCCAACGGGCAGGCGCGTCCCTCCAGCGACATGAGCGGGCTCCGGGTTCTCCGGAGCCCGCTCAGCACGACTAGACCCTCGCCCCCTCCTTTGGGGTTAGAAGAGGATGGCTCACTTCCGTCAGGCTTTTCAAGAATGTGTTCCGGCGTTTGGCCGGACTAGCGGGGAAGTGGTGATTCGGAATTGTTGCATTCGGATGCGCGGGGGTCCATCTGGAGGCGCTGGGAGCCTCACATCCACACGCCGGGCACTCTGAAGGAAGACAGCTACCCGGCCGACTGCTGGGACGAATACCTCACGCGAATCGAACAATCGTCGCCCAAGATCGAGGCTCTTGGGATTACGGACTACGGAACGCTTGACCGTTACCTAGATGTCGTGGCCTACAAGCAGGAGGGTCGGCTTCCTGAGGTGCAGCTGATCTTTCCAAACATTGAGCTTCGGTTCGCGACTGGCACCAGTAAGAACAACGCGGTCAACTTTCATCTTCTAGTTGATCCAAGTGACGAGCATCATGTTGCCGAGACCCAGTCCTTCTTGCGTCAACTGACATTCGGTGTCGGCGGCCAGACCTATTCGGCACATAGTGAGGATCTTGTCCGCTTGGGACGCGCTCACATGAATGATCGAGACCTACCCGAAGCCCAGGCACTGAGAGTTGGAGCGGCTCAGTTCAAAGTCGAAGTCCACCGTTTGCGCGAAGCCTTTGATAACAACAAGTGGGCGCGCGACAACATCTTGGTAGGAGTCGCCGGAGGTTCAGACGGGACTTCCGGGCTCCAAAAGGACGCCGGATTCGCCGCCTTCAGGCAAGAGATCGAGCGACTATCCGATGTCATCTTTGCGGCTCAGCTTTCCCAGCGCGAATTCTGGGGTGGGCAACGCGCCGCATCGGTGGCAGAGCTTGTCAGGGACTATGGCGGTCCTAAGCCCTGTCTTCACGGATCCGATGCGCACGAATTGGACAAGGTCGGTGTCCCCGACGACGATCGGTTCTGTTGGATCAAGGGCGACCTTACTTTCGAATCTCTGCGGCAAGCATGCCTGGAACCATTGCAGCGTGCGCTCGTTGGACCCGAGCCTCCTGCGGGGGCGATCTCGCACCGAGTTGCAGACGGGTTGTCGCTTACGGACGCGAACTGGTTTCCTTCTGGCGACATTCGGTTGAATCCGGGGCTAGTCGCGATCATCGGAGCTCGCGGGTCCGGAAAGACAGCGCTCGCAGACATCCTGGCTAATGTGGCCGGCGAGAAAGCTGACGATTCGCAATCATTTCTGCGGCGGGCGGGCAGCCTTCTCGGAATGGCGAAGGCGAAGCTCACCTGGGCGGACGGGGTCGTTCAGGAAAAGAACCTGCTGGGCGCCCCGGTAGCCGCGGCGCCCAGAGTTCGATACCTTTCGCAGCAGTTCGTGGAGCGCCTCTGTTCGTCTGAGGGCATCTCCGACGAGTTGCTTCTTGAGATCGAGCGCGTCGTCTTTGAATCCCATCCTGTGGAGTCAAGATATGGTGCCACTTCGTTCAAGGAGCTTCTCGATATCCGGGCGGCGCGAGCTCGTTCGACCCGCTCGACGCATGAGGGACTGCTTGCCGACGTAAATCTGCGACTCACCGAGCTGCGCGCCCTGCAGGCTGCGGCGCCAGCGATCAAAACAAAGCTTGAAGAGGTCGCGCGCTCTATCAAAGCCGACAAGGACGCGCGTTCCAAGCTCCTCGCTCAGGGGGCGGCTGATCGCATTTTCCAGCTCAACGCCACGACCGAGGAAGTGGGAAGACGTCAGCGGGCAATCGAAGCTCTCAGCCTCAAGAAGCAGGCGATAGCGGGGCTAACGGATCACGTGGCTAACGAGCGCAGGGCGATCCTTCCCAACCGTTTAGCGAAGTTGAAGGCGACCTATGCTTCAGCTGCGTTCGATGATGCGCAGTGGGCGCATTTCGACCTCGGCTATCAGGGCAACCCGGAAGACGTGCTGGCACAAAGCCTCTCCACGGTCGAGGCCGAGTTGCACCGTCTTACCGGTGTGACGATCGCCGTCACTCAGGACCCTACTGTGACTATCGTCGAGCAGAGTCAATTGCAATCGGCGACCCTCCACGCGCTGGAGGCGGAGGTCCAGCGGTTACAGAGACTTGTCGGAATCGACCAGCTGAAAGCGCAGCAGTACACGACGCTAACTGCGAACATCACGCGCTCAGAAGGCGAGGAGTCGAAACTTCGGGCGGCGCTTACCCGAGCCGAGCAAGCCAGCGGAATGATCGCCGCGCTACTCAAGCAGCGAGACGACGCCTATGGGGCCGTTTTCGACGCAATTATCGATGAGTCGTCCGAGCTCACCGCGCTTTATGCACCGCTGGAAGCGACTATCAACGCAGCTTCCGGAACCGTCAGAAAGCTGTCCTTTCTCGTCAAGCGGAACGTGAACGTTGATGAATGGGCGAGCAAAGGCGAAGCCCTGATGGACCTGCGCACCACCGGGCCGTTTCGCGGACACGGTGCACTGGCGGAAGCAGCACGACAACGGTTACTCACCGCTTGGGCGACCGGTGATGGAAATTCCGTGAAGCAAGCAATGGCCGCGTTTCACTCGGAGTATGACAGCGGAATTCGAACTCATATGCGGGCAGACGTGCAGTCCGCGGAAGACCGGGCTAAATGGGCGGCGGAGGTCGCTGATTGGCTAGTCAGCACCGACCACATTTCGGTTTCGTACGGAGTTCAATACGAGGGCATAAATATCGAACAGCTCTCCCCAGGAACTCGAGGAATTGTTCTCCTGCTCCTCTACCTTGCACTGGACCGCGATGACGAACGACCCCTCATCATCGACCAGCCAGAGGAGAACCTTGATCCGAAGTCGATCTATAGCGAATTGGTGCAGCGTTTTAGGGAGGCTCGCGACCGCCGCCAGGTCATCATCGTCACACACAATGCGAACCTTGTTGTCAACACCGATGCCGATCAGGTGATCGTCGCAACAAGCTCCTCAAGTCGAGTTGGGGCACTTCCAGATCTCTCGTACATCTCAGGTGGTCTGGAGAATGCAACAATTCGCGAAGCTGTGTGCGAGATCCTCGAGGGCGGCAGGGAAGCATTCAGAGATCGTGCGAGGCGACTTCATGTGAATCTGGAGGTTGGGTCTCAATAGGGCTTCGGCAGGCGAAGGTCCGGTGGTCGGGTGGACACTTAGGACATGAACACTGCCCTGCCCCCGCACCAGAGATCGTGGAAAGCGTCGGATAGAGATGCTGTTCGGTTGTGTCGAGAGTGGATGGTTTACCTTGGCGCAGCGGACGTCGTCGCTGCATCTGGGGACGTTGCAGAAGTGTGTGATCTGTACAGCAACCGCTTTTTGGCGTGGGTAGACGACCGTCCGGGGAATCTCGACGTCGATGCCGTGCGTCGGGTCGCTGGAATGGCGGCTTCTGATGGGCGCCGCGCATTGGTGTTCCATCCCGGCGGTGTCTTCCCTGATGCGCAGGATCAGGCGGATGCTCTCGGGGTGGCCCTTTTCCGATACGACGCGCGCGGAGGGAATCTGGATGGCGCTAACCAGGTTGGCCGTTCACTTCGCGTGACCGGTCTGGCCGGCAATTAGCCAGGCGTTACCGGACACGTCCTTCATATTGGTGAGTTGGCGAGCTCACGAGATGGGGGCCAGCAACCGATTGGGCCGCTCGATTGAGTTCGGTACGGGCAGCAGAGCGAGACTTTTCGAGCGTTTCCTCGGTTCCGCGTCGCTGCATCGTCTCGACGAGTTGAGAACGCGCTGACGCGTCTGTAGCGGCCACCACCACGGCACGATTGTCGCGCTTACCCCGAGTGAGGCCAACGTACAAACCAGCTGCGTCGACCCCAGGGCCGACAATCGAGAGATCGGTCGTCTCGCCTTGGACCCCATAGACGGTTGTGGCATAAGCGAGATGTAGGTGTGCGGACGCGTAATCGGGCGAGACCTTTCTAAGGTCAGTCGAATCGTTGGCAGCGGCGAGCATTACATAGTCCTGCGTAACCGTCTTGACTACCCAGTTCTCGCGGTTTTGTACGTTCGCGATGTTATCGTTGCGGCGAGTTTGGACGAAGTCGCCGACGAAGATGATCTGACCGGACTGCCCGCAGAATGCGTCCCTCGTGCTGATCGATCCATCTGCGACTCGTCGAGCCTGGATTGCCTCGCTGAGCATTTGCGCTTCTGAGTGAGTCGACGTGACGAGTGCGATCTTTCGTCGAGCTAGGTGAGCCTCGAACCAAGCGTCCGCCATCGCCTTTTGAGCCTCGACGTCGCTATTCACATTGACTACATGGCCAGAGCGGATCAAGGCATCGGCGACCGCCATCGCTTCCTCTTGGCTGCCCGGATCGCGCAGTTTGAGGGTCAAATTCGCCCAGTCCGGATCCCGGAACCGGTGGATCGTAACGAGTTCGACCTGGCGAGCTGCCCGCCTCCAAAGGAGAGCCATGGCGCCAGAGTGCCCCACCGGCAAGGCCTGGTTCTGATCTCCAACAAGGGCAACACATGCTCCGGTACGTTCGACAACCTCCATGAGCGCATTCGCCGCCTCGAGGTCGAGCATCCCCGCTTCGTCAACAACGATGCGGTCGCCAGGACGCAGTGCCGTCTTCGGCCCGAGGTATCGCGCATCGGTAATCGGGTCGAGCTGTCCTGGACTCAGACACTGCCATTCCGTCGCACCCGCCCTGTTTCTGTTCCATCGCCACCCGTAGTCGTGGAGAAGCTGGTGAAGCGATGACGAGTCGCTATCGGTTTCGCGACCGGCGACAGCGGAGGCCTTTTTCGTCGGAGCCACGATTATCATGTTGCGGCCTCGGCGCCGGAGCGTGGCGCCGGCCACCCTTAGCATGGTCGTCTTGCCCGTGCCAGCGGCTCCCGCGATGGCGACAATTCTGTCCGTTCCCGCCAACGAGGAAGCACCCTGAACCTGGCCCGCATCCAATGTGCGGTTTGGTTCGATTGCATGAGCAACAGCAGTGATTTCAGCGAGCGAAACCACGTTGCCGGATTCAGCGAGGGCGTCCGTTCGTTGAGCGAGCATGGCCTTGAGCGTTGCAGTCGAGGTCGCCATTCGCCTCTTGATGTGTGCTGGTATTTCGGCCTCCGACAGGAGCGTCACTGTGTGTGCGCGGATGGCGAGCGAGACCACTTGGTCGACAATGTTCGCGAGCTGGCCGCGCTCTGCAACCGCCCCGGAGGCGGCGACCGCCCGCATCGCTCCTGCCCGGACATCCAGGTCACTGAAACGGCCTCCGGTCCCGGTCGATCGAGCGTCCGCATCCACGATGGCCTTCGCCGCCAAGAGCTCGAGGTCGAGGTCCGGAATGTCCGTCGATCTTGCCGCGGCTGCGCTGCGCGGCTTACAGAGCTCGGGATCAGCGCGAAGGAGCTCGGCCACCACGACCGATGCCCACTCCTCTTCGTTCAGCTGCCCCGGCTTGTTCGGCCGGCCTGCCGCCCACGCCCACTGATCGATCTGAGTCAGCACGGTCGCGGAAGGCTCCTCGGTCGGATGTTGCTCCCGCCACATGCGAACGTGCGCGGCCTTGTTCGCCTCGATCTGCGCGGAACGCTTCGACAGCGGCCGCACCAAGTGCTGCAGCTGCGCGATCTCGCCATCCGCATTCAGAGTGAAGCCCTTCGCAGCCAGTGCCGCGAGCCAAGCCGGGTCAGTCCGCGACGCCAGGTCGCCCTCCGCATTCACGACGTTCTGGAACCGCAGGGCGACCCGGGTGTCCACGTTCGACCACCTCCCGTCGACGCCCTGGACCTTCACGTTCAGCCAGAGGTGACGGTGCTTGTGCGGGTCCAGCGAACGCGACCGTTCATGCCGCAGCTCGACGACCTCGATGCGGGCGAGGTTCTCCCGGATGGCACCTTGCTTCCCGCGGCGGGCGTTCAGCTCGCTCTGCCACAGCTTGATGATTCGGTCCCGCAACCGGTCCTGCAGATCCTCATACGCGGCCGCCAATTCCGGGTCCAGCATCGCCGCGATCGAGAACGACTTCGGTGCGTTGATCGTCGCGTCCAAAATGAGATCAGCGACCGGAGACTCAAGATCCCGGCCGCGACGCTCACCGGTGAGCGGGTCGACACCGTCGACCCAATCCCTCAACTGGGACCGGGTGAGCAAGTCGTCACGGATGGCACCGCCCTCGACGACGTAGCGGGTCATCACGGCATCCGCGTAACCCGCGGCAGCGAGCGCGCCCTCGGCGGTCTTGGCTGTCAGGGTTGCGTCGCAGACACCGCCGAAGGCGTAGTGGACGGCCTGCTTGACCCCTTGGGCTGCCTGCCCGCGCTTCCAGCGCGCCACTCCGCCTCTCACACTTACACGTTCCGGTTGCGCGCTCATTTTGGCGCGCGCTCGGCGCGTACATCTCGAAGAGTGCCTACGTGCATCGTCTATCTCTTGCCTCTCGTGTTGTCTCCTTGCCCTGGCCTCTGTTTTCTCGGTGTCAGTTCTTCTCTCTTGGGCTGGCTCTTTCATCTCGTTGTCTGTCTATATTTGGCTCTTCTCTCTGGTGTTCCCCCGTTTCTTCGGTCACTTATCATCGGCCTTGTTTGGTTCGGGAGGTTGGTCTTTATGGCTAGACGTTTCCCTCGGGAGTTCCGTGTTCGTGCGATCGAGTTAGTCCGGATCAGCGACCGACCGTTGTCGCAGGTCGCCCGCGAGCTCGGCATCTCGAACTCCGCGTTGTATCGGTGGGTGGCCGAGGACGACTTCGCGAAAGAGCAGGCGGAGAAAGCCGCCGGGGTGGTGCCGGTGCTCGACGCGGATGAGCAAGCCGAGCTGGTCCGGTTGCGCAGGGAGGTGCGCCGGCTGGAGACGGAGAACGAGATCCTGAAACGCGCGGCGGCGTATTTCGCGAAGGAGAACGTGCTCCCAAAACATCTTTCCGACTGATCGAGCAGCTGACGGCCGAGGACCCTCACCGGTTCAAGGTCGCGACGGTCAGCCGGTTGTTGGGGGTCTCCCGCTCCGGCTACTACACCTGGGCGCAGCACCACATCTCCGCGAGGCGGGCGCGGGATGAGGAGATCGCCGCGGTGATCGGACGACTCCGGTCGGAGAAGGGGGCGTTCTTCCACACCTACGGGTCCCCGCGGATGCACGCCGAGCTGCGAATGGGGCACGGGTTCAGGATCGGTCGGAAGCGGGTGGAGCGGATCATGCGCGAGCGCGGCTGGGCTGGCGCGGTCAAACGCAAGTTCCGGTTCCGCGCCAACCCGGCCACCAGCGAAGACCGGGTCAACCGCAACTTCCACGTTCCGGGCCCGAACCGGCTCTGGCTGGGTGACATCACCGAGCACCACACCGCGGAGGGGAAGGTCTACTGCGCCGTCGTCCTGGACGCTTACAGCCGGCTCGCGATCGGCTGGTCGATCGGATCCCGGATGACCGCGGACCTGGTGGTGGATGCGTTGCAGATGGCCCGCTGGAGGCGGTTCGGGGTCCGCGGGGCGATCATGCACTCCGACCACGGTTCCCAATACACCTCCTGGGCCTTCACCTCCCGCGTCCACGAAGCCGGCCTGATCGCCTCCATGGGCTCGGTCGGCGACTGCTACGACTGTCAGTCTGTTTCTGCCGGGACGATCTTTGTTCCGGCAGCCCCGGCCGTGACGGTCTGACTCGTGCTTATGACTGACCCACTTGGTGTCTTTGCGTTGATCTGTCGACCGCCGGCCGGGCGCGCAACAAGCGCTGCCGCCGGTCGGGCGTGACCTAATAGGAGCCTGGAGCAGACTTTGAGAGCGTCCCCGTGACAGTCCTGTCCACCTGCCGGCGACAGCGTGAGACCACGTTAACCGGCAAGGAGACAGCACACCATGACCACTCTCGGATCGTCCCGCTCGGGATTCGTCGTGATCGGCGTCGATACCCACAAACACGTTCACGTTGCGGCGGTGATGGACACGATCGGAGGCATCCTCGCTTCCCTGACGGTCACCACCGATACCGGCGGCTTCACCCGCCTTCTCGAGTGGGCGTCGTCGTTTGGGACGATCCTCGCGTTCGGGATTGAGGGCACAGGCTCTTACGGAGCGACGTTGACCTCATTCCTGCGCCGGCACGGCCACAAGGTCGTCGAGGCAGGACGGGCCGATCGTCGCCTGCGCCGCGCGAACGGGAAGTCGGACACACTGGACGCGGAGAACGCCGCCCGGTCCGTGTTGGCAGGTTTCGCGACCGCGGTCCCGAAGACCGCGGATGGCACGGTCGAGATGATCCGCCAGCTGAAGATCGCGCATGATTCCGCGGTCACAGACCGCTCCGCGACGATGGTCACAATGAAGGCAATGCTCGTGCACGGCAGTGACGAACTGCGCCGAGAGACAAACCGCAAGACCCAGATCATGCTTGCCCGCTACCTCGCCGCGCTGCGACCGCGAGCGCTGGAGACCCCGGACGACGCGCTCCGCCACAGCCTGCGCTCCCTCGCCCGCCGTTGGCAGCATCTGGACACGGAGGCGAAGCAACTCTCCACCATGCTCGAGCAGCTCGTGACCGGAATGGCCCCGCAACTGGTTGAGCAATTCGGCATCGGCGTCGACACCGCAGCTGAGATCCTTATCGTTGCTGGCGACAATCCGGAACGGATCCGGTCCGAGGCCGCGTTCGCCAAGCTCGCCGGGATAAGTCCTGTCCCGACAGGCTCCGGGATGACCAGCGGCAGGCATCGCATCAACCATGGCGGCCATCGACAACTCAACGCCGCGATCTATCGGACCGTCATCGTCCGAATGCGTTTCCACGAGCCGACGATCGCCTACGTTGCCCGCCGCACAGCCGAGGGCAAGAGCAAACGCGAGATCATCCGCTGCCTCAAACGCTATGTCATTCGCGAGGTTTACCACCTCGTCAAAGCAAACCCTCGGACCGGCGAAATCGCGAGTTGACAACTATAGGAGCGTCAACGCGATGATGGAATCCTTCTGGTCCGGCATGCAGATCGAACTCCTCGACAGCCAACCCTGGGCCACCAGACGGCAACTGGGGACGGCGATGTTCTCCTGGATCGAAGCCTGGTACAACCCCCGCCGCCGACACTCCTCCCTGGGCTACCACTCACCGGCCGACTACGAGAAAATCGACCCGACGACAGTCACCCTGGCTGCCTGAAACGACACATCAAACTGTCCGAAGAACCGGGGGAAGATCACTCTCGTCGGCCTCCCACCCCTCTCGGTCCGATGCTTTTCGCGCCTGCGATGACGCGATCCCCTCAACGTTTGACCTCTCCCAGGCCGATGCCGATCGTGATTGACGTTTGGTGTGCCCTCGGCCTTACATCCGCTCTTTGATGCCCACTCGAATGAGCAGCCAATTGACCGGGTACGCCGTTACGAATCCGAGCAGCATCGCCCACTGCATCGCGAACCAGAACTCGGGCGAGTTGACCGGGGCGCGGCCGCCAAAGAGCGCAGGGAAGAGCAGTAACTGAATCAGCGCCATTGCCCCGTACATACCGACCTGCCAGGAGGTGATGGAGGCGGCGTCGGCTTTGAGTGCTTCGATCAGGCCTTTGCGGAGTCCGAGCCCGCGCATGGGGGCGATGGCGAAGTACTGGAAGATGATACCGAGTCCGAAGGCGAGGATGAAGTCGAGGATCCAGACGGCGAACATTTTGTCCTGGAAGAGCCAACCCCAGCCGAAGGCGACGGCGACGGCTGGGATGAGAAAGGCGGCCCACTCCGCGATGAGGTCCCCGAGCGCGCAGCCAGCCCCGCAGTGGTTGGTACCGGTGCCGACGGCCACCGCCATGGGCGTCTCCGCATCGTCCGCATTCTGTGAAGGTGCGGGTGTGCGTCCCCAGCGGAGGTAGCCGCCGAGCCAGAGGAATCCTCCGAACAGCATGGAGACGGGCCAGACGACGTTCATCACGGCCATCTTCTGCGGTCGTCGGATCACATCGACGGCGACGCCGATGGTGCAGGCGATGCCGATCCCGAGGGAAGTCCAGGCGAGGACGTTGAGCCAGGTGGGGAAATCGCCCAGGGCAGGCGTTATCGCGTGGGGAGGCGTCATGCCTCCACTGCTACCCGGATCCTGGCGCGGGCTGTAGCCCGTTGACTCAGCTCTTCTCGTAGCCGAGGACGGCCATCATCCCGGATTCGGCGTGGTAGATGTTGTGGCAGTGCGTCATCCATTGGCCCGGGTTGTCGGCATCCAGTAGCACCGTGAGAGATCGGTGCGGCAACACGATCGCAGTGTCCTTTCGCGGGCCGCCGTCGAGCTGGAACGTGTGGCCGTGAACGTGGAACGGGTGCCACATCATGGTCTGGTTGGCGATGGTGAGCTGGACGCGTTCGCCTTCCCGGACCGTGTAGGCGCCGTCGAGCGGGTTGTTCATGTCGAAGGCTTTGCCGTTGATGCCCCAGTCGTACTTCATCATTCCGCCGGTGAGGGCGATGTCGATGCGGCGGTCGATTCTGCGCCGCTGCAGGGTGTCTGCAGGGGTGGCGCTCAGTACCGCCGCTGTGACCGGTGACGTGTCAGAGGCCGTGTAACCGTTCGCGGTGGGTGTGGGGCTCCCAGAGTTGGAGCGGAGGACGCCGAAGCCGCGGTCGGCTTTGCCGACGGCCTCGGCCACGATCGGGAAGGCACCGTCGGCGACGGTGACGATCGCGTCGTAGCGTTCGCCCATCCCGAGCAGGATGCTGTCGCCCTCGACCGGGTTCACCGGGTAACCGTCGGTGTGTGTGACGGTGAGCCGGTGGCCGCCGACCGAAAATCGGAAGGCGGTGTCGCCGCCGGCGTTGATGATTCGCAGCCGCACCCGTTGCCCGGGCTTGGCGGTGAAGGTGGCCGGGTCTCCGGCTGGGCGTCCGTTGATGAGGTAGTAGGGGTAGTAGACGTCTCCGGCGTCGCCGCCGAGCAGGTTGGAGCCGGTTCCGGTGAGCAGGTTGCCGGCGCGGGTCGGGGTGCCGTCCTGGCCGCCGCCCATCATGCCGCCCATTCCTCCCATCCCGCCCATGCCTTTCATGCCTTTCTTGAGGTCGGCGAGTACCTGGTCGGGTGTCGCGGTGACGCCGTCGAGCCAGTCGTCCAGCACGAGTACCCAGTCGTGGTCGTAGCTGAGGGGTTCGCGGGGGTCTTCGATGACCAGCGGGCCCTGGAGGCCGCGGTCGAGTTGCGGGCCGACGTGCGGGTGGTACCAATAGGTTCCCGGGGCGTCGGCGGTGAACGCGTAGTCGAACGAAGCTCCGGGGCCGATCGGCTGCTGGGTGATCGGGGGAACGCCGTCCATGTCGTTGCGGAGGGCGATGCCGTGCCAGTGGACGGTGGTGTCGTCCGGGAGCTGGTTGGTGACGTGCGCGCGGATGATGTCACCGACATGTGCCCGGATGGTGGGGCCGGGGACTTGACCGTTGTAGGCCCAGGTGGAGGCGGTGCGCCCGGCCAGGTCGATGTCGGTCCTGGCGGCGGTGAGCTGGACGCGGGTTGTTCTCCCGGTGCGCCGCCGGGCCGTTTCGGCAGCGGTGACGGGGCTGCTGGTCGCGGTGAGGAGGTTCGGTCCGCCGGTGCAGGCGGCTAGGGCGAAGGCGGTGGCGACCCCGGCGCCGCCGAGGAGAAGGCTGCGCCGGGTGAGGTTCGAAGAGTTCATCAGATGTCCAGAGAGGAAGCGGCTAGAGGGCCGTAAGGAGTGGGGAGGGGCGGGCGCCGACACGAGGGGGGAGGGGTGACGGCGCCCGCGTCTGGTGCGACCGGGTCAGAGGCTGGCGAGGAGCTGCTTCATGGTGGCGATCTCGGCGCTCTGTGCGGCGGCGATCTTCTTCGCCAGCGCGACGGCGTCGGTGGCCGTGCCCTGTTCGGTCTCGCTCGTGGCCATGGTGATGGCGCCCTGGTGGTGCTGGATCATCTGGGTGAGGAACAGCTTCGACGCGTCTGCGCCGGACGCGTTCCTCAGCGCGTCCATGTCCTGTTGCGACATCGTGCCGTCGCCGCCCATGTCCATGCCGCCCATGTCGGATTTCTGGCCCCAGGTGTCGAGCCAGCCATTCATGGTGTCGATCTCCGGCTGCTGCGCGGCCTTGATCTTCTGCGCGAGTTGGGTCACCCGGGCGTCGATGCCCTGCTTGGCAAGGAGCGTGTCGGACATTTCGATGGCCTGCTGGTGGTGGGGCACCATGCTCATGGCGAAGGTGACGTCGGCCTGGTTGTGGTCGGAGGTGGTGGCGGGGCTCGAGCTCCCGTGGGTCATCCCGGACATGCTGCCCATGCCTGGGTCCTTTCCGGAGGCGCCCGCGGTGCAGCCAGCCAAGGCGGCGGCGGTCAGGAGTGCGCCGGAGGCGATCGCGATCAGTCGGATGTTCATTGTGGGGGTCTCTTTCGTCGTACGAATCTGCGGATGGTAGGCACGCTGAAGCAACACCGCGCGATGCGCGGTGTGCGGTGTGCGTCATCTGCGATCGATAGACAGTGCGAGAAGAGACGGTGGTGATGATCCGACCCTGCGCGTGATCATCCGGGCCAGGGTCGTGGGTGCAGCCCGGGAGCCCAGGCCGAGGAGCGCCCGGCTGAGTACCGGGGCGATCAGGAGGATCGTCGCGGCGAGCAGCGCGAGCGTGCAGATCATGGCAGTCATGTCGTGCATCGGATCACAGCCGTCGATAGCGCATCCCCCGCCCGCCCTGGTGTCGGACATCGCCTGGCTGGAAACGGCAGGGTGCGATTGGTCTGGGTGGGACACTGTCGACGCGGATACCGCTGGCTGGACCGCGACGAACCCGTGTGGTTCGCCCATAGGCGTGCTGACAACGTGCATGGCGAGGATCCCGGTCACGATGCCCGCGACCGCGAAGAGGAGGACGAGCACGCAGCGCCAGGTGCGGGTGCGCATCGAGATGCAGTCGGCGAGCATTTCTCCTCCTTCCGGGAGACAAACTACCGGCGCAGTCTGGATACCCGCCGGGGGTTTAACGCTGACGGGACCTAATGCCCCATCCGTCTCCACATTCGCGTCCAAGCTGAATGGAGAAATCGTTTGAGGAGGCGGACGTGTACGGGTGGATGATGGGCGGCATGGGGGCGTGGTGGATCATTTGGCTGATTGTGCCGTTGCTGATCATCGCGGTTGTGATCGTGCTGGTGGTCACTCTTAGCCGGCGTGGTCCGTCCGCCGGTAGTGGTGCGGTTCAGCCAGGGCGTCCGTCGCCTCGGGACATTCTCGATGAACGGTACGCCCGAGGCGAGATCGACCACGACGAGTACGCCAGGCGTCGGGACGAGTTGGGTCGTTCTGGAAGCTGAGCCCACGGGACCCGTCACGAACGCACGAGTCGGGCGATGGCGTCGCTGGCTTCCTGGATCTTGGCCTGGCCTTCGTCCCCGCCCAGTAGCACGGCGTCGGTGACGCAGTGTTTCAGGTGGTCGTCGACGAGGCCGAGGGCGACGCTCTTGAGTGCGGATGTCAGGGCGGAGATCTGGGTGAGGATGTCGATGCAGTACTGCTCTTCATCGACCATCCGCGCGATTCCGCGGGCTTGCCCTTCGATACGGCTGAGTCGGCGCATGTATCCGGCTTTGTCGGTGATGTAGCCGTGCTGGTGTTCGTGCTCGGCGGTGGTCGTGGTGTCGTTCATGAGGGCTCCAAGGGAGGTCAGCTTCGGGATGCGGGTGCCGGTGTCGCCGGCTGGGTTCGGGATCGTTCGAGGGCAACGCGGGCGCTGGTCTCCGGTCGCAGGTCGAGCCGGCGCAGCAGCTGAGCGTTCAGGGCGACGACGATCGTGGACAGCGACATGAGGATCGCGCCGACCGACATCGGCAGGACGAATCCGATTGGTGCGAGCACGCCGGCGGCAAGCGGCACGGAGATGAGGTTGTACCCGGCTGCCCACCACAGGTTCTGCTTCATCTTGCGGTAGCTAGCGCGGGAGAGTTCGATGACCGACAGCACGGAACGCGGGTCGTCGCTGGCGAGGATCACTCCTGCGGAGGCGATCGCGACGTCGGTGCCGGCGCCGATGGCGATTCCGACGTCGGCCTGGGCAAGAGCGGGGGCGTCGTTGACGCCGTCGCCGACCATCGCCACCTTGCGTCCCTCGGCCTGGAGCTCCTTGACCTTCGCGGACTTGTCCTCTGGCCGCACTCCGGCGAAGTACCGGTCGATGCCGAGTTCGTTGGCGACCGACCGGGCGACAGCGTCGGCGTCGCCGGTGATCATCACGACCTGCACGTTCTGAGCGTGCAGGGCGTCGACCGCTTGCCGGGACTCCTCGCGGATCTCGTCGGCAAGTTTGAGCGCACCGGCCACCTGTCCGTCGACCAGGACGTGCAGGATGATGGCGCCGTCCTCCCGCCAGGCGTCGGCGACGCGGAGTTCGTCCACTCCGGCTTCGTGCAGCAGGTTCGGGCCGCCGACCTGGACGTGGTGGCCGTCGACCGTGGCCGATACTCCGACCGCGGGGGAGGATTCGAAACCTGCGGCTGAGCCGACGGTCACATGGTGAGCGGCTGCGGCGTTGACGATGGCCCGTGCCAGCGGGTGCTCGGAGTCCGCCTCGGCGGCGGCGGCCAGGGCCAGCAGTCGATCGGAGCTGGTGCCGTCGGTGGTCTCGATGGCGGTGACGGTGGGTTCGCCCTTGGTCAGGGTGCCCGTCTTATCGAACAGCACCGTGTCGATGGTGCGCATGCTCTCCAGGGCGAGCCGATCCTTGATGAGCACTCCGCCGCGAGCGGCGCGTTCGGTCGAGATGGCGACGACCAGCGGGATGGCCAGACCGAGGGCGTGCGGGCAGGCGATGACCAGAACCGTGATGGTGCGCACGACGGCCTCATCCGGCAGGCCGAGCAGGGTCCAGACGACCGCGGTGATGATCGCCGCGCCGAGGGCGAACCAGAACAGCCACCCGGCGGCGGTGTCGGCGATCCGCTGGGCGCGGGACGAGGAGTTCTGGGCGTCGCTGACCAGGCGTTGGATACCGGCGAGCGCGGTGTCGTCGCCGACCGCGGTGATTTCAACGCGCAGACCGGAGTCGGTTGCGACGGTGCCCGCGACGACGGCGTCTCCGACGTCGCGGCGGACGGTGCGGGATTCGCCGGTGATCATCGACTCGTCCATGTTCGCCGAGCCGGAAACGACGCGTCCGTCGGCAGGGATGCGGCCACCGGGGCGGACAACGACGACGTCGCCGACTCCGAGGTCGGCGGGGGCGACCTGCACCGTGCTGTCACCCTCGACGCGTTCGGCCTCGTCGGGCAGCAGCGCTGCCAGTGAGTCGAGGGCGGAGGTGGTCTGTGCGAGTGACCGCATCTCGATCCAGTGGCCTAGCAGCATGATCACGATGAGGAGGGCGAGCTCCCACCAGAAGTCGAGTTCGTGGTCCAGGATCCCCAGGCTCGCACCCCAGGACGCCAGGAACGCGACCGTGATCGCCAGCGCGATCAGCAGCATCATGCCGGGTTTGAGCGCCCGCAGTTCGCCGACGGCGCCGGTGAGGAATGGGCGACCGCCCCAGACGTACATGACCGTGCCGAGGACCGGCGAGATCCACGAAACCCAGGCGGCGTCCGGCAGCGGGTACCCCAGAATCATCGCGAACATCGAGGAGAAGCCGACGACCGGGACGGCGATGATGAGCATGATCCAGAACAGGCGACGGAACTGGGCGACATGGTCACCGTGTCCGGCGTGTCCGGCGTGCCCGACCATCCCGCCGTGACCCGCGTGCCCAGCCATGTCATGTCCGCTGTGCCCGGTCATGTCGTGTCCGGCGTGCTCGCCCATCTCGTGGGTCTCGTGGTTTTCGGCGGTCTCGGTACCGGTGGTATGGGCGCGGTGGTCGTGCCCGTCGTGCTCGGTGTGGTCGTTCATGCTTAGCCCTTCACCTGGGTGATGTGCTGGTGTCCGCCTGTACCGGGCGGTGGCGGTTATGCGGTGGTGTATGCCGCGGGGTCGGCGTCGAAACGGGGTGCGCAGCCGGCACAGCAGAACCAGTACCGCTCGCCGTTGTAGTCGCGGTAGAGGCCTTGGGCCTCCGCCTTCGCCTTGCTGACGGTGCTGCCCTTCATCACGACGCACTCGGTAAGGTCGTCCGCTCCGGCCCCGCCGAGGAGGTTGGTGCTTCCCGCCGCAATTATGGCGGCATGGTGGTGCTCGATATTCGTGTTGCAGCAGTTGTCGTCGCTCATGGTGCGTCCTTTTCGTGAGTGGTCATGCGGTTTCGGGGACGGACGCAGGAACACCGGCGGCCGTTCGGGTCGCGGTGTTCTTGGAGCGGAAGCCGCGTAGGCGGAGGCTGTTGCTCACCACGAACACACTGGAGAACGCCATCGCCGCTCCGGCGATCATCGGATTGAGCAGTCCGAACGCCGCCAGCGGAATCGCTGCGACGTTGTAGGCGAACGCCCAGAACAGATTGGTCTTGATGGTGCCCAGCGTCCGCCGGGCCAGCCGGACGGCGTCCGCGGCGGCCCGGAGGTCACCCCGGACCAAGGTGATGTCGGCGGCTTCGATGGCGACATCCGTACCGGTTCCCATCGCCAGTCCCAGGTCGGCGGTGGCCAGGGCTGCGGCGTCGTTGACGCCGTCGCCGACCATCGCCACGGTCTTGCCCTCGGCCTGCAGCCGGCGCACTGTGTCGGCCTTGTCCTGGGGGAGCACCTCGGCGATGACGGTCTCGATGCCCACTGTGCGGGCGACCTCGCGAGCGACGGTCGCGTTGTCTCCGGTGAGGAGGATGGGGGTGAGCCCGAGCTCTTTGAACGCGTCCACCGCTTCTCGGCTGGTCGGCTTGATCGCGTCCGCCACGACGAGTAGTCCTCGCGCTTTCCCGTCCCAGGCCACGCAGACGACGGTCTGCCCGGCAGCTTCGGCGGCGTTCTTGGCCGTTGCGAGGCTGTCGTCGAGCATCATGGACCAATCGTCTAGTAGCGACTGTCGGCCTACGAGCGTCAGGTGGCCGTCGACGATGCCCTGTACGCCGCGGCCTTCGATGTTCACGAAGGATTCCGGGTTGGGGAGGGTTCCGCTGCGGTCAGTGGCCGCGGCCGCGATGGCTTGGGCGATCGGATGCTCGGACGCGGCCTCAACGGCGCCGGCCATCCGCAGTAGCACGGACTCGTCGACGTCGGGCGCGGTGACGACCTGGAGCAATGTCATCTTCCCGGCGGTGACGGTTCCTGTCTTGTCCAGGACGATGGTGTCGACGGTGCGGGTGGACTCCAGCACTTCGGGTCCCTTGATCAGGATGCCGAGCTGCGCTCCGCGTCCCGTTCCGACCAGGAGCGCCGTCGGGGTGGCCAGTCCGAGCGCGCACGGGCAGGCGATGATCAGAACCGCCACGGCGGCCGTGAACGCTGCAGCGGTCGGATGGCCGGTGACCAACCAGGCGACCAGGGTGAGTGCGGCGATACCCAGAACGATCGGAACGAAGATGCCGGAGATGCGATCGGCGAGACGTTGCACTTCTGCTTTGCCGGGCTGGGCTTCCTCGACGAGCTTGGCCATCTGCGCAAGCTGAGTATCGCTTCCGATCCGGGTGGCTCGCACCAGGAGGCGGCCACCGGAGTTCACCGTTGCGCCGGCAACGGCGTCACCCAGTGTGACCTCCACGGGCACGGATTCGCCGGTGAGCAGCGACATGTCGATCGCGCTCGACCCGTCGACCACGACCCCATCGGTGGCGATCTTCTCGCCGGGTCGGACCACGAACTCGTCACCGGTCCGCAGCTTGTCGATCGGGAGGCGCACCTCCAGGCCGTCGCGGATGACCGCCACGTCCTTGGCGCCGAGCTCGAGGAGCGCCCGCAGTGCAGCGCCGGCCTGCCGCTTCGATCGCTTCTCGAAATAGCGGCCCGCGAGCACGAAGGTGGTGACTCCGGAGGCGACCTCGAGGTAGATGTTGCCGGCGCCGTCCGAGGCGGCCACTGTGAAGCTGAACCCGTGAGTCATCCCGGGCATCCCCGCCGTTCCGAAGAACAGGGCGTAGAGCGACCAGACGAACGCGGCCAGGGTTCCGATGGATACCAGGGTGTCCATGGTGGCCGCTCCATGGCGGGCGTTGATGAACGCCGCCTTGTGGAACGGCCACGCTCCCCACACCACGACCGGCGCCGCCAGCGTGAGCGAGAGCCACTGCCAGTACGTGAACTGCAGGGCTGGGATCATCGCCAATGCGATGACCGGGATCGACAGCGCGACGCTGCCGATCAGACGGTTCCGCAGTCCCGTCAGTTCCGGGTCGGCGTCCTTCGTGTCGCTTTCGGGTTCAACAGCCGGGAGTGCGGCTGTGTAGCCCGTCTTCTCCACTTCGGCGATCACGGTGGACACGTCCATGCCGTCCGGCAGGGACACTCGTGCCTTTTCGGTCGCGTAGTTCACCGTTGCGGTGACGCCGTCCAGGCGGTTCAGCTTTTTCTCGATGCGCATGGCGCACGACGCGCAGGTCATTCCGCCGACCTCGAGCTCGAGGGTGGCGGTGCTTGCTGCGGGCGAGGGAGAGGCTGTCATGTGGTGCTCCTCAGGTTCGGACGGCGGTGCGGTTCCTACTTTCGGACGGCGGCGTAACCGGCCTCGTCGACCGCGGCGAGTACGGCGGTGTCGTCCACGCCGGTTCCGGTGGTGACATGCAGAACGCCGTCGGTTGCGGACACCTTCACGTTGTCGACACCGGCGACCTGCGCCACCTCGGTGGACACTGCCCGCTCGCAGTGCTCGCAGGTCATTCCGGTCACCTGGTAGTCGATCGTTTCCATCAGTCCTCCATGAATACTGGGATACCCTCGGAGGGTATCGTCGTCTTCCAACATGATACCCTCCGAGGGTATTCCTGCAACCGGGATGTCCGCCGTCGCGCAACATAGTGGTGTTCGCAGCGGCTCTGTCCGTCGTTCGCAGATCGCCGGACTTCGCCTACGTCGGCGCTGCGATAGTCACTCTCATCGTCATCGACGTTTGGTGTCGCGCCAGTGTCCCGCTCAGGGGCCGAACGTCATCGGGCGATTCGTTCGTGATGCGCCCGAAAACCGGCCTGCGTCTCCGCTCTGCTCACGGGAGGTCGACCGGGACGTCGTGGGCGCGAGCGGCCGCTTGGACGGGTCACTGGATCATTCTTCAGCGGGCACCACCCACTCCGCCAGTTCTTCGACCTGCACCAGGATCGTGTCCCGGAGTTTCCGCACGCCGTCGAGGTCCCAGGTCGCCGGGTCGGGGAACTCCCACTGGACGAACTGGCCCGCGACAGGGCCGGGGAGTTCGAGCCCTGGCTTCATGGCGACGACGATGTCGGCGGTCGCCAAGTCGTCGACTGTCACGGCTCGGGGCTGCGCGTTGGAGCTGTCGATGCCGAGTTCGGCGAGAGCCTGAACGACGGGTTGGCTGGGGCTGTCGGCGGGGGCCGTGCCAGCGCTGGTGGCGTTGGCGCGGTCACCGGCGATGTGACGGAAGAGGTGGGAGCCGAGCTGGGAGCGGCCGGCGTTGTGGGTGCAGAGGAAGAGGACAGTTGGGGCGTCGTTCATACCGTGATCTCGGTTTCGATGGTGGCTCGTGTCCAGGCTTGGGTCGCCGCCTGGACAGCGTCCCACGGTGAGCCGAGTGGTGGCGTGTAGGAGAGGTCGAGGTCGCTGATCTGCTGGACGGTGAGGCCGGCGAAGAGCGCCGTCGCGTAGGTGTCGACGCGTTTGGCGGTCTCGGTGCCGAGGCGGCCGACGAGTTGGGCGCCGAGGAGGCGCCCGTTGTCGGCGTCTCCGGTGACGCGGATGCTGATGGGCTGGGCGCCCGGGTAGTAGCGCTTGTGGTCGTCGGCGGTGGTGTGGGTGGTGACGCTCTTGAGGCCGGTGGCGTGCGCTTCGTAGTCGCGGAGACCGGTTCGCGCGGCGACGAGGTCGAAGACCTTGACGACCTGGGTTCCGACGGAGCCGGCGAAGCGGGCGTCGCCGCCGATGGCGTTCTCCCCGGCCACGCGTCCCTGCTTGTGGGCGGTCGTCCCGAGGGGGAGGTAGGTGACGCCGAGCAGCCGGTGGTGGGTGACGACCCCGTCGCCGGCCGCGTAGACGTGAGGGATGCCGGTTCGCATGTGCTCGTCGACGACGACCGCGCGGCCGGCGCCGAGGGTGGCTCCGGCGGATTCCAGGAGCTGAGTGTTCGGACGGACACCGACGACGGCGAGCACGATGTCGGCTCGCAGGTCGACGGGCTGGCCGTCGTGGTCGGCGCGTACGAGCAGACCGTCCATGTCCTTCTCGACCGAGCGAACCACGGTGCGGGTGCGCACGTGCACGCCGTGGCTGGTGAGTTCCTCGTGGACGGAGGATCCGAGTTCCGGGTCGAGGGTGGAGAGGACTTCGGGCCCGCGTTGCAGGACGGTGACATCGATGCCGCGCGCGGTGAATCCTTCGGCCATCTCGAGACCGACGTAGCCGGCGCCGATGATGATCGCGGTGTGCGGGTCTCGTGCTTCCAGATCACTGTCAAGGGCGAATGTGTCGCCCATCGAGTGGATGACGTGCAGCCCATCGGCGGAGGTGAGCTGGTCGAGTCCGGCGATGCCCGCGTGCGAGGGGAGCGCGCCGGTGCCGACGATCAGCTCGTCGTAGCCGATCACCGACTCGCTTCCATCCGCCGCCCGGACGTTCAATCGCTGACCCGCGACGTCGATGCCGGTGGCGAGCGTGTTGAGCCTGAGGGACATCCCGGTGGCTTCGAGGTCCGCGTGGGTCCTGTGGGCGAGCGACTGCCACGGGCGCACGTCACCGGAGAAGTAGTACGGGATGCCGCAGATGGAGAAGTTCGGGTATTCGTCGGCGACGACGACGGTGACGTCGGTCGCCGGGTCGAGTTCGCGGGCGCGCAGCGCGGCGGAGATTCCGGCGTCGCTGCCGCCGATGGCGACGAGATGCATGAGACGGTTCCGTTCAGCGATCGGTGGTCTGCGGAATGACGACGTCCGCCGCGGCCTCGGCCAAGACCTTCTCAGAGCGGAACAGCGCCAAGGTGAGTCCGACGCCGATGACGGCGCCGACGAGTTGCGCGGCGATGAAGGGGAGGACGGACACCGGGGCGATACCGGCGAACGAGTCGGAGAAGATCCGCCCGATGGTGACGGCGGGGTTCGCGAACGAGGTGGAGCTGGTGAACCAGTAGGCGGCGCCGATGTACGCACCGATCGCGGGCGCGGCAGCAGCGCTGCGTCCGGTCCGGGAGAGCGCGAGGATCAGCATGATGAGTCCAGCCGTGGCGACGACTTCACCGAGAAGCGTCCCGGCGGTGACCCGCTCGGTTGTAGCGATACGGGTGGGAAGCTCGAACATCGCATTCGCGAGCAGAGCGCCGCTGATCGCGCCGACGACCTGCGCAAGAATGTATGCCCCCGCCTCGGCGAGGGTCAGTCCGCTGCGCGCGGGGCGGCCGACGATCCAGTCGACAAGGGACACGACCGGGTTGAAGTGGGCTCCGGAGACGGAGCCGAACACGAGGATCAGCACGGCGAGGCCGAAGGCCGTGGCGATGCTGTTTTCGAGCAACTGCAGGCCGGTGTCGTGGGAGAGCCTGCTGGCGGCGATCCCGGATCCGACGACGACCGTGACGAGGAGTCCGGTTCCGAGGAATTCGGCGAGCAGGCGAGAGAGAAGGCGCGTGTTCATCGGCTTCATCTTGACCCGTAGGAGATACCTCAGTCAACATTGAGGTAATGAACACTGGGCGAAATCTGTTGGAGACGCGAGCCGCGTTGCACGCGGCGCTCGCTGATCCACTGCGACTGCGAATCGTGGATCTTCTCGTGCTCGGCGACCTGACTCCGGGAGAGCTCGTCGCACAGCTGGCGGTCTCCACCAATCTGCTCGCGCACCACCTCGCGGTCCTGGAGCGTGAAGGCATCATCGTGCGCGAGCGTTCGGAGGGCGATCGCCGCAGGACGTACGTGCGCTTGCAGCCGGCCGCGCTCACTGCGCTGGGGCCGTCTGCGGATGCTGCCGCGCGTCGGGTCGTGTTCGTGTGCACGGCGAACTCGGCGCGGTCTCAGTTGGCGGAGGCGCTCTGGTCGCGCTCCAGCAATGTCCCGGCCGTGTCCGCGGGGACGCACCCGGCACCCGGCGTCGCGGAGGGCGCGGTGCAGGTCGCAGCGCGACATGGTGTCGTCCTGGCGGGACGACCGAAGCTGTACGCCGATGTCGTTGAGGCAGGTGACTATGTGATCACGGTTTGCGACCGAGCGCACGAGGAACTCGGGCTGGGCGATGCTCACTGGTCGATTCCCGACCCGGTGCCGGACGGCAGCTCGAAAGCGTTCGAGTTGGCCTTCGAAGAGCTCGCGCGACGGATTGACTCCTTCGCCGCACATCTGATGCCGAGCTAGCTTGTCCGCATCGGAGCCAACGCGGCACCTCTACAAAAAACTACAGACCTCATCAGAGCTGCAGGCGTTCGTCGAGCAATGAACGGCATGATCGTGCAGTGACGCGAGGCTCCCGCGAAGCTCCTGCAATTGCTCAATCTGTCGGTCGATCTCGGTCAAGCGTTCGGCGAGAAGCTCACGGACGTGTCCGCAGGGCGCCTGACCTTGGTCGCGAATCTCAAGGATCGTGCGGATCTGGGCCAGTGTCAGCCCGGCGGCCTTGCCGCGGTGGATGAAATCGATCCGTTGGATCGAGTCGTGCGTGTAATCGCGGTAGCCGACCGTGGTTCGCTCGGCTTGTGGGAGTAGACCTTGCGCCTCGTAGAACCGGAGCGTCTTGGCGGTCGTGCCGACTGTCTCAGCGAGTTCCCCGATCCGCATTGTGGCCTCCTACGAGTCGCCCGGACTGCGTCCGGCCCTTGACCTTCCCCTGCGCTGGAAGGTCGAGAGTGACACTACCAAGTACGAATCCAGGCCTGGAGGAATCAGGATGCCATCCAAGTACGACCTTGCAGTAATCGGCTCGGGAGGGGCCGCGTTCGCCGCCGCGATCCGAGCTACGACGCTTGGTAAGACGGTTGTGATGATCGAACGCGGAACTTTCGGCGGAACGTGCATCAATACCGGGTGCGTGCCGTCCAAGGCCCTCATCGCAGCTGCCGAAGCTCGTCACGTCGCGGCAGACGCGAGTTACCGATTTCCAGGGATCACTACCAGTGCCGGGCCGGTCGACGTTCCCAAGCTGATCGACGGTAAGCAGGAGCTTGTTGAGCATCTGCGGGGCGAAAAGTACGTCGACGTCGCCGATCATTACGGTTGGCAGATCAGACAGGGCGAGGCGGCGTTCGCGGGAACGCCGGAAGCCCCGGTTCTTCAGATCACCACCTCCAGCGGCGAAATCGAAGCTATCGAGGCGGGACACTATCTCGTTGCCACGGGCTCAGAGCCTTGGGCTCCGCCGATCGACGGTTTGGAGAATACAGGCTTTTTGACCTCGACCACTGCCATGGAGATGACGGAACTGCCTGATTCGATGCTCATCCTCGGCGGCGGATACGTCGCTCTCGAGCAGGCTCAGCTCTTCTCACGGCTCGGCGTGCAGGTCACCCTTCTGGTGCGCTCGCGCCTGGCTTCGAAGGAGGAGCCGGAGGTTTCCAAAATCCTTGAACAGGTCTTCGCGGACGAGGGCATAAGGGTGGTGCGCCGCGCGGTGCCGGTGCGGGTGGCCCGTGACGCAGTGACCAGGCAGGTGACCGTGACCGCGGTCGTGTCGGGCGGTGAACGGGAGTTCACCGCTGACCAGCTCATGGTCGCTCTCGGTCGGCGGCCAGTTACGAGTCGGCTCAACCTCGACACAGTAGGAGTCGAGGCCGGCGAAAAGGGAGAGATCGTTGTCAACGATCGACTGCGGTCCTCCCACCCACGGGTCTGGGCGGCCGGCGATGTGACGGGGCACCCGGAATTCGTGTACGTCGCAGCGGCCCATGGCACGCTGGTCGCCGAGAACGCCCTGGCCGGCTCTGATCGCGCCATCGACTATTCGCGGCTGCCTCGGGTGACCTTCACCAGCCCCGCCGTGGGCTCGGTCGGGATGACTGAGCGGGACGCGATTTCGGCGGGTGTTCGCTGCGCCTGCAGAGTCCTGCCGCTCAAGTACGTGACGCGTGCTCTGGTCAACCGCGACGTTCGCGGCTTCATCAAGATGGTCGCGAACGCGGAGACTGGCGAAATCCTCGGTCTGACCGCGGTCTCGCAGGACGCCGGCGAACTCGCAGCCGCCGGCGTGTACGTGCTTGGCAAGACGATCGATGAGGTCGCCGACGCGTGGGCTCCCTACTTGACGATGGCGGAAGGAATTCGCATCGTGGCCAAGGCATTCACTACCGACGTCTCGATGCTGTCCTGCTGCGCCTGATATCCAGGCTCGAAGTGGTTCCTGCCATTCATCCTGCTCATGGATGTCGAGTCATCCGATCCCGCCGCGACAAGCGGCTGGACCAGCTGGTTCACGGTGCCGTCGTTAGCACCTTCGAGACGCGCTCCAGGCTTCCTGGGACGAGCTTGTAGTACGACCAGGTGCCACGCTTCGACCGGGTGATGTAGCCCGCCTCCAGCAGCAGCTTGAGGTGGTGTGAAACCGTCGGCTGGCTGAGCCCGATCGGTTCGGTCAGATCGCAGACGCACGCTTCCTGGCCCTCCGAGTTGGCCACGATCGAGAGCAGGCGAAGTCGGGTCGGGTCGCCGAGAGCCTTGAACGCCGTCGCCATCGACTCCGCCTCGTCGAGGGAGAGGGTCTCGCTCGTCACAGGAGTGCAGCAGGCGTTCACGGGTGTGATCGGGAGTGCTTCGAGAACGGCCATGCGACTAGTGTACCCGTACATTGACAGATTTCGATGAAGCAGGCACACTGTAAATCGAAAACCTTCGATGAATGGAAAAGCACGGATGACTCTCGTCGACCTCACCGCCCCCACGGTCCGCAGCAGCCGTCTCGACGGACTCCCGGTGGCGATCATCGGCGCCGGCCCGATCGGGCTCGCCGCTGCCTCCCATCTGGTCGAACGGGGCATCCCGTTCGAGATCTACGAGACCGGAGATGCCTCCGGCCACACCGTCTCGCAGTGGGCGCACATCCGCTTCTTCTCCCCGTGGAAGATGCTCGTTGATCCCGCTGCCGGCCGACTCCTGGCTGACACCGGGTGGACAGTTCCCGACGAGAAGAAGCTGCCCACCGGCGGCCAATTCCTGGACGAGTACCTTGCGCCGCTGGCTGCGCTCGACTCAATCCGTCCGCACATCCACTACGCAGTCACGGTCACCGACGTCAGCCGCGAGGGCATGGACCGCACCCGCAGCGCCGGCCGCGCCGACACGCCCTTCCTGCTCCGCACCAGCGATGAGGACGGCGTGCGGGAGGTCACGGCCCGAGCCGTCATCGACGCATCCGGCACGTACCTGACCCCGAACAGTCTCGCCTCCTCCGGACTCGACCCGCTCGGGCTGCCGGCCGTCGCCGAGCATGTCTCGCACGCGCTCCCGGATGTGGTCGGGCGCGAGCGCGACCGGTTCGCCGGCAAGCGCGTCACCGTCGTCGGCGCAGGCCACTCCGCAGCGAACACGCTCTTGAACCTCGCCGCTCTCAGGCGCGAGGTGCCGGAGACGCAGATCAGCTGGCTGATCCGCAACGCCAGCGCCGTCCGGGTCACCACCTCGGACGACGACCAGCTGATCGAGCGCGCCGCCATCGGCAAGCGCGTCGACCGCCTCATCGACACCGGCAAAATCCAGCAGCTCGACCGGTTCGAGATCCTCCGCCTCGCCCCCATCGACGGCGGACTCCGCCTGATCGGGCAGCGAGCGGGCGAACGCGTCGAACACGACACTGACATCGTGGTGAACGCGACCGGGTTCCGGCCCGATCTGGACATGCTGCGCGAGATCAGGTTGGACCTGGATGACATCGTGGAGGCGCCGGCCCGGCTGGCGCCCCTGATCGACCCCAACATCCACTCCTGCGGTACCGTCGAGCCGCACGGCTTCGCCGAGCTGCAGCAGCCCGAGCCCAACTTCTTCCTCGCCGGGATGAAGTCCTACGGCCGCGCCCCGACGTTCCTCCTCGCCACCGGCTACGAGCAGGTTCGCTCAATCACCGCCTACCTCGCCGGCGACATCGCCTCCGCGACGAACGTGCAACTCGTGCTGCCGGCCACGGGCGTGTGCTCCACCGGCGCGAGCGGTTCCTCCTGCTGCTCGTAATGAAGAAGGTGACCGACATGGAGTGCTGCGACCCGACCGTCTGCGACCCGTCCGCTTGCGAAGACTGCTGCTAACCCGTTCCATAGACTTGTGTCTATGAACAAGACGGCCGCCGATCCCGCTGGACTGCAAAGCCTCAAGCGCATCAGCGATCCCACCCGCGCTGCCCTCCTCCGAATCATCCTCGATTCCGAGGAGGGCAGAGGTTCCGTGACCCGGATGGCCGAGAGCCTCGGCCTCACCCAGCCCACCGTCTCGCACCACCTGCGGATGCTCAAGAACGAGGGCCTGGTCGAGCGCGAACAGATCGGCCGCACAGCGTGGTACTCGATCACACCCTCCCAGCTCGACCGCGTCGCCAACCTGGTCCGAGACGGCGAGACACGCGATGACACGGCCGCGCTGGAGCGAATCGTCGCCGACCTGACGACACGATACCGAGGGGTGCTGGCACCGGAGACCGTCAATTTGTATGTCCACGACAGCTACCGGATGCTGGGCGAGCGCGATGGATCCCATCCGACCCGAGCGTCGCAGACCAGCAGCTTCACCATCGATCGGCTCGACGCGCTCCTGCGGGCCGACGAATCGACCCACACAGTGCCGGAAGTGCTGTTCGTGTGCGTGCAGAACGCCGGCCGCTCCCAGCTCGCCTCGGCCATCCTCCGCCAGCTGGCCGGGGACCGGGTGATCGTCCGCACCGCCGGCTCGGAGCCGGCGGAGGCCGTGCGGTCGACGATCGTGAGCGTGCTGGACGAGATCGGCACGCCGCTCGGTGGCGAGTTCCCCAAGCCGCTGACTGATGAAGCGGTGCGGGCGGCGGACTACGTGATCACGATGGGCTGCGGCGACGCCTGCCCGATCTACCCGGGCCGCGAATACCTCGACTGGGACATTCCCGACCCCGTCGGTCAGCCGATCGCTCGCGTGCGCGAGATCCGCAACGACATCGAGGGCCGCGTCCGTGACCTTCTCGAGCGGATCGAAAAGTGAACGATTGCCGAACTCGGCGATAGGCGATTGGAATAAGCATTGATCTACATCTATGCTTATGGAAGACCGTTGAGAACCGAGGAGAACCATGTCCGAGACCACCCCCACCGTCCTGTTCGTCTGTGTCCACAACGCCGGCCGCTCCCAGATGGCCGCGGGCTTCATGCGTGAGCTCTCCGGAGGTCGCGTCGAGGTGCTCTCCGCCGGCTCCGAGCCGAAGGACCAGATCAACCCGGTCGCCGTGCAGGTCATGGCCGAGGAAGGCATCGACATCGCGGGCGAGCAGCCCAAGATCCTCACCACCGATGCGGTGAAGGAGTCCGACGTTGTGATCACGATGGGCTGCGGCAACACCTGCCCGATCTTCCCCGGCAAGCGCTACGAGGACTGGGACCTCACCGACCCCGCCGGCCGCCCGGTCGAGGAGGTCCGCCCGATCCGTGACGACATCAAGCAGCGCGTCGAGACCCTGCTCGCTGAACTGCTGCCCGCGGCGGTGTGACGATCATGACCATCGACGCAACGGGGCGCCGTAGCCAGCCCGAGCTGGCCTATCCGGAAGCGTACCTTCGTCGGCTCGCCGACGACCTCGCCGCCAAGTTCGACGGAGTGTTCAACCGTGAGACGGTGGAGCGCTATGTCCTGGAGTCCTACACCGCGCTGCTCCGCACCGCGAAGGTCAAGGCGCATCTGACGACGCGCACGATCCACTTCGCGACGGAGCGGCTGACCGCCCTGGCTCAGGCCAAGGGTGCACTGCCGGTGATCTGGCCCGAGGTGCTGTTCGTGTGCGAGCAGAACGCTGGGCGTTCCCAGATGGCGGCCGTCCTCACCGAGCACCTGTCCTCGGGGCGGGTCCATGTTCGCTCCGCCGGTTCGATGCCCGCGCACGACCTGAACCCGGCAGTCGTCGAAGTGATGACAGAGGTGGGGTTGGACATGAGCCGCGAGTTCCCGAAGCCCCTGACCGATGACGTGGTGCAGGCCGCAGACGTCGTTGTCACGATGGGGTGCGGTGACGCCTGCCCGATCTACCCCGGCAAGCGCTATCAGAATTGGGAGCTCGCCGACCCGCAGGATCAGCCGATCGAGGCTGTGCGGGCGATTCGCAATGAGGTAGAGCAGCACGTGCGCGAGCTGCTGACGAGTCTGGAGGTGACGCCCGCGTGAGCGTCGAGAACGTTGTCGTCATCGGCTCCGGTCCCGCCGGCTACACCGCCGCGATCTACTTGGCCCGCGCCGGCCTGGACCCGATCGTGCTGACCAGCTCGGTCGAGCTCGGCGGCGCGCTGATGAACACCACCGAGGTCGAGAACTTCCCCGGCTTCATCGACGGCATCCAGGGCCCTGACCTGATGGAGAACCTGCGCCAGCAGGCCGAACGCTTCGGCGCCCGCCTCGTCTACGACGACGCGACCGCGGTCGACCTGACCGGCGAGATCAAGACGATCTCCACCGGAAACGGCGACACCTACCAGGCGCACGCCGTCGTCCTCGCGATGGGCTCGGCGCATCGCAAGCTCGGCATCGAGGGAGAGGACCGGCTCTCCGGGTACGGGATCTCCTGGTGCGCGACCTGCGACGGCGCGTTCTTCAAGAACCAGGACATCGCGGTTGCCGGTGGCGGCGACTCGGCGCTGGAGGAGGCCATGTTCCTCACCCGGTTCGCCAACTCGGTGACCCTCATCCACCGCCGGGATGCCTTGCGTGCATCGAAGATCATGCAGGACCGGGCTCAGCAGAACCCCAAGATCAACATCCGCTGGAACACGCAGATCGCCGAAGCCCACGGCGACGGCAAGCTGAACGGGCTCACTGTCCGCGACACTGTAACCGGCGAGCCGGCAACCCTGGACGCGACCGGCCTGTTCGTCGCGATCGGGCACGACCCGCGCAGCGCACTGGTCGCCGGTCAGATCGATCTGGACGCCGACGGCTACGTCAAGGTCGCTCACCCGACTACCGCGACAAACGTGCCCGGCGTGTTCGCCTGCGGGGATCTCGTCGACCGCCGATACCGGCAAGCGATCACCGCCGCAGGAACCGGGTGTGCCGCTGCCCTCGACGCCCAACATTACCTCGCAGGACGCACCCCCAGAGTGGTTCAGCCAGCAGCCGTCACAATGTGACCGCGGCCGAGAAGGATTGGCGTTTGTTCGCCCGCCCCTCGTACGGCGAATTACGAGACGTGCGATCCCGGCGTCGTTGGCGAGAGACCCTGACGGGGAATCACCAGCCGACGTGATTGCGGCACGGGGTGCTCCGGTACCACGGATCGTGTGTCCGCAGCGCGTCATGGGGCGGACGCACCGGCGGTGCGGACCGGCAAGGGAAGGATTACGCCCGACACCTGGCGCTAGCTACCTTCCCGCACGGCGTTTCAGGCCAGCGTCATGAAGAGTTTCTGGAGTTCGTCGACGGTGATCGGGTCGGAGGTGTCGTCGGGGTCGGTGAGGCACTTCTGCATGGCCGTGGAGATGATCTGGAACCCGGCCTTGTCGAGCGCGCTCGAGACCGCCGCCAGCTGGATGACGACGTCTCGGCATTTGCCGCCGTTCTCGACGGCGGCGATGACGGCGTTGAGCTGTCCTTGTGCGCGGCGCAGCCGGTTGAGGACGGGTTTGATATCGGCGGCTGTCGTGGCCACGGTGGTCTTCTTTCTCGATGGTGAGAATGGTGTCGAGGGTGGAGCGGGTGCGTCGCGGTACCCGCCAGGGTATCGCTTCGCGCTCAGGCCGGGGCCTTCGCGGCGGCGAGCTGGGTGGGGTCGATGGCGCGGATCTGACCGATCAGGTCCTCCAGGTCGCGGGCGGGGAGGGCGCCGGGCTGCGAGAACACAAGCACGCCGTCGCGGAACGCCATCAGCGTGGGGATGGAGGTGATCCGTGCGGCGGCCGCGAGCTCCTGCTCAGCCTCCGTGTCGACCTTGCCGAACGTGATGTCGGGGTGCTTCTCGGACGCCGCCTCGAACACTGGGGCGAACGAGCGGCACGGCCCGCACCAGGCGGCCCAGAAGTCGAGCAGCACGATGCCGTTCTGCTCGATCGTCTCTTTGAGGGTGTCGGCGGTGAGCACGGTCGTGCTCATGCTCAGTCCCTCCCGAAGAGGCGCCCGAAGAACCCTCCTCCAGTCGCGGCGGCCTTCTCGGCGTCGGTGTGGGTGCCGTTGCACCACTGGCTCGCGGGCACCTGCCGGCGCACGTCGGAGACGTGCTGGCCGCAGCCGCTCCAGGTGGTCTTGCCGCAGACTTTGCAGGTGGCGGGGTAGCACATGGGGGTGGTTCTCTCTTCCTTCGAGGTTCGCCGGGGGTGTTTAGCTATACCCCCGTCCGTATAGTACGATACCGGGGAGGGTATGCCAAAGAGCCTTCAGGAGGTAACCAGGATGAAGACGGTTATCGTCGGCGGAGTCGCCGGGGGAATGTCTGCTGCGACACGGCTGCGTCGGCTCGACGAGGTGGCGGAGATCGTCGTGTTCGAGCGCGGCCCCTACGTCTCGTACGCCAACTGCGGGCTGCCGTACTACGTCGGCGGCGTGATCCGCGACCGGTCCTCGCTTCTTCTGCAGACGCCGCAGTCGCTGGCGTCGCGCTTCCGGCTCGACGTGCGCACGGGTCACGAGGTCATCGGCATCGACCCCGCAGCGCGCACCGTCTCGGTGCTCGACCTGGCCGACGGCGAGCTCATGACCGAGAGCTACGACCGGCTGATCCTCGCCGTCGGCGCGTCTGCGCGCGAGGCGGCCGGGCACCCGGGCATCCCGACGCACACCCTCCGCACGGTGGAGGACGTCGACGCGATCGGCGTGCTGGTCGACGCCGCGGCCGACAACCCGTCGGCACTCGTCGTCGGCGGCGGCTTCATCGGCCTCGAGGCCGTCGAGAACCTGGTGCACCGCGGCATCCACGTCACCCTCATCCAGCGGGGCGAGCAGATCCTGACCCCGCTCGACCCCGAGATGGTCGCCCCGCTCGAGGCGCAGCTGCGGAGCCACGGTGTCGACGTGCGCACCTCGGTCACGATCGACTCGGTGGAGGCCGGGCGCGTCCTCCTCGACGACGGCACCAGTCTGCGACCGGACTTCATCATCGACGCCTCCGGGGTCGTGCCAAGCGTCGACCTGGCCCAGGTGGCGGGCCTGCGCCTCGGCCCGACGGGAGGCATCGCCGTCGACGCCGATAACCGCACGAGCGACCCCGGCATCTTCGCCGTCGGCGACGGTGTGGAGAAGGTCGACGCCCTCAGCGGCGAGCCCGCGCTCGTGACCATGGCGGGCCTCGCGAATCGGCACGGCCGCTCGGTCGCCGACGTCATCGTCGGACGCGACGAGCGGAACACGCCTGCGCTCGGCACCGCGATCGTGAAGGTGTTCGACACCGTCGCCGCCAAGGTCGGCTGGAGCGAGCGGCAGCTCGTCGCCACTGGTCGCGCCCACCGAGCCATCCACACCCACCCCGCCTCGCACGCAACGTACTACCCGGGCGCGCAGACCATGTCCGTGAAGCTCCTCGTCGACCCGGGAAGCGACGCCATCCTTGGCGCGCAGATCGTCGGCGGCGAGGGGGTCGACAAGCGCATCGACGTGATCGCCGTCGCCATGGCCGGTAGGATCACCGCCTCCGGCCTCGCCCGCCTCGAGCTTGCCTACGCACCCCAGTTCGGCTCCGCCAAAGACCCCGTCAACCAACTCGGGTACGTCGCAGACAACCTCCGCACCGGCGCAACCCGGGCGATCCAGTGGCACGAGCTCGACGCGGCCGTTGCCGCCGGAGCCACTCTCGTCGACGTCCGCACGCCTCGCGAGCACGCCGCGGGCAGCATCCCGGGCGCGGTCAACATTCCCGTCGACGACCTCCGCGAGCGACTCGGGGAGCTGCCCGACGCGCCGCTTGTCGTGCACTGTCAGGTGGGCCAGCGCGGCCACACGGCCGCGCGCATCCTGGCCCAGCATGGCCGTGACGTCGTCAATCTCGACGGCGGCTATCGCACTTGGGCCGCCGGAGCCACGACGACGGTTCGGCGGTCGGTCGCCGCCTGAACGGCACGCAGAGGACGTCCCGACTGCCGCGGTCACCGCGCTCGCCGGGCTGCCTCGGGCAGGTCGAAGAGTGGCGGCCTGTCCGAAACGCAGCAGCCGATCTCGCAGGAGATACGCCGGTCGCGGGCGTCGGAGATCGGCTGGATGCCCCCTGTGCGCCCCGGCGCTGATGACGACGTGAGGAGCCGCCTGCGGCGGCGCTGCACCGGCTGCCTTGTTTGTCTTTCCGTCGGCCGATCGTAGCTCGCTCCCGGTTCTCCGTGCCGGGCTTTCGACGCTTCTATGTTTGTCAACTTGTCTCGGGTGCGGCGTAGAGGGTGTTGAGGGTCCGATAGAGGTGTCGGGCGAGGTAGCGCTTGATGCAGCGTCGGATCTCGCG
>Ga0097681_1000725_pt1 | contig 50278 bp, 43 predicted proteins | sample ThiBiot_750_plan_FD_72845 | JGI IMG/M metagenome (GOLD analysis project Ga0097681, IMG submission 72845) | Wastewater bioreactor microbial communities from Cape Town, South Africa - Thiocy_cont_750_plan - 1398105538144 (version 2) (version 2) ... | reverse complement strand
AGTTGCCGCAGTCAGCGCTCAAGAGCAGTACGCCGATGCAGGCCATGAAAGATTGGTACCAGACCCACCCGCACCTGTTTCACAAGCGACCATATGATCGTACGGGATGCGACAGCTAGCAATCGACCCTGAGCCGCCGTTCAGCTAGAAGCTCTAAAGCTGTCATTCAGCCATGGTGGCGAAAAAAAGCCTTCGATTTCCAGCTGCCCCATGTCTCATGGATGCCGCAAGTCGTGCCATTTCACAAACATGCGACCCATTGCAAATAGGCCTGCTCGGTGTGTAGGCTATAGTGATCGTACGAATTCGCTCACGGACCTAATCCAGCAACCGTGTGGCGCGCGACACAGGAGGGCGGCGGGTTTCATGGCTGAATTTAGCACTGCATATTTACACAGCATGCATACCGCAAAGCTAGGCTTTAAACCCCTTGCCGATTTTTCTGTGCCAATTTAGACCGCACGCGCCAGATATGGCTTGTGGGTTGGCGCGGTCTAAACGGACAGGAGTATCAGGAGTACATGAAGTGTAGCGGGAGTGCCGTTCCCAGTTGGCTGATCGCCGTGCCGCCTAACCCTTTCATCGAGAGGACGTCTCCTCTCATGTCAACCGTTTGTCATTAGAGGAAATTACATGAAAAGAGTGAGTATCAAAGGGGTTGCCATTGGAATATTCTGCGATTTATTTCTCAGTATTATTTTGGGAATCGTGCTGGCGATTGCTTTCGTTGATAGTTCGTTGATAAATCAGCCTCCAGAAAGACTTGAGGCGGCATTACTAAAACTTGGCAATTCAACTCTATATCTAATCACCTGTCTTGTTTTGGGTATTCTGGTCACTGTATTCAGTGGATATATTGCAGCACGCATTGCAAAACAAGCGCAGTATATAAACTCCGGACTAGTGGGGATGGTGGGTATAATTATTGGTATATTTATGGCTGACGGATTACCACTCTGGTATGGCATCATATCATTCCTATCAATAATTCCCGCCGCCCTTCTTGGCGGTTACTTCGCAAGAGTTAGCCATTCGCCGCAACTGACCGCCTTTGGTCGCGGCTGAGCTCAGCCGTTGAGCATCCGATTTTATTAGCGCCACTGACAGTTCTTGGCCGGCTGCGACTGTCTCCGATCGACCCACAGCAGCAAAGTAGATAAAAGCAGACGCTGCTTTGCAGCTTAACTCAAGATTAGTTTTCCACATCTATGGACCTCTCGGAACTTTGGAAGTCTACGCCGGCAGTAAGCGCGGCAGTCGTTGCAGTTGCTGGAGCGCTATACAAAGCGATGAAGACACTGCTCGAGTTCAATGATGAATATCTCAGTAAGCGGCAATTCAAGCGGCACTCATTTCTGCGTGGCGAAGCTGAGCAGCACCGAGAATTAACGGCATTTATCGAAGCCGCCAGGCATGAGGCTGTCTTTCGTTCAACATTCGGCAGACCTGCCTCACCACGAATGGCGGCAGCTGTCATGGCCGCCTACCAATCTGGGCACTTCTCGCTGGAAGAGCTGCGAGCCAGCTTCCTCTACTCGAAGATTGAGGATGATGGTTCGCTTGTAGTGACCCCTGGGAAGTCCGGGGGGCTGATACTGGGTTTTACGATTTTTTTCATCGTTGCGATGGCTGGGTATTCTGCTGTTGTGGTGGTCTCTCTCCTAAGTCTCAAGAGCGTTCTCTCTTCAATAGCAGCATTGATTGTGCTTGTATTGACCTTTGGCTTGTTTTGGTTTTTTGGGCGGGATGCGAGATCGGTTCTCTTGGCCAAGAAAGTCGAGCGAAAACTGGTAAAACTCTCGACTGAGAAACCGAACCTGCCTCCATTGAGGGAGCAGCCTACTACTGCAGTTCATATTGAACGTTGAGTGACTTCTTATTATTTCTTCCACTGGCAGCTCCTGACCGAAGCCGGGCTTAGCTACTGGTGAGTACAGCACTGCAAAGCTGATCTTCGGGACTGCGCCTTGAGCGTCCGGTTTAGCGTAGGCATTCGACGGGTGCAGGCCGTCGCCAGTCGGCCAAGAGCAGAACTAGATAAGCTTCATCAAAATGCCCACTGACCTAAAGTGCCCTCACTGCGACTTGCGGGTATCGATTGGCGGATATTTCATCAAGCCCGGCAAGGGCTTCAGCGGGGCAACACTTGTGCCATGTGGAGCTTGTGGAACGCAACACGTGGTCAAGCACGGCATACGTGATAACGGCCCCGAATACTTCGACATCCAGAAGGTCGTTGTTGACTCTTTCGAGCCAAGCGGGTTGGATAGAGTCGTGGTTCGCATCCAGAAGTTTCACAAGCCAAGGCCCGCACTACGTGACGCACTAGCAATCGCAAGGAGCGCACCGTTCACGCTGGTCGAATCCCTTTCTGCCGACCAGGCCTCAAAGCTCGTCGAGGAGCTCAAACGAATCGATGTCCGAGCGCACCGAGAGACCACGGGCCAGGCGCGGAACCCGTTCTTTGGTCTGTCGCAGCCGAACAGCATCGAGTATCACGCCCAGCCCCAGCACGGGGATGCCCCACTCCCTTGGCTTGAGAAAAGCGAACCGGCGTCAGCGGAAGTTTCAACGATGCGCTGCATGGTGTGCCACAGCTCAGGAACGATGGTCCAGACCGTGCCGGCTGTCCTGGCCTGCCCGTCATGCAGACAGGCGAACATGGTTGAAATAGGCTACTGGCTGACCTAGTCGCTCGCTCGGACGGCAGCTCTAGTGCGGACCCGCAACTTCTCACACTGCGCACATCGCCGACATATCTGAGAGACCGCTGGGGCATCCGGAGTGAACCCATCCAACGGCCGCTTTCGGAGCCGTCGACCGACTCCTTTGGGTCGAGAGCCGTCGTCTGGTTGTCTCCGCTGAACGTCGGCAACCATCCTGAAGCTGCCGCTCAGAAGTTTGCCGTGGCCAGCCGCTCTTGGCCGCAACCCGCTCCCCACCAACCGCCAAAACCCTCACCCAAACAACCCCCCCTCATCCAACAACTCAAACGCCACCCCAGGTGTCCTCTCCATCCCTCGCCGAATCGCCGCAGGAATTGCCTGCCGTGTCTTGCTGCACAGCCCGCGCATGGGCAGGACCTCGATCTGGATGCCGCGCACGGTGCGCACTTCGCTGGCGCCGGGCTCGATGCGCACGCGGATGCCGAGCTGCTCATACATGCGCTGCTCCACATGGCGCAGGTCCTGCAGGCTGGTGATCTGTTCGAGCCGCAGCAGCAGGCGCTTTTCCTCTTCCCTGGTAAGCCGCAGGATGCGCTGGTCGGCCATGGAGTCGGCGAGCAGGGCATCGTGCTCGCAGATGCAGACGCCCGGAGGGCAGGGGACTCGGATCGGAATCTGAACGGGAAAGCTCATCGATGCCCAGGGAAGATCCGCCCCGGCCGGGACGGTGCAGGCCATGCTAGTTCAAGGCTGCAGCGGGGCCAAGGGGAAAGTCCTGGGCAGAGGCTGCAGCCGCCACGATGCCAATGACAACCATAGTTCAGGCAGGCGTGCTTGATCAGCAAGGCAGAAATTCCGGTTCACGGATGAATTTTCGAGTGAAGTGCTTTGCTTGGGCACCCAGCATCGCACCTGGATTTGCCGCTTGCCGGCAAGGAAATGAGGCTTTCGCACTTCCCGTCTAACGACGAGGGAGGCGGCACCGGCAAGTTCAAATGCCCCTTGTGTTTATGGGATACAGACTGTGCGAGAGAGCGATAAGTTGCGAATTTCTTGACCGATCAGACTCTCGATGCCTTTGTCTTCAGGGGGGAGTTGGGTTGATTACTAAAAACCAGAATGTTCCTAAGACGAAACTATGGAAAAAGAAATGCGCGGCAACTAGTATCTGCAATGGAGGGCGGGCTTCTGATGAATTGTAATGATATTTGCCGCACGTTCGATTTAAATGAGCGCGTAATTTCTGGAATCAACTGGGAGTGTTGTGATGAATGAGATTGGAATTAGGCCAAATCTAGCCGTTGGGAAAATTGGTACTTTGGAAAGTGTGGTTCAAAGAATCATCAAAGATGGTTATTGTAAGTTTTCGGTCGATGATGATTTGTATAACCTTGTCCTTGAATTTGCTGAGTCTGTGCGTAGTTCCGATTTCGAGTATAAATTGTCTCATTCCGATCAGAAACACAGCGATGGATTTATGGGGATTGGTAGCGAATTTTCCAACATCAATAGCTATGCTGATATTTGTGAGAGATTTTGCTATTGGTATTCAAGGAGTGAAGTAAACAAGAAAAATGGCGTGACTGATGCAATGGTCTACAAATTGGCCGAGCAGTTGGAGAATAGGATGAGCAGGCTTGCAGATTGTATTTTGGATGAGATATTCTCTAAATTCGACATGGATGATAAACCATCTGGGCGATGTTATTCATATTTGCAGGCATGTCTTTACTATAAAGACAATGCAGTCAATGGTAGGGATTATGCTCAAGAGCCGCATGAGGATGGCCACTTTCTTACATTCATAACAGCTAACTCAAAGGGGCTTTCCTTGCATAATGGGAAAGTAATGGAGCAAGTAAATTTTGCAGATGGAGAATTTATTGTGATGGCCGGCTCGGCACTATCGATTTTGTCAGACCATGCGATCAAATCGATATATCATTCTGTGGACAATCAATTGGAAATGAATAGAACTTCAGTGGTCTATTTTCTTAATCCGGATTTGAATAAAAATTATTCAAGTTTCTACAAAAGAAGATTGATGAATTTCTCACGGCATATTCAGGAAAATCATATATCATTTGGTAATGCAGAGATAAATTGATGGATGAGGATACTTTCTTTCTCGGTATAGCTTTCGGTCTGGGAATCATCAGTATTCCCAGCCCAAAAGATATCTTCTTCATCAAGATGTGCGTCTTGAGAAGAGGTCTTCTCTCGATGGCATTTGTCGCGGTTGCCTCTGATGCATTTCTGATTGCGGCGGGGGCGTTGCTGTTTGGGATGACCAGCGAAATCTCTGCTGTGGGTATGAGCATCAGGGTGTTGGCAGTATTTTATATTGTGTATTTGTTTCTCTCGATTGATCGCAAAGGCCTTTCCGTGGATGCGGTGGGTAGTGATCGTCTCAGGGGTGATTTTCTACGCATGGGGGAGTTGTCTCTAGCAAATCCCTATTCGTGGATTGACACGGTAGTCTTTCTAGGAGGGATGGCCGCTGTATCGACACATCCGGTGAGCTTCATTTCGGGGGCCATCGTGGCATCAGTTATCTGGTTTGTGGCGTTGATGTTTGTCTTTGGCTGGCTTCTGTCAGAGTCGATGAGAGAAAGTGTTTATAAATATCTACCGATGTTTGCAAAGATAATATTGCCGATTATCTTGTGTGTTCTGGTTATTGAGATTTACTCAATATTGAAAGAGCCTTGATGCCGCATGTTTGCTTGCTGCTGACGGCGGGCGATGCCATTCACGACTTCTGACTCCTCCCATAAAGATTCTCCAACCCCGCCCACACCCTGCGCGTGAGCGGCTTGCTCTGGGCTGCGGGTCGCCGGTAGAGCCGCACGTTGATGGGCACGTCCTTGTCGGGCCCGGCCGCGCGGGCCAGGCGGCCATCGGTCAGGTCGGTCTTGACCAGGGTGAGCGGCAGCCAGGCCAGGCCCAGGCCCTGGTGGACCATGGCGTGCAGGGAGTCGGCGAGGTCGGCCTCGTAGACAGTGCGCAGGCGCGTGGTGTCGCACAGCTCATGCAGGTGGCTGCGCAGGATCTTGCCCAGGGACATGCTTTGCGCGTAGTCCAGGTAGGGCACCAGCGGGCCGCCGCCGTGGGCGGGCAGGGCGTATTTGGGCAATTGGTGAACCAGGGGGATGCTGACGGGGATCAGCGTGTCCTGGCCCACGGGCAGCCAGGCCAGGTGGTGGCCCTGCAGGCTGCCTTCGATGGCGGGCTGGGCGTGGCACATGAGCAGGTCCACCTTGCCTTGCAGCAGCATTTCCACGCCGTAGTCCAGGCTGGTGGTGACCACTTTCCAGCACAGCTGGGGCATGGCCTGGTTGAGGGCGGTGATGATGCCCGGCAGGACGGTGTGCGACAGCGTGCGGCCGGCCGCGATGGTGATGGTTTCATCGCGCGTGCGGAGGGGGCGCTGCAGCAGGCCGTGGGTCTGCTCCAGGATGCCCAGCACTTCATGGGCCGAGGCCAGCAGCGTCTTGCCGGCGGCCGTGAGCGTGGTGGATTGGTGGCCGCGCTCGACCAGGGGCGTGCCCGCCCATTCCTCCAGCGCGCGGATGCGGCGGCCAAAGGCAGGGTGGGTGATGTGGCGGCGCTCGGCGGCCTTGTAGAGGCTGCCGGTGTCGGCCAGGGCCTGCAGGTCCTGCAGCAGTTTGAGGTTGAGTTCGTGCATGGGTAGGGTGGGTGCAGGGCTGTGCTGATCCGGCACAGCGCCGCCGCAATCGGCACAGCACCAAGGCGGGGCATGCCTAGCATGGCGGCATGCAAGAGAAGCCCTGTTATGCCTGAAGTTTGCCTCAGGAAGATGCAAAGCCATTTCATTGGCGGTGCGCAGCGCACGGTGCGGGATCTGCCGATCCAGCACAGGGAAGTGGTGCGCAATGGCGGCGAGCGGCCGCTGGACATGAATGGCAGCTATGCCGTAGGCCAGATGTACGCCATGGAGTACCGGCTGGCGCGTCCGCGCAGCCCCCTGCCGGTGCTGCTGTGGCACGGCGGCGGCATGACGGGTGCGCAGTGGGAGTCCACGCCCGATGGGCGCCAGGGCTGGCTGTGGCGCCTGCTGGAGGCCGGCCATGACGTGGTGGTCTGCGATGCCGTGGAGCGCGGCCGCGCGGGCTGGGCGATGTTCCCCGAGATCTATGCCGAGGCACCCGTGTTCCGCAGTGCCGAGGAGGCGTGGACGCTGTTTCGCATAGGCCATGCGGCGCCTTCAGGCGACGGTGTGGGCGAGCCCTTCGTCGGCCAGCGGTTTCCACATGAGAATTTTGACGCCCTGGTGCGGCAGATGGTGCCGCGCTGGCTAGGGCACGAGGCCATGGCCATGGCGGCCTATGACGCGCTGCTGGAGCAGTTCGGCCCCTGTGTGGTGATAGGCCACAGCCAGGGCGGTGGCTTTGCCGCGCATGCGGCCAGCCGCAAGCCGCACCTGGTGCGCGCCGTGGTGGGGGTGGAGCCTACGGGCATGCCGGTGCTGCAAGAAGGGCAGCAAGGTCAGCAGGGGGCGGATGCCTTCGCGCCTGCCTCGGCCATCCCGCACCTGGCGGTGTGGGGCGACCATTTCGCGCACAGCCCGCAGTGGCAGAAGTACCGCGCGCAGACCGATGTGTATTGGCAGCTGCTGCGCCGCCTGGGCGGCCGTGCCGAGGTGTTGGACCTGCCGGCCGCAGGCATCACCGGCAATTCGCATTTCTGCATGCTGGACACCAATGGCGACGAGGTGCTGGGCCGGGTGCTGGCCTGGCTGGAGCGCCTGGGCCGGTGACTGGAGAGTGCTGGTCCCGAAGAATTTCAACGAGGAGAAAAATCCTATGCAACGCCGCAATTTCATGATCCGCAGCCTGTCTGCAACCACGGCGGCCCTGGCCCTGGGCGCCCTGGCGCCCGCGCAGTCGGCCCTGGCGGCCGATGCCGGCTGGCCCACGACCGAGCCCATCCGCCTGATCGTTCCGTTTCCGCCCGGCGGCACGGCCGATGTGGTGAACCGCCTGTTCGCGCAGCAGCTGGGCAAGGTGCTGGGCGCCTCGGTGATCGTGGAGAACAAGGCCGGTGCCGGTGGCTCGCTGGGCACGCGCTTCGTGGCCGATGCCAAGCCGGACGGCTATACGCTGCTGGGCGCCACGTCCAGCACGCACGGCACGAATCCGGCCGTCTACACCAAGCTGCCGTATGACGCGGTGAAGGATTTCACGCCCATCACCCAGGTGATCACGGTGCCGGGCGTGCTCAGCGTGCATCCCTCGGTCAAGGCGGCCAATCTGAAGGAGCTGATCGCGCTGGCCAAGGCGCAGCCGGGCCATCTGTCGTATGCGTCCTCGGGCGCGGGCGGGCTGGGCCATCTGGCCATGGAGCTGTTCAAGGCCAAGGCGGGCGTGCAGATCATGCATGTGCCCTACCGTGGCGCGGGCCCGGCCTTCACCGATCTGATCGGCGGCCAGGTGTCCATGCTGTGGGAGCCGCTGCCGGCTTCGCTGCCGCACATCAAGTCCGGAAAGATCCGCCCGCTGGCCGTGGCCACGGCCCAGCGCAGCAGCGAGCTGCCCGATGTGCCGACCTTTGCCGAGTCCGGCGTGCCCGGCTACGCCGTGCAGGCCTGGAACGGCCTGCTGGCGCCCAAGGGCCTGCCCAAGGACATCCGCGACAAGCTGCACAAGGCCAGCGTGCAGGCCCTGGCCGATCCGCAGCTGCGCCAGCGCCTGGCAGAGCTGGGCGGCACGGTGGTGGCCAATACGCCGGAGCAGTTCGGCGCGGTGATCCTCAAGGATGTGACGACCTGGAAGCAGGTGGCCGCTTCGTCGCAGATCAGCCTGGACTGATGCGGCGGGCACCGGGGAAAGCCCTGTGTCCCGGCGCCCACGGGTGGCGGGGCCAGGCGTCGTGACGGTGCCATAGTCCGGGGGTGGCGGTCCGGGCGCGTTGCCTGCGGCCGCGCACAAGGCCGACCGCCTGACCTGCCGCTCCCAAGCCATGGACATCAACCTCATCCGCAATTTCGTAGAGATCGTGGACGCGCGCAGCCTCAGCGCTGCGGCGCGCAAGCGCGACATCACGCGCTCCAAGGTGAGCAAGGAGCTCAAGGCGCTGGAGACGGCGCTGGGCGTGACCCTGCTGCACCGCACGACGCGCAGCTTTTTGCTGACGGCGGCGGGCGAGGTGCTGTACGAGCACGGGCGCAGCATCATCCAGGAGGTGGAGGCGGCGCAGGGCGCCATCGACGCGCTGCAGCATGTGGTGACGGGCTCGGTGCGGCTGAGCATTCCCACGGGCCTGGGCGAGCTGTACCTGGCCGACATGCTGCTGGCCTTCCAGAAACGGCACCCGCAGGTGCGCATCCGCGTGCTGTTCTCCAACCGGGTGAGCGATCCCATGAGCGCCCAGGTGGATGTGGCCGTGCGCGTGGCGCGCGACGTGCAGGAGCACCTGGTGGCGCGCGATCTGGGGCCGGTGGGCTTTGGCCTGTATGCCAGCAGCGCCTATGCCAAGGCGCGGCCGTTCCACGACCCTGCCGAGATTCCCCACGGAGTGCTGCTGACGCCGCCCGGCGACGGCAAGACCTATGCCGTCTCGGTAAAAAAGGGGCAGCAGGAGATTGCGCTCAAGTGCGAGCCCTGCATCACCAGCGAGCATTTCCCCTTCCTCAAGCAGTCCATGCTCCGGGGCAGCGGCGTGGCCACCTTGCCCAACTACATGGTGATGGACGAGCTGCGATCGGGCGCGGTGCAGCGCGTGTGCCCGGACTGGACGGTGTCCGGCCTGGGCGACAGGCTGTACATCATCACGGCCGAGGACCGTCGGCCCTCGCATGCCGTCAAGGTGATGACCGAGTTCCTCAGGGCCAGCCTGCTGCGCTTCGTGGAGCAGGCCGAGGTGTCCGGCCCTTAGGCCCTTAGGCCCTTAGTTCATCACCTTTTCGGTCTTCAGTTCTCCAGCGCAATCGCGTTGTCCGCGATCACCTTGCGCCACATCTGGCCGTCAGCGGCCAGGAAGTCGTCGAGCTGGGCCTGGGTCTGGGGCTTTCTGGCGGCCAGGGTCTGGTTGCCCAGGGCGCTGGCGAACTCGGGGTTGAGCATGACCTTGTTGACGGCGGCCTGCAGGGTGTTGCGCGCGTCCGCGGGCGTGCCTGCGGGCACGGCAATGCCGAACCAGGTGGAGGCCCTGAAGCCCGGCACGCCCGATTCGGCAATGGTGGGCGTCTGCGGCAGGAACTGCGAGCGCTCCGGCCCGGTGGTGGCAATGGCCACCAGCTTGCCGGCCTTGATGTGGGGCAGGGAGGTGCCGGCCACGTCCACCATGAGCTGGGTGTCGTTGGCCATGAGGGCGGTGAGGGCCGGCGCGCTGCCGTTGAAGGGAATGTGGGTGGCGGCCACGTCCAGGCGCGACTTGATCAGCTCGGTGGTCAGCTGCAGCGGGTTGCCCAGGCCGACCGAGCTGTAGTTGAGCTTGCCCGCGTGGGCCTTGGAGTAGGCCTTGAGGTCGGCCACGTTTTTGATGCCGGTCTGGCTGTTGGTGACCAGCACCAGCGGGGCCTCGGCCAGGATGTTGGTGAGCTTCAGCTCCCGGTCGGGGTTGTAGCTGAGCTTCTTGTAGAGCAGGGGGTTGAGCACCATGCTGGCATTGCTGGCCAGCAGCAGGGTGTAGCCGTCGGCCGGCGAGCGCGCCACGGCCGAGGCGGCAATCATGGTGTTGGCGCCCGGCCGGTTCTCCACGACCACGGACTGCTTGAGCTCCGTGGACAGGTGCGTGGCCAGGGTGCGGGCCAGCACATCGACCGAGCCGCCCGGCGCATACGGGGCGATGAGCTTGATGGGCTTGCTGGGGTAGTCGGACTGGGCGAACCCGGGGGCTGCGGCTGCGGTGGCCGCAGCGGCAAGCAGCAATGCAATGGCCTTGTTCATGCGTTGTCTCCTTCTCTTTCGGTGTTGGCGGGTTCAGATCTTGCGCTGCGTCGCGCCCCAGTGGGCGTCGCGCAGCTTTCTTTTGGCGATCTTTCCGTTGTCGTCGCGGGGCAGGCGCTGGAAGACGAAGCTGCGCGGCAGCTTGTAGGCCGCCAGCCGGCCGCGCAGCCATTCTTTCAGTTCGGCCTCGGGCAGTGTGCCTGACTGGCCGGGCTCGACCAGGGCCAGCAGCCGTTCGCCGTACTCGGCATCGGGCACGCCGATGACGGCGCAGTCTGCTATGCCGGGGTGCCTGAGCAGCTCGTTCTCTATCTCGGCCGGGTAGATGTTCACGCCGCCGGAGATCACCATGTCCGAGTCGCGGTCGCAGACGTAGAGAAAGCCTTCCTCGTCCAGGTAGCCCATGTCGCCCAGGGTGATCAGGCCGCCCTGGTCCATCTTGCGGCGGGCCTCTTCGTTGCCCTTGTAGGTGAAGTCGGCATAGGCGGGCTGGCGCACGTAGATCAGGCCCACCTCGCCCGTGGGCAGGCCCTGGCCCTGCCTGTCGAGGATGCGGACCTCGGCGTCCTGCAGCGGCAGGCCCGCGCTGCCGGGGTGGGTGAGGGCATCGGCCGAGCCGATGAAGGTGACCAGGCCCGACTCGCTGGAGGCATAGGTCTCGTTGATGATGGGCCCCATCCACTCGATCATGGCCTTCTTGACCTCGGGCGCGCAGGGCGAGCCGGTGGAGGCAATGAAGCGCAGCGAGGAAATGTCGTAGCGCTCGCGCACTTCGCGCGGCAGCCGGAGCAGGCGCACGTACATGATGGGCACCATGTAGGCGGTGTCGATGCGGTGCTCCTGCACCAGCTGCAGGAAGCGCTCGGGGTCGAAGCGCTGCTCCAGCACCACCAGCTCGCTGAGCAGGAGCGCGTTCTGGAAGTACAGGCTGGGCGCGCTGTGGTAGATGGGTGCGGTCAGCAGGGTGCGCGCGCCGGGCTGCAGGCCGTAGGCGGTGGCGATCAGCGCCTGGTTCACGGCCAGGCGCCGGGGCAGCTCTTCCACGGGAAACGCCTTGCGCAGCACGCCCTTGGGACGGCCCGTGGTGCCCGATGTATAGGCCATGTGGCCGCGCGGCGCGACCAGCGGGCCGTCGTAGGGTGCCTGGGCGGCCAGCCAGGCTTCGTAGTCCTGCTCCGGCTCGCGTGCGTGGGCGACGCGCCGGGGCAGGTCCGCATAGAGTTCGCCCTTGAGGCCGTCGAGCAGGTCCTGGCTGGTGATGAGGGCGCGGGCGCCGCTGTCGGCCAGGATGTAGTCGATCTCCGTGGCCGTGAAATGCCAGTTGATGGGGCAGTAGTAGATGCCCGCAATGCGGCAGGCATGGACCACGTCGGCGTATTCGATGCCGTTGCGCAGGAAGACGGCCAGCACGTCGCCTTCGGCCAGGCCCAGGCTGCGCAGGCCCTGGGCCAGCTGGCGGCCGCGCTGCTGCTGGGCGGCGCCGGTCAGCGTGCGCTGTTCGAAGACCAGGGTGGAATGGGGCGTGGCGGCGGTGCTCATGTGGGCGTGGCCTCCTGCTCCCCATCGTTGACGTTGGGCTGGTTGGCGGCCTTGGCCATCTGCCCGGCGCGCGCCCAGTCGGCATCGTCCCAGGCCTGGTATTCGGTGAAGTAGGCGCCATTGGCCAGGGCGTCGCCGCCGTCCAGCGTGATGGTCTGGCCGTTGAGCCAGGTGTTGCCCGGGGCCAGGATGAAGGCGGCCATGTTGCCGATGTCCTCGCCCGTGCCCAGGCGGCGCGTGGGGTTGTCCAGGCGGCGGCGGTCGGCCGAGTCCTCGTTGCCGTCGATCCTGGGGCGCAGGCGCTGGCTGGCGCCCTGGGTGGGAATCACGCCCGGCGCAATCGCGTTGAACCGTATGCGCTTGGGACCCCATTCCACGGCCAGCGATTTGGTCATGGCGTCCAGCCCGGCCTTGGACATGGCCGAGGGCACGACGAAGGGCGAACCCGTGTCCACCCAGGTGACGACGATGGACAGCACCGAGCCCGGCAGCCCTTCGGCGATCCAGCGGCGGCCCACGGCCTGGGTGACGTAGAAGGTGCCCCGGAAGACGATGTCCGAGATGGCATGGAAGCCGTTGATGCTCAGGTCCTCGGTGCGGCTGACGAAGTTGCCGGCCGCGTTGTTGACCAGGCTCGTCAGCGGGCCGTGTTCGGCCCAGATGCGGTCGATGACGGTGTGCACGGCCTCGGGCTGGCGAATGTCGAGTTCATGCGCAAAGGCCTGCGCGCCCGTGTCGTTGCTCAGCATCTCGCAGGCCTGCTGCACCACGGAATGCCGCCGGCCGCACAGGTGCAGCTCGGCACCCAGCTCCGCCAGCTTGGCCGCCATGGCCAGGCCCAGCCCCGTGCCGCCCCCGGTGATCAGGACGCGCTGGCCCTGGAATAGATTGGCTTCGAACATGCTTGTCTCCTTTTGCTTTCACTCTAGGGAGACAGGGGCGGCTGGCAAAGGAGGGTGGTGGAACGCGGTTGGTTCCGTGGTGGAAACAATGGGCGGGGTTTCGGGCTGTGATCACAGCCAGTTCACGAAGCAGTCCTGTCCTTCGGCAGGATTGCAACCCCCCAACCCCCTCAACCCCCGCAACCGCCAAGACGCAGGCGCGGGCATAGGGGGGCAGGGTCTTTGCAGAACAGCCCGGGGTTTCAGGGCGCAGCCCTGTGCCCCGCCTTGCCCGCTGCGCTGCGCAGGTCGGCCACCTGGGCTGCGGTCACATCGGCAGGCTGGCCGCCCAGGGCCGTGCGGGTGTAGTTGGCCAGGGCGGCGACTTCGCCATCGGTCAGTTCCTGCATGAAGCCGGGCATGCCGGGCAGGGGCGTGGGGCCCTGCTGGGTGGCCGGGTGCTTGGGCAGGCCGACGAGGATGGCCAGCACCAGGTTGCGGGCGTCGGCCTGGCGCACGGTGCTGTTGCCCTTGAGCGGGGGCATGGTGAGGCTGCGGCCCAGGCCCTCGCTGCCGTGGCAGCTGGCGCACAGCGCCATGTAGTGGCCCCGGCCTGCGTCCAGCGTGCCCGCGCCGTTGACCGCGCCATTGCCGGCGCTGTTGCCGGCGCTGTTGCCGGTGCCGGAATCCGGGGACACGGCGGCCGGCAGCGGCTGGGGCGCGGGCGGGTTGTCGCCCAGCAGGAAGGTGGACAGCGCCGTCATGTCCTCGGCCGTGAGGTACCGGGTGCTGTTGGCGATGACCTCGTGCATTTCATCGAAGGCGCTGCCGTGGGCCGAGAAGCCCGTCTGCAGGAACTGGGCCATGCCCTCGCGCGTCCAGCCGCGTGCGGCCAGGGCTTCGGCGGTGATGCCGGGGGCCGTGAACAGGGACAGCGTGCCGCCCTGCAGCCAGTGGTCCTTCTGCATCTGGCCGAACATGCCGCGCGGCGTGTGGCATTCGGCGCAGTGGCCCATGACATTGCCCAGGTACTGCCCGCGCAGCCAGGCAGGGCTCTGGCCCTGCGAGCCCACGGGCAGCGGCGCGCTGGACAGGAACAGCGTCTTCCAGCCGAACATGAGCACGCGCAGGTTGAAGGGGAAGGGCAGGGCGGGCTTGGTGTTGGGCTGGGCCACGGGCCGGATGTTCATCAGGTAGCCGTAGATCAGGTCCGAGTCTTCGCGGCTCATCAGGTGGTAGGAGGCATAGGGCATGGCCGGGTAGAGCTGGCGCCCGCCCGGCGCCGTGCCGCGGGTGACGGCGGCGTGGAATTCCTCGGCCGTCCAGCGGCCTATGCCGTGGTCCGGGTCGGGGGTGATGTTGGTGCCGTAGAGGGTGCCGAAGGGCGTGGGCAGGGGCTTGCCGCCCGCAAAGGGCTGGCCTTCCCGGGCGCCACCCATGCCACCCACCCCGTCATGGCAGGCCATGCAGTCGGCGGCGCGCGCCAGATACAGGCCCTGGGCCAACTGCTGGGGGCTGCGGTGCACGGCCTGCGGCTCGCGCTGCGGCACATGGGGCCGGTTGCCCCAGACGGCGGCAATGGCAAACAGCACGGCCAGCAGCAGGAGGACGAGCAGCAGCCCGCGCCAGCGGCGCCTGGGCCTGCGCGGTGGCGGGGGGCGGGCACCGCTGTAGTCTGCGGGTGGCGCGGCGGTGGCTGTGCTGGGGTCGGCGGCGGACATGGCGCTCATCCTTTCAAGGTCAGCCCGGGCGTGTTCAGGACCAGGTCCTTCACGGCCGCGTAGTAGCGCACATAGCCGGTGCAGCGGCACAGGTGGGACTGCAGCGCCTCGCCCACGACCTGTTCCACATCGGCCGCGTGGATGGGCGCCTTGGCCAGGCGCTCGACCAGCACCGTGGCCGCGATGACGAAGCCCGGCGTGCAGTAGCCGCACTGGAAGCTGAAATGCTCCAGGTACTTCTGCTGCACGGGGCTGATGGCGATGACCTTGCGCGGCTGGCCCGAGGCGCCGGGCGAGGGCGGGGGCGCGGTGTCCGCGCCGGCCGGGTCGGCAATGCCTTCGATGGTGCGGACCTTGCGGCCCTGGAAGTAGTGGACGCCGGTGATGCAGGTGCGCATCTCGCGGCTGCCCTCGGGCCCGTCCACGATGACGGTGCAGGCCCGGCATTCGCCGATGCCGCAGCCCAGGCGCGAGCCGGTGAGGTTCAGGTATTCGTGCAGGAAGTCGATCATGGGCATGCCTTCGGGCACGTCCATGGGGCCGACGGCCTGGCCGTTGACGGTCAGCGACAAGGGGCGCGGGACAAGGCTCATGGTGCGAGTGCCTCCCTGATCTTTTGCGGGGTCACGGGCAGGTCGTGGAAGCGCTTGCCAATGGCGTGGTGCAGTCCGTTGACGATGGCGGCGACGATGGGAATCATCACCACCTCGGCAATGCCCTTGGGTGGGTCGGTGTCGGACAGCGGGGGCAGCAGCTCGGCCGTCTGCTTCCAGACCGCCACCTCGCTGCCGCGCGGCAGGTGGTAGCGGTGGAAGTTCCAGTTGCCGTCGCCGGGGCCGCCCTCGTACAGCGGCATGGTTTCGTACAGCGCATGGCCTATGCCCATGGCAATGCCGCCTTCGAGCTGGCCGTGCACCAGCTCGGGCACGATGGGCCGCCCGCATTCCATGATGGAGTGGTGGGCCAGCAGCTCGACCGCGCCCGTGCCCGTGTCCACCGCCAGCTCGACCAGGGCCGCATTGGCGCTGTAGTAGGTGACGCCCGCGTTGTTGCGCTGCATGGGCGGATAGAACAGGTTGCGCCGCGCAATCATGCGGTAGCCGGCGGCGCTGCGCCGCGCGGTGACAGAGGCCTCGACAGGCGTGGCCGCCTGCGGTGTGTCGGTGGTGTCAGGGGCAGGCGTGACGGCGCCAGCATCGGGCGCGCTGCCCAGGCGCACGGCCAGCGCGTCCAGCGGCCGGCGCGCGCTGGTGCCCAGGATGTCGAAGTCCGCCTCGGCCCATTGCCAGCGGTTGAAGGTATGGCCCACGGCGCCCGTGACCAGCTGCATGGCATGGGCCTTCTGGGCCAGGGCCTGCAGGGACAGCGGCTGCATGCCGTTGGCCGTGAGCATGCCGTTGACCCAGCGCGCATCCTCGCGGCGCACCACGTAGGGCGCCTTCTGGCCGCCGCCCGTGCCCTGGCTCCAGATGGCGACGGCGGCCGGCCACAGGCCGTGCTCGAAGACCACGCGCGCCGTCTCGCTGGTGGCGTGGCTGTAGTAGTAGGCCGAGTTGCTGGCGCTGGCCGGCGAGGCGTAGACCGGCGTCCACAGCGGCCGCGTGGCGAATCGGTCCTGGTCGGCCTGGGGCATGGTGTAGTTGTCGCCCTCGGCCTTGAGCGGCAGCTCCGGCCAGTCCAGGCAGGCGGTCTGCAGCTCGTCGGCGGGCTTGCCGAACCATTGCACGCACAGCTGGGCCTGCGAGGTGCCCATGCCCGTGCCGATCTCGGTGCCAGAGTGGTGCAGCAGCACGCGGCCCTGGGGCGATATCTCGATGCGGGCGAAGGCCGCTTCGCCGCCCGTGCCGAAGTCCTTTTGCACGCAGGCAAAGCCCACGCCGTAGCGCTGGCCCGGGTGGCTGGCCTCGTAGGCGGTCTTGCGCTTGGCGCGCTCGGTCCACAGCGGATGGCGGCGGGCGCGCTCCAGCACCTCGTCGGCGCGCAGGGCACCGGCGGCAATGGCGCCCTGGGTGTTCTTGGCGCCCGAGGTCAGCACGTTGCGCAGGCGCAGCTCGATGGGGTCGATCTGCAGCAGTTCGGCGATTTCGTCCACCATCATCTCGGTGGCCGCCATGCTCTGCAGCGTGCCGTAGCCGCGTGCCGAGCCCGCGTCCAGCGCACGGCTGGCCAGGGCCACGGCGGTGATGTCGTTCTTGGGAAAGTAGTAGATGGACTGCGCCGCCGTGCCGCCGACCATGGCGACCGAGGGCGAGAAGTTGGCCCGGCCGCCGCCATTGGCCGTCATGTTGGCCACCAGGCTCTGGAAGAGGCCGGTCTTCCTGTCGATGGCCATGGTGTAGTCGATCTCGAAGGCATGGCGCTTGAGCGAGGACTGGAACTGCTCGAACCGGTCATTGGCCAGGCGCACGGGCTTGCCGTCCGCATACAGCGCGCAGACCAGGCCGTAGTAAGGCATGGGCGCGTGGTCCTTGGAGCCGTAGCCCACCGTGTAGCACGGGTGCACGAAAAGGCGCTTGAGCGGGAACCTGCTGGCCTGCACCATCTGCGCTGCCCATTCGGCCACTTCGTGCGGCGATTGCGTGGCCAGCACCATGTGCAGGCTTTGCGTGGCCGCGTCATACCAGCAGTTGGCGTTGTCGGGCTCCAGCGCGGCCGTGTCCACCGATTGCGTGGCGTAGTGGCGCTGCAGCACCAGCCAGTCGGCCGGCGGCGTGGCCAGTTCCTGGGCGATCTGCTCGGCCGCGCGCAGGCCGCGTGCCGTGACCGCGTCGGCCTTGGAGATCTGCGGCCAGACCAGCGGCTTGCGTTCGGCGGGGAACAGCGGGGCATCGCGCAGGCTGGAGAACACGTCGTCGTCAAAGGCCGTTGCGCCGCCCTGGCGCACATAGCGGAACACGCCCCAGGGTGGACGGTCCAGCGCGCCCGTGATGCGGCCGTAGCGGATGACGCCGGCCGTGGCCTGCAGCCTTTCCTTGGCAAAGCGAAAGCGCGCGAAGTCGTGGTAGATCAGGATGGCCACGGCCTGGCCCAGGTAGGCGGGGGTCTTGCCTGCGGGCAGCAGCATGTCCTCGCCATAGAACTCGGGAAAGGCCAGGCCGTCGCGCGCCAGGTCTTCGGCGGTGACCACGCGGTCGGGCGCCAGCTCGCCGTCCAGTGCGGAAAGGTCCATGCCGTCGAACAGCCGGTCGGCCAGCGTGGTGCGCACGATGAAGGCATGGGATTGCTGCTGGGGCCAGTGCGGCATGTCGCGTGCGCGGATATCGCGGGCGAAGACCTTGGCGCCCATGACCTTGGAGCGGCCATCGAGCCGCATGCGCGGCAGCTGGGTGGCCGGCTCGCGGGCCACGCTGCCCAGGACGCGGTCTTCAAAGAGGGCTGCATAGGCCTGGCTGGCCAGCGGCGCCACCCAGACGCTGACGCCTGCGATGCTGGCGGCCTGCAGAAAGCCGCGCCGCGACAAGGGAGCCGCGCCGGCCTGGCTGCCGGCGCCGGAGTGTTGTTCTGGGCGCATGGCGCTCTTCTCCTGTGGGGTTGAGCCCACTGTAGGAGGGCGCATGCCGCGCGGCCTGTCAGCAAAGGCTGCTTCTGGCGTCAGCGCGGCGGCAGCGGCGGGTGCGTGCCATCGTCAAAAGCAGGAGCGGGCCGGGGCCGCCAGGCCGCGACGGCAGCGTGCCGGCCGCACTGTCAATCAGACGCCGCCGCAAGAACGGCCTTTCCGCAGTGCTCCGTGGCGCCGCGCATAGCCCGGCAGGGCAAGGGCGTGTCCACATTCAGGCATAGTTGAGGGTTGTGCAGAAAGTAGTGAAGTCCCGGGCATAACCGGAGCTTCTTATTACTTTATTTTTTTATAGTTTGCGTTTTTATACGCGCAACCTATATTTGCTCCCACTTCCCAACAATGCGCAGCGGCGTCCCCAGGCCGTCCTGCGCCGCGGCGTTTTTTCATGATCGAGATTCGGGATCTTTCCCTGACCTACAAGGGCCCCACCGGGCCCGTCCATGCCTTGCGGGGCATCAACCTGCAGATCGAGTCGGGCGAGGTGTTCGGCATCATCGGCCGCAGCGGCGCGGGCAAAAGCTCGCTGGTGCGCTGCCTGAACCTGCTCAACCGCCCGACCTCCGGCCAGGTGCTGGTGGGCGGCCGTGACCTGATGCAGCTCAGCGATGCCGAGCTGCGCACGGCGCGCCGCGACATCGGCATGGTGTTCCAGCATTTCAACCTGCTGTCCTCGCGCACGGTGTTCGACAACGCCGCGCTGCCGCTGGAGCTGGCGGGCATGTCGGCCGACGACATCAAGAAGCGCGTGGACCCGCTGCTGGACCTGGTGGGCCTGAGCGCGCTGCGCGACCGCTATCCGGCGCAGATCTCGGGCGGGCAAAAGCAGCGCGTGGGCATTGCGCGCGCGCTGGCCAGCCACCCCAAGGTGCTGCTGTCGGACGAAGCCACCTCGGCCCTGGACCCCGAGACCACGCGCTCCATCCTGGACCTGCTGCGCAAGGTCAACCGCGAGCTGGGCCTGACCGTGGTGCTGATCACGCACCAGATGCAGGTGATCAAGCAGATCGCCGACCGCGTGGCCGTGATCGACGGCGGCGAGATTGCCGAGCTGGGCCCCGTGATCGACGTGTTCACGCGCCCGCAGCAGGCCATCACGCGCAGCCTGATCGACGAGATCGTGCCCCAGCAACTGCCCGAGTCGGTGGCCGTGCGCGTGAATGCGCTGGCCGCCCAGCTGGCGCCGGGCCAGCAAGGCCGGCTGCTGCGCCTGTCGTATGCGGGCGAGAGCGCCTACCAGCCCATCCTGTCGCACCTGATCCGTGAGCTGGGGCTGGACCTGTCCATCCTGCATGGCCAGATCGACGAGATCCAGGAGCAGACCTTCGGCTCGCTGGCCGTCTTCGCCAGCGGCGACGCGGCAAAGATCGATGCCGCCGTGGACCATCTGCGCGCCACCGGCGTGCAGGTGCAGATCGTTTCCACCAGGGATTGAGCGATGTTTGAGAATTTTTCGGAAATGATGCTGGAGCTGTTCGTCAGCTCGCTGTGGGAGACCATCATCATGGTCGGCGTCTCGGGCCTGGTGGGCGGCCTGATCGGCATTCCCCTGGGCGTGTTCCTGCGCCTGACCGACCACGGCGGCGTGCTGCAGAACGGCCCGGCCAACAAGATCGTGGGCTGGATCGTCAATGCCCTGCGCTCCACCCCCTTCATCATCCTTTTGGTCGCCATCATCCCGCTGACGCGTCTGATCACGGGCTCGTCCATCGGCACCTGGGCGGCCGTGGTGCCGCTGACCATTGCGGCAGCGCCCTTCGTGGCGCGCCTGGTGGAGACCGCGCTGCGCGAGGTGGACAACGGCCTGGTGGAAGCGGCCCAGTCCATGGGCGCCACCACGGGCCAGATCGTCTGGAAGATCCTGCTGCCCGAGGCGCTGCCCGGCATCGTGGCAGGCCTGACCATCAGCTTCGTGAGCCTGACCGGCTACTCGGCCATGGCCGGCGCCATTGGCGGCGGCGGCCTGGGCGACCTGGGCATCCGCTACGGCTACCAGCGCTTTTTGCCCGATGTGATGCTGGCCGTGGTCATCATCCTGATCTTCTTCGTGCAGGCCATCCAGAGCCTGGGCGACTGGGCGGTGCGCAGGTTGAGCCACCGCTGATCCACACACCCCGGCGGCCGGTGCGGCTGGCGTGGCCGGGGCGGCAAGCTGCCGCGAGATTGTCTGAAAGAGGGATTCCATGAAAAAGCGCGCATTGCTTCAATCGCTGGCCCTGACCGCCGTCCTGCCCCTGGCGGGAATGGCCGCGCTGCCGGCCCATGCGGCCGACGGCTCGGTCACCATCGGCGTGACCTCGGGCCCGCATGCCCAGATCGCCGAGGTGGCCAGGAAGGTGGCCGAGAAGAACGGCCTGAAGGTGAAGCTGGTCGAGTTCGGCGACTTCATCCAGCCCAATGCGGCGCTGTCGCAGGGCGAGCTGGATGCCAACATCTACCAGCACCAGCCCTTCATGGACGCCCAGAACAAGGACCGCGGCTACAAGCTCGTGCCCGTGGCCCGTGCGGTCAACCAGCAGATGGGCGTGTACTCCAAGAAGATCAAAAGCCTGGCCGACCTCAAGAGCGGTGCGCGCGTGGGCATCCCCAACGACCCCACCAATGGCTCGCGTGCGCTGATGGTGCTGGCCGCGCAAAAGCTGATCGAACTGAAGACCGGCGCGGGCGCCCGTGCCTCGGTGCTGGACATCACGGCCAATCCGAAGAAGCTGAGGTTCGTCGAGCTGGAGGCCGCCCAGCTGGCGCGCTCGCTGGACGACCTGGACGCCGCCGCCGTCAACAGCAGCTACGCCGTGGCCGCAGGCCTGTCGCCGCAAAAGGATTCGCTGGCGCTGGAAGCCACGGACACGCCGTACGTGACCGTGCTGATCGCCACGCGCGCCGGCCATGAAAAGGACGCGGGCCTGCAGGCCTTCGTCAAGGCCTATCAGTCGCCCGAGGTGCGCCAGTTCATCGACACGCAGTTCAAGGGCGCCTACACGGCGGCCTGGTAAGACCATGGGCAGCCTCGCATCGCACCAAGTTTCCGACGCGGACTTCGTGGCCGCCATCGGCGTGCAATGGCAGCACCGTCCGCTGGTGCCCGAGCCCGGCCTGGCCGCGCTGCTGGCACAGGCCCAGCTGGACGACGGCGGCAAGGCCACCGTGGTCCAGGCCGTGGGCATGCTGGTGGTCGACGAATGCGTGGCCCATGGCTACCACAGCATGGACCTGGTCGTGCTGCACCCAGGCACGCCGGGCCTGGACGAGGCGCTGGAGCGCTTCGACAAGCCCCACACCCATGCCGATGACGAGGTGCGCTACATCCTCGAAGGCGAAGGCCTGTTCGGCTTTTTTGATGCCCACGGCGAAGAGCGCGTGCTGCGCGTGCAGCCCGGCGACTACCTGCGCATACCGGCCGGCGTGGAGCACCGCTTCACGCTGACCGCCACGCGGCGCATCAAGGCGCTGCGCCTGTTCGCCGACACGGCGGGCTGGGTGGCGCAATATACCCAGCGGCCCGCCGCTGCCATGGAGGTGCCCGCATGAGCCTGCCTGTCCCGACACTGTTCCAGACACTTGACGAGGCGCTGTTCACGCGCGCCCAGGACCTGCTGGACGAGGAATGGCTGGCCAAGGATGCCGACCTCGCTCCTGTGCTTCCCGTGGTGCTGGCGCGCGGCGTGGGCCAGGACTGGCACAAGGCCGGCACCTTCCGCCACCACCTGGCGGGCGTGGCGCGTTCGCTGGCGCTGTGGCGCCAGCCGCGCGACGTGCGCCTGCTGGGCCTGCTGCACAGCGTCTACGGCAACGCCTTCGTGGACCTGGTCAAGTTCGACGCGGGCAGCGAGCGCGGCCGCCTGCGCGAACTGGTGGGCGAGGGCGCCGAGCACCTGGTCTACCTGTTCTGCACCATGAGCCGCACGCAGTTCATGCAGAAGATCCTGGCCGGCGACCTGGCCGAAGACGGCTCCATGGCGCTGGAATCCGCCGGCCGCAGCCAGCGCCTGAGCGCCTATGAGGTGGCGGCCTTCACCATCGTGAGCATGGCCGATGCCATGGAGCAGTGGTTCAGCTGGCAGGAAGACATCTACTCGCAGTTTCCGCAGGTGCAGAACCAGCGGCAGCAGGGCGTGCACTGGGCGGCCTCGCTGTGGCCCGGTCCCATGCGACCTGCCAGCCGCATGCTCAGCCAGATCAGCGACCTGGGCCGTGCGCTGCAGCACCCGGCGCTGCGCGCCCAGCTGCCGCTGCCGCCGGTGTTCGACCATTGCAGCCGGCAGCTGTCGCCTAGCGACGAGGCCGCTGCCGTGTCGCTGTACTGGTCGGTGATCCAGCTGGACCAGCCGCTGGTGGACCTGGACGCCGCCACGGCCGTGCTGGAAAGCGCCGTGCGCCTGAACCCCTGGGTGGGCGAGCCGCAAATGGTGCTGGCCCAGCTCTACCTGTCTGCCGGCCGCGCCGACGACGCCGCGCGCGCAGCCACCAGCGCGCTGCAGTGCTTCAGCGGCTGGGGCAATGCCTGGGACAAGCGCGTGCAGTGGGACGCCTGGATCGCCTGGACGCGCATCCTGCTGCAGTCGGCGCAGCAGGGAACCTGGCCTGAACGGCTGGACAAGCTCAACAACCTGGCCCTGAAGGGCTGAGATGCAAAAAAGCCTGGCGCGAGAGCCAGGCTTTTTCGTTGTGGGAGCGCGCCAGTGCCTTATTTGGCCGGCGCCGTTCCGGCCTTGGCGGCCGGCGCAGCGCTGGCGGGCACGGCGCCATCCTCGATCGCCTCGGGGTGCATGGGCCGGCGTGCATAGCGCTGGGCCAGCACGGCGCAGACCATGAGCTGCAGCTGGTGGAAGATCATCAGCGGCAGCACGATGGCGCCCACGGCGCTGGACTCGAACAGCACCTTGGCCATGGGCACGCCGCTGACCAGGCTCTTCTTGGAGCCGCAGAACACCAGGGTGATCTCGTCCTCCTTGGAAAAGCCCAGGCGGCGCGCCGTCCATGACGTGATGACCAGCACCAGGGCCAGCAGGATGGACGACAGCAGCAGCAGGCCCAGCAGCGCAGGCAGGGGCGTCTGCTGCCACAGGCCGCTGATGACGGCGGCGCTGAAGGCCGTGTACACCACCAGCAGGATGGAGCCCTGGTCCACGAACTTCACGCGCTTGGCATGGCGCGAGATGAAGCCGCCGATCACGGGCCGCAGCAGATGGCCCAGCACAAAGGGCAGCAGCAGCTGCAGCGCGATCTTGCCGATGGCCTGCAGCGCGTCGCCCCCTTCGGCGCTCTTGTGCAGCAGCATGCTGACCAGGATGGGCGTGATCACGATGCCCATCAGCGTGGAGGCCGATGCGCTGCACACGGCAGCGGGCATGTTGCCGCGCGCCATGGCCGTGAAGGCGATGGCCGATTGCACCGTGGCCGGCAGCGTGCACAGGAAGAGCACGCCCATGTACATCTCGGGCGTGACCAGGGGCTCCAGCACGGGGCGCAGCGCCCAGCCCAGCAGGGGAAAGAGCACGAAGGTGGCGGCAAAGATGGTCAGGTGCAGGCGCCAGTGGCCTATGCCGGCAAAGATGGCCTCGCGCGAGAGCTTGGCGCCGTGCAGGAAGAACAGCAGGCTGACCATGAGCGTGGTCGCCACCTCCAGCCATTGCGAGACGGTGCCCGAGGCGGGCAGGAAGCTGGCCAGTGCCACGGTGGACAGCAGCATCAGCGTGAAATTGTCAGGGGCGAAGCGGGGGCGTGCCATGGGAAAACTCTCTCCAACTAACTATCGGTTCGTGCAGCCAGGCTGCAAGGCCCCGATTGGACGCCACGGCCATTGAAAAGAGAAATGGATTTATCTGATGGTTTTATAATTTTTCCGTATGAATATCAGCCTGCGCCAGCTGCGCGCCTTCCTGGCCGTGGCGGAAAGCCGCAACTTCAGCCGCGCCGGCGAGCTGATGGCGCTCACCCAGCCCGCCGTCAGCCGCAACGTCACCGAGCTGGAGCAGGCCCTGGGCGTGCAGCTTTTGCACCGCACCACGCGCGAGGTGGAGCTGACCGACGCCGGCCGACTGCTGCAGGGCCATGCCACGCGCGTGCTGGACGCGCTGGATGAATGCCTGCTCGAAGTCAGCGGCCTGGCCACCCAGCGCCTGGGCAAGGTGCGCGTGGCCAGCAGCCCCACGCTGTCGGCGCATCTGATGCCGCGCTGCATTGCGCGCTGCCGCGAGCAGGCGCCGGGCATCGAGCTGCTGCTGCTGGACCGCATCCAGAGCGACGTGCTGCAAAGCGTGCGCAGCGGCGAGGTGGACTTCGGCGTGGTCATCGACCCACAGGGCCGCGACGACCTGCACTGCGAAACCATACTCAGCGAGCCCTTTTGCCTGGTCTGCCCGGCCACGCACCGGCTGGCTCGCAAGCGCCAGGTGGCCTGGAGCGACCTGGCCGGCCAGCCGCTGGTGCTACTGGACCACGCCTCGGGCAGCCGCCGCCTGATCGACGCCGCGCTGCAGGCCCACGATGCCGAGGCCGCCGTGGTGCAGGAAGTCGGCCACACCACCACCATCTTCTGCATGCTCCAGGCGGGCCTGGGCCTGAGCGTGGTGCCGGAACTGGCCGTGCCGCAGGCATGGCGAATTCCCGCGAGTGGCGACGCCCCCGACGCCCTTGCCAGCCGCCCCCTGCTGCCGCGCGTGCAGCGCGACATCATGCTGGTGCGCCGCCGCCAACGCGAACTGTCGCCCGTGGCGCAAAGCGTGTGGGATTTGATCAGGGGGGAGGCGGGGCAGCTGTGAGGCTCGCGTTGCAGGCTGCCGCATACGGCCGTATCGCCTCGCGCACGCGGTCCAGCACCAGTGCGTGGGGCGAGGGTGCCAGCCGCCCGGCGCGCACCGCCTGGTATTGGGCTGGGAGGAACTGGCTGAGCATGTTCTCGGGCAGGGTGCAGGCGGACAGGTTGTCCAGCAGCCGCGCCACGGCGGCGTTCACCGTGGGGTCGGCCCAGTAGTAGCGGATGCGGTCGCTGTAGCTGTAGATGCGCAGCAGCCTTTGGGCGCCGGGATCGGGCTGCTCGTAGCGGTAGTAGCGCTCCCAGTTGGCGGGGCGGCCCAGCATGGCGGACTCCAGCACGGCAGGCAGGTGGGAGCGCTGGTGCGCGTCGATGAGCTGCTCTTCGATGGCGGCCAGCGCGAACAGCGCCTCGCGCAGCGCAAAAGTGGCGCCGGGCCCGACCTTGAGGATGGCAAAGCCGTCCTGCACCAGCTGGCGCAGGGCCTCGGGCCGCTGGTAGTCGGTGGAGTGGGCCTCGAAGACCAGTTGCGGATGCTGGCGCAGCAACTGCCGGAGGTCGGCTGCCCCGGCTGGCGCGTAGTCCACCACGCGCGTGTGATCGAACTCCACGCCCGGCTGCACCACCAGCGCGATGATGCGCGGCCAGACAGCGTCCAGCCCCTGCTGCGCGAAGACGTCGCGGTGCACCTGCAGCGTGCGCTGGGCGTCGGCGCGGGCAGTGACTTGCACATGCTCCAGCGCATGCGCGGCGCCGCCGGGCACGGGCACTTCGGTGCCGATCACGTAGGCCGGGCCGGGCGCGGGGCAGGTGCTGGCCTGCTCGGCCGCCTGGCAGAGCAGTGCGGCGCGGCGGGCCACGGTTTCGTCGTCCAGCGCCTGGGGGTCGTCTGCGCAGGCCATGCTGGCGTCCAGGTGCAGCTTCACGAAGCCGGCCGCCGCATAGGCGTGTACCAGGTCCTGCGCCAGTTCCATGGCCTCGGCGGCAGGCAGGTGTGTCCACGCCGTGGGGCCCAGGTGGTCGCCGCCCAGCAGCACGCGGTCTGGCGGCAGGCCGACGCGGTGGGCGATGGCCAGCACGAAGCGGCGGAAGTCGGCGGGCTGCATGCCGGTGTAGCCGCCGAACTGGTTGACCTGGTTGGCGGTGGCCTCCACGAGTAGCGGCGTGCCGTCGTCCAGCGCCTGGTGCATGGCCGCCTCGATGACCAGGGGATGGGCCGAGCAGATGGAGTAGATGCCGAGTGCGCCGTTCGCGCCGCCAGCAGCTGCTGGCGCCTGCCCGCAGCGTGACTGTGCCAGACGGGTGAGGTGGGTGAGCATGGTTTCAGCCCTCCATCACCGCATGCCGCAGGTGCTGCGGCTGTTGTGCCAGCAGCGCGTCGAGCCCCGCAAAGCCGGATGTGCCCTCCATCGGCCCCGTGCTGGAGACGGCCAGCGCGCCGGCCGCATTGGCGTAGCGCAGCGATTGCAGCGCGGTCTTGCCCAGGCGCCGGCAGGCGATGAAGGTGGCGCCAAAGCAGTCGCCCGCGCCCGTGGGGTCGGCCACGTCCACGGCAAGGGCGTCAAGGTCGATGCGCTCGTCGGCACTGAAATAGCTGCAGCCGTCGGCGCCGCGCTTGACCACAATTTCGCGCACGCCGCGCGCAAAGATCTCGGCGATGGCGCCGGCCTCGTCTGCCGAGCGGGCCAGCTGGGTGACCTCGTGGCCGCTGGGCAGGAAGATGTCGGTGAACTCCAGGATGTAGGCCAGGGCTTCGCGCATTTCGGGGATGCGCAGCATCTCCTTGCGCACGTTGGGGTCGAAGGACACGGTGCCGCCCTGGGCCTTGACGATCTCGATGGCCTTCTTCATGGCATCGATGATGCGAAACGAGAACAGCGACGAGCCCATGACATGGAAGTGCGCGCAGTCCTTGAGCACGGCCTGGTTGACCTGCTCGGGCTGCAGCTGTGCCGAGGCGCTGTTGGTGATGTTGAAGATGAAGTCGCGCTCGCCGCTGTCGCGGTAGGTGACGAAGGCGCTGCCCGTGACGGCGTTTTGGCACACGGCGATAGCGCTGGTGTCCACGCCGTCGCGGCGCAGGCGGTCGATGTTGAGCCAGCCAAAATCATCATCGCCCACGCAGCCGATGATGGCGGCCGGGTGGCCCAGCCGGGCCACCTGGTCGATGAAGATGGCGGGCGCCCCGCTGGCATAGGGCCCGGCCAGCGGCCCCGGCGCGCGAAAGCTCTGGCCTTTTCGCTCGGCCATGATTTCGACGAGGATCTCGCCCATGGTCATGATGGATTGCATGCTCTCCCTCCCTTTGGAATCAAACCCCGTGCGCCGTTCGCTGCACCGCCGGCCCATGCGTCAGCGCCTGCGCCTGCTGTGCACATCGATGCACACGGCCACCAGAATCACGCTGCCCTTGACGATGAGCTGATAGAAGTAGGGCACGCTCATCAGGTTCATGCCGTTGTTGATGACGCCGATCATCAGCGCCCCTATCAAGGTTCCCGCAACGCTGCCGTGGCCTCCGGCCAGGCGCGTGCCGCCCAGCACGGCGGCGGCAATGGCGTCCAGCTCCCAGCCCATGGCCGCGTTGGGCTGGGCCGAGTACAGGCGGGAGGTGAGCAGCAGGCCGCCCACGGCCGCCATCAGCCCCGACAGCATGAAGATGGCGATCTTGAGCCGCCCCACCCGTATGCCCGCATAGGTGGCCGCCTCGGCATTGCCGCCTGCCAGATAGGTCTTGCGGCCAAAGACGGTGCGGGCCAGCACGAAGTGGTTGGCGGCCAGCAGTGCGGCCAGGATCCAGATGGGCACGGGCATGCCCAGCCATTCGCCGTTGCCGATCCACAGAAAGGCCTCGTTGTCCACCGGCGCCGGCATGCCGCCCGAGACGATATAGGCCAGACCCCGGAAGATGCCCATGGTCGCCACCGTCACGATGAAGGACGGCAGATGCAGCAGCGCCGACAGCGAGCCGTTGAGCGCGCCCAGCAGCAGGCCGCACAGCAGCACGGCGGGCAGCACCAGGGCGGGCGCCAGGCCCTGGCCCAGCATCAGGCCGGCCACGCTGCCGGCCAGGGCGACCACCGATCCCACCGAGAGGTCGATCTCGCCCAGCAGCAGCACATAGGTCATGCCGAAGGCCACGATGGCGATGATGGACACCTGCAGCAGCACGTTGCGCAGGTTGCCGGCCGTCAGAAAGGCCGGCGACAGCAGGGAGAACAGCAGCACCAGGGCGGCCAGGCCCATGAGGGTGCCGGCGTGGCGCCGCAGCGATCGCCAGCCACCTCGCAAGCCGTCTCGCCATGTTTCCTGGCTGCCCGGGATGCTTTCGGCAGCGTCGGAGGCGTTGGAGGCCTTGGAGGAGCCAGACGCGGTGATGCTCAGTTCGGAAGGGGTCATGGCAGTCCTGCTCCGGTGGCGTGCGCCATCACGGTCTCCTGGCGCAGATGGAGGGTGTCCAGGCTCTGGACGAGGCGCTTGTTGCGCATGACCAGCAGGCGGTCGCTCATGGCCAGTGCCTCGGGCAGTTCCGACGACACCAGGATGACGGCCGTGCCGGCCGCTGCCAGCTCGCGGATCAGGGCATAGATCTCGAACTTCGCGCCCACGTCGATGCCGCGCGTGGGCTCGTCCAGCACCAGCAGCCGGGGGCGCATGGCCAGCCATTTGGCGAACACGATCTTTTGCTGGTTGCCGCCCGACAGCTGGCGCACGGGCTGGTGCAGGCCGGCAACGCGTATCTTCAGCCGCTGCACGCAGGCGCGGGCCAGCGATTGCTCGGCCGCCTCGTCGGTGAGCAGTGCGCCGCCGCGCCCGCTGTGCACCTGCACCATGCAGATGTTGTGCTGCACGGACTGGTCCAGCACCAGGCCTTGCTCCTTGCGGTTCTCGGTCACGAAGGCCATGCCCTGGCCAATGGCGTCGGCCGGCGAGCGCAGGCGCAGCGGCCGGCCGTGCATGAGGATGCTGCCCGTGCAGCGGTGCATGCCGAACAGCGCATCCATGACATCGGACCGGCCCGAGCCCACCAGCCCGAAAAAGCCCACGATCTCGCCCGCATGGACCTCGAAGTCAATGCCTTCGAAGCGCCCGGCCAGGCCCAGGCCGCGCACCTGGAGCAGGGCGCGCGTGCTGCGGTCAGGGGTGGGGCCGCGCGGCGGATAGATGTCCTGCATCTGGCGTCCCACCATGAGCGCGATCAGCGCCCCGATGTCGGTTTCGTCCCGCGCCAGGGTGCAGATGGAGCTGCCATCGCGCATGACGGTGATCTCGTCGGAGATGCGCATGATCTCGTCCATGCGGTGCGACACGTAGATGATGGCGCGCCCCTCGGCCTTGAGGCGGGCGATGAGGTTGAAGAGAATCTGCGCCTCGCTGTCACTGAGCGAGGAGGTGGGCTCATCCATGATGACGATGCGCGCGGGCTGGCACAGCGCCTTGGCGATCTCCACCAGCTGGCGCTGGGCCAGCGACAGTTCGGCCACCTGCGCGTTGGAGTCCAGGTCCATGCCCAGGCGGGCCAGCAGCGCGGCGGCGTCGCGGCGCAGTGCGCGGCGGTCCACGCAGCCGGCCCGCTGCGGGAGGCGCGCGGCAAACAGGTTGTCCGCCACGCTGAGGTTGGGCGCCAGGCTCAGCTCCTGGTGAACGATGGCGATACCGTGGCGCTGCGCATCGGCGGGGCTGGCCAGCTCGGTGCCGGCACCCTCGATCAGCAGCTGGCCGCCATCGGGCCGGTGCACGCCGGCCAGGATCTTGAGCAGGGTGGATTTGCCGGCCCCGTTCTCGCCCAGCAGCGTGTGCACCGTGCCTGCGCGCAGGCGGAAGGAAACGCCTTTGAGCGCCTGCACGGCGCCGAAGGATTTGGCCAGCGCCCGGGCCTCGAGCATGGGGGGCGGCGCAACGGCGTCGAGCATGGCACGGCCTGGGCGGCCGTGTGCAGTGGGGCCTGGCATGGCGGGCTCCGCAGGTCCATTTACCTGGCGGCAGCCGTGTACACGCCGGGCAGCACGGGGTGGAGTTTCTCCACCGGCTTGCCCTGCAGCAGCTGCGCGGCAATGGCCACGGCTTGCAGTCCCAGCTGGTCGGGGTACTGGCGGATCACGCCCACGAAGGCCGGTTCGCGGTCCACGGCTGCGCGGGCCTCGGCCATGCCGTCAAAGCCGACGATCTTGACCTGCTCCAGCTTTCTTGCGCCCTTGACGCTGGCCAGTGCAGCCAGGGCCGCATCGTCGCCAAACCCGAAGATGCCAGCGAGATCGGGGTGGGCCTGCAGCATGTTCTGCGATGCGGACAGGGCCTCGGCGCGTGTGATGCCGGGTTGTACCGAGACGATCTTCATGCCGGGGAAGGCCGCGATGGCCGACTTGAAGCCCTCCACGCGATCGACCACGGACTGTATGGACGGGTAGTGCAGCACCCCGATCTGGCCCTTGCCACCCGTGGCGCGGGCCATGAGCTGGCCGGCGAGCACGCCGCCGGCGCGGTTGTCGGTGGCCACGTGCGAGGCCACTTCCACCCCGCTGGCCGCAATGTCCACGGTGATCACGGGTATGCGGGCGGCGGCAGCCTTGAGCACGGCGGCCTTCACGCCGCGTGAATCCACGGGCGACAGGATGATGGCATCGACCTTCTTGCTGACGAAGTCCTCCACATCGGAGATCTGCTTGCCCAGGTCCTGGTTGGCAATGCTCAGGTCCAGCTTCAGCCCCTGCCGCGCGGCTTCCTGCTGCATGGCCTGGGCCAGCTCCAGGTAGAACGGGTGCTGCTGCGTGAGCAGGGACACACCGATGGTGCGCGCGGGGCCGGGGCCCGGCTGTGCAAGCGCCGGGCTGGCCGGCAGGCCGAATGTGAATGCGCCGGCCAGCATGCGCCGGAGAAACGTGTTGCGGTCCATGGCGGTCTCCCTCCCTCTGTCGTTGTGGAAAAACTCAGCTTCTGGCGAACTCGATGCGGCCCTCGGCCTTGTGGGTGGCCTGCAGCCGGTGGCGTGCCAGCAGATCGAAGGCGCCGGGCTCCATGTCCTGGTGTGCGCACAGGCCGTCGAGTTGAGCGATGTCGCAGACCGGGTGTCCGCCCGAGGTGCTGTCCAGATCCAGTGCCAGCGCCACGGCCTTGGCGCTGTGCTCCACGGCTGCCGCGTACAGCCGTGCGGCGCCCGGGTCGCGGCACAGCAGGCGGTTGCGCTCGTCGATGCCACAGATCTCGAAAAGGCAGATGTCCAGCGGCCGGCCGCGCAGGCCCGTTTCAGCGCCGGGGCCGATGAGGCAGGGCTCGTCGCCGGCCAGCGAGCCGCCCGTGACGTGGATGGTGCAATCGAGAAACTGCCGTGCCGTCGCCACCATGGACAGGTCATGCAGCGTCAGCGCAATGCCCTGGCGGCTGGCCAGCAGCGGCAGCACGCGGTGGGTGATGCGGCCACCGCCAAGAAAGACGGACGCATCGTCTTCAATCCAGCCCAGGGCGCCCTGGGCCACCTGGGCCTGTGCCGGGCCTTGTGCGGCGGCGTGGGCGCCAGGCAGCTCGGCCGCCGTCTTGAGCAGGGCCGGGTTGTAGCGCGCTTTGCCGAAGGCGCGCACCACATAGCCCTGCTGCTCCAGGTAGTGCAGGTCGTTGCGGATGGTGACGGTGGAGACGCCGAAGAGCACGCTCAGCGCCTCGACCCGCACCTCGTCGGTCTTGCGCGCCAGCTCCACGATCTGCAGCCTGCGCTTGAGTGAACTGTTGCCTTGTTCCTGCATGGATTCTTTCGATTCGAAAGTTTTCTATTTCGTATCGAAAGTTTCCCTGCACGCAAAAGCTGCGTCAAGCGCACCCAGGGTATTCACCAGGGATTGCCTGGCCTGGAAGGTTTACCGGCTGGCCGCGCTCAGGGGCACGACCACGGGCCGCTGCAGCTGTGACGTCCAGGCACGGTAGGTGCGGTGGGCCAGGGCATGCAGCACGGGAATGCGCAGGTCCAGGTGGCGCAGGATCTCGCTCTCGGTCTGCGCCGCGGGGCCGCGTGCGCGCAGCAGCTCGTCATGGCCTTCGGCGCACCAGGCAGCCACGCTGGCGGCAGTCACCTCCATGTGGCCCTGGAAGGCCCAGTGCCGGCCATGTCGAAAACCCTTGTTCAGGCAATGGCTGCCGTACATGGTGCGCACGGCGCCGCGCGGGATCTCGAAGGTGTCGTAGTGCCAATGGAAGATCGTGGCCTCGCGCGGCAGGTCCATGAGCTGCTGGGCGGCGGCCGTCACCCAGATGCGGCTCCAGCCAATGTTGGGGCAGGGGTTGCGCCAGACCCTGGCGCCCATGGCGCGCGCCAGCATCTGTGCGCCGAAGCAGTGGCCGAGCACGGGAACGTCATGCCGCAGCGCGTCGGCCAGCAGGGACTGTTCATCCTCCATCCAGGGCAGGCCCTCGTTGACACAATGGTTGCTGCCCAGCACCACGATGCCGCTGTAGTCGGCGGCATGCACAGGGGCTCTGCCATCGAGGGCGGGCTGCAACATTCGGTAGGGAATGCACTGCTGCTCCAGGTGTTCACGCAGAACGCCGGGGCCCTGGGTGGATTCGTGCTGGAGGATGGCGACAGGTCTCATGGCGGCGCGGCTTCATCGGGAAGCCATTTGTTGTGAGGCCTTGACTCTAGGGACGGCTGCCTCAAGGGCGGATTGTGTTTGCGCACAACGCCATCAAGGCCGCATCAAGGCAGCACCGGGACAGCACCACGGATGTCGCCCCCGTCCCTCTCAAGCCGTGGATGCTCCAGCCTTGCGCCGGCTCCATTTCAGCTCGCTGACCAGCACCCCGCCCACGATCAGCACTGCCCCCAGGATGGCCAGCCCCGGCAGCCGGTCGCCGGCCATGCGTCCCACGATGCCGGCCCAGACCGGCTCGCTGGCATAGATCACGGTGGCGCGCGTGGGCGACAGGGACTTCTGGGCCCAGTTCATGGTCAGCTGGATCAGGATGCTGGCGCAGGCCATGGCCACGGCGGCCGTCAGCCAGATCCACGAGAAATCCGGCACCGACTCGCCAGCCACGGGCATGGCCAGCAGCGCCATGGTGCCGGCCGCCAGCAACTGCACCGTGGTCACGCGCCGCGCATCGACCTTGCCCGCGAAATGCCCGATCAGGAGCACCTCGGCCGCAATCGCCAGCGTGCTCAGCATGGTCGCCATCTCGCCCACGTTCAACTCCATTCCCCCGGACTCGGGCCCCGCCACCAGCATCAGGCCCGTGAAGGCCAGGCCGATGCCTATCCAGCTCATCAATCGCGGCGGCTTGCCCATCACCAACCATTGCAGCAGGGGCACGATGGGCACATACAAGGCGGTCAGAAACGCCGACTTGCTGCTGCTGATGGTCTGCAGGCCGAAGGTCTGCAGACCATAGCCCAGAAAGATGCTGGCGCCGATGGCCGTGCCTGCGACCAGCTCGGTGCGCGTGAGCCCGGCCATGACCTTGCGGAACACCAGCAGCCCGATCAGACCCGCCGTGACGAAGCGCAGGCCCACAAAGAACAGCGGCCCGCTGTGCTGCATGGCCAGGTGGACCACGAGAAAGGTGCCGCCCCAGACCATGGTGACGGCGATCAGGGCCAGCTCCTGCCGGCTGAGCAGCGGCGTGCGCGAACTGTGAGAAGATGACGTGTGCAACATATTGCGCAGATCATATGAGAAATATATTGCACAGCGCTGGCGAGCGCTCCGATGTCCTGGCTTTCGTCAGCGAAAACCTGCGCCGCCTTCGCCAGCGTGCAGGACTGAGCCAGGCGGCCCTGGCCGAGGCCGCAGGCCTGAGCCGGCGCATGGTCGTGCAGCTGGAAGGCGGCGACACCAATATCAGCCTGTCCAGCCTGGATCGGCTGGCCGACGCGCTGGGCGCCAGCTTCATAGAAATCGTCAGCGACCCGGCCGCGCAGCGCCTGCGCATGGACGCCATGGCCTGGCGCGGCACCCGGCCCGAAAGCCAGGCCATGCTGCTGGGCAGCGTGCCCGCCACGCGCGAGGCTCAGCTGTGGTCCTGGTCCCTGGGCCCCGGCGAACGCTACCAGGCCGAACCCGACCCGGAAGGCTGGCACGAGATGATCGTCGTGGTCGAAGGCCGCCTGCTGGTGGACCTGAGCGAAGGCCCCATGACCATCGAGGCCGGCGACTACGCCATCTACGGCAGCGCCCAGGACTACGCCTACGTGAACCTGCACGAAGGCGTGACGCGGTTCATTCGGAATGTGATTTCCTGAGGGCGCTGCAGCGGTCTGTGCCGTGCTTTGAGCAAGGTACCGACGTCAGTGAAATGCGGTGGCCTGCGGTGCCACTTCAGACTGGCCGTTGAAGAAATACACAAGATCGGATGCAGTCATGACGCGGCCGTAGTAGGGGTTGGACTGCGTGCCTTCCAGTGACCTGCCCGAGCGACGTGCAATGGCTGTCGCAACGCTCATGTCCAGATCATCACCGTCCAGGCCGAGCTCTTCCTCAAGCCGGTCGGATCCGCGGACAGGAAAGCTCTTTTGGTAGCTGAGCAGTTCTTCCTGAAGCTGTTCATACACAGCGCGGATTACCAAAGGATCTGTGCTGCGCAAATCGAAGGAACGGGCGAAGCCGCAGATCGACTCGCCGTTGCGGGTGGCGGCAAGCGCCTGCAATCTGGTTTTCTCGCGGTTGTTCGCCCATGCTCCGCAACTGACCAATGCAGTGACTGTGAGAGCTGTGGCAGCCGGATGAGCCACGGAAAGAGTGCCTAGGGCGTACGCCAAGATTGCAATGAGGCTCCAGAAAGCCAAGCGCTGCAAAACGCCGGGCACGGTGCCCGGTACCGTGCGGGCGGGCGAGGGAAGCTGTCGGCGAGAAGATCTGCGCATGGAAAGAATGCAGCCCGTGAACGGATGCAGGAAGAAAACGATTCTTCGTGGCGATCATAGATGCTCAGCGGCTGGGCGCAAGGAGGCATGGATTGCCACAGGCGATGGCCCCAGCCCATGCACCCTTGCGGCCGTCCCTCTGAACAACGCCTTGTCTCCCATACACCGGCTATGGAATGCTGCCGGCCTTGCAGGTGCGCCGTCCTTGCAATTTCGCTCTTTGCTCTGTATTCCTGGGGTTGATACCTAATGTCTAAGCATGTATAGACAACTAAAGTCATCCCATACCAAGGAGATGCAAATGAGGCGAGGCAGACTTTTCCGGGGCTGGTACATCGTGGGCGCCGTCCATGTGCTGCTGGCGCTGATCTTTGGCGCGGCCTATTCGTTCGGGGCGTTTTTTGCCAGCATTCAGACCCAGTTTGGCGCCAGCAGTTTTTCCACGGCCTCCATCTTTTCCCTGACTGCCCTGATCTACTACGGCGTGGGCGTGTTCTCGGGGGCCTGGAGCGACAGGACCTCGGTACGCACCGTCACCTCGGCCGGCATCGTGCTGCTGGCGCTGGGCTTTGTGGCCAGCAGCCTGCTGTCCTCATCGCTGGTGCTGTTCCTGGGCGCCTTCTGCATTCTGGTCGGCCTGGGCGTGGGCCTGGTGTATGTGCCCGCCGTCTCCACCATTGCGCGCTGGTTCGTGCTGTGGCGCAGTTCTGCCTCCGGCATCGCGCTGGCGGGCACCGGGCTGGGCACGCTGCTCGGCCCCGTGGTGGCGGGCGCACTCATGGAGCACCTGTCCTGGCAACTGACCATGCAGGTATATGCCGCAGCCATCGCACTGACTGGCCTGGCGGCGGCGGCGGTCCTGCGCGGCCGGCCTGAGGAGCTGGGGCTGCATCCCGACGGCGTGCCGCCTTCGGGTGACCCTGCCGCCGGGCAGTCCGCCCAGGGCATGGACCTGGCCCAGGCGGCGCGGCAGGCCCGTTTCTGGTGGTGTTTCGCGGCCATCTTTCTGGGCTCCATCGGCCTGTTCCTGGCGCTGATCCACATCAACCCGCTGGCACGCCAGCAGGGGTTGTCTGTCGCTCAGGCCAATGGGCTGATCGGTCTGATCGGCGTGGGCAATGTGCTGGGGCGCCTTGCGCTGGGCCGGCTGGGCGACAGGATGGGGGCGCTGCGCTTTCTGCTGGTGCTCACCGTGTCCCTGGCCGTGCTGTGCGGGCTGTGGTCCATGGCGCGGGGCTTCATGGCCCTGGCCGGTTTCGCGCTGGTGTTCGGCGCGGCCAACGGCGGGTGCATCGCGCTGTATCCCGCCGTGGCCGCCACTTGGTTCGGCACGCGGAACCTGGGCGCCATTTTGGGTGCGCTGTATGTGGCGGTCGGTATCTCGGCCATGGCCGGGGGCAGCCTGGCGGGCTGGCTGTTCGATATCTGGGGTGGCTACACGCCGTCCATCCTGCTGGCGGGAGCCAGCGCTGCGCTGTCGGCCCTGGCGGTGTGGCGGGCCGAATGCGCTGGGCGCGGTTAAGAAAAGCCTTGTGCAGCAGGCATGGCTCACAGGGATGGCGTCTTGCCGCATTCCCAGGCGATACGGGCTCTGCGAACGGCCGTCGCCGCACCTGCGCCGAAGGCGGCCTGCGCTCTTCATGCAAAAGGCCCTGGCTCTTGCGAACCAGGGCCTGCCAAGCTGCCAAACAGCCAGGGCAGCTTGCGCGTCAACGCCGTGCCGTGAACACCTTCCTGCTGCGCAGAGCCAGGCCTCCCAGCAGCCCGGACAGCATTGCGAGCGCCCATCCACCCAGCGAGGGAATGGCCTGCGCGCCTCCGGGTGCCACGGCAGCCACCACGGGAACGAACGGATCGCTGACGGAGCCCGTGGCCGGGTTGGTATCGCCCAGACCGTTGTCGGTGATGGTGTAGCTGACCGTGGTGCGGGCAGCGTTCAGGACCACGTTCAGCGAGGTGGCTGCATTTGTGGGGTCGAACCAGCCTCCTGCTCCGTCGGGCTTGCGGAACTGCACGCCCACGGGCAGCGGGCTGGGGTAGACCAGGGTCATCGTCACGGCGCCCGTGCATTGCTCGGCCGTGAAGGCGAATTGGCCGTTGGGCGCCTGCAGGCCTGGCGGTGTGGACGCCGCAGGTCCGAAGCCGCCGGTGGCCTGCAGCGTGCAGGTGGCACCGCCGCCGGACAGCGTCGCTGTCGGCGTGCCGGCCATGCCGGGCACGCTGCCTGGCGCGCCCACCAGCTCCAGCTTGCGCGGCGTGGCTTGTACCGCTGCGGAGTCCGCGCTGGTCTGTGCGCCGTTGGTGGCCTTGACGGTGAAGTTGTAGACAAATCCATTTGTCAGACCCGTCACGACGATGGGCGATGTGGGGCCCGTCTGCGTTGTAACGGAGGGGGCACCGGGTACCGCCACTGGTGTGGCGGTCACGGTGTAGCCGGAAATGGGCGCACCGCCGCTGCCCACGGAGGCCGTGAAGTTCACCGTGGCCTGGGCGTCTGCGGCAGTGACGGTGCCGATGACGGGGATATCAGGCGCGATGGCGTTCACGGCAAAGCTCTGCGTGACCTGAGGTGCGGCGCTGATGGCGGCATCGCCGGCCTGGTCGGCTGCAATGGTGCAGGTGCCTGCGGTCACGAAGGTCAGCGAGCCCGTTGGCGTGATGGTGCACACGCCCGGGGTGGACGATGTGAAGCTCACCGGATAGCTGGCGCCTGCGCTGGAGGTGGCTGTCAGCGTGGGTGTGGTGCCGAAGTTGTAGCTGGCAGCGGGCGTGAAGCTGATGGTCTGCGAGGCCCTGGGCGTCACGGCGTTGGATGCAGCCGAGGGAGAGCCTGGCCCCGCAGAGTTGGCGGCCGTCACCGAGAAGGTGTAGGCCGTGCCATTGGTCAGGCCAGCCACGGTGATCGGGCTGCTACCCGTCGCCGTGAAGTTGCCCGGGGTGGATGTGGCGGTGTAGGTGACGGCGGCTCCCCCGGTGGAGGCGGGTGCGGTGAAGCTCACCGTGGCCTGGGCATTGCCGGCTGTTGCCGTGCCGATGGTGGGCGCTCCCGGTGCGACGGCGTTGACGTTGAAGGTCTGCGAGACCTGGGGTGCGGCGCTGGTGGCCGCATCGCCGGCCTGGTCGGCGTTGATGGAGCAGCTGCCAGCCGTCACGAAGGTCAGCGAGCCCGTTGGCGTGATGGTGCACACGCCCGTGGTGGTCGATGTGAAGCTCACCGGATAGCTGGCGCCTGCGCTGGAGGTGGCTGTCAGCGTGGGTGTGGTGCCGAAGTTGTAGCTGGCCGCAGGGGCAAAGCTGATGGTCTGCGTGCCCTGGGGAGTAACGTTGTTGGACGTGGCCGCAGGGCCGGTCAGTCCTGCCGAGTTGGTGGCCGTGACGTTGAAGCTGTAGCTGATGCCATTGGTCAGACCGGGCACGGTGATGGTGCAGGCTGTCGGCCCCGTGCAGTATCCGGTCTGGCCTCCGCCCCCGCTGGCCACTGCGTTATAGGTGGAGATGGCCGAACCGCCGTTGCTGGCCGGGGCAGCGAATGTGATGGAGGCCTGGGCATTGCCGGCCGTGGCCGTGGCACCCGTGGGAGCACCGGGGGCCACCGGAACGGCGACCGTGTGAGTCCCGCCGCTGTTGAAGGACGCAGGCGGCCCGTTGCCCACGCTGTCGGCGATGTTGGTGCTGCCGTTCAGGTTGATCTTGATGGTGCCGGTGCCCGTGATGCCCGAAACGTTGACGTTGACGGAGCTGCCCGTGCTGGCCGAGACACTGGATATGGTGCCTGAAGCCGTGCCCGTACCGATCAGGGTGAAGTCGTCGGTGGAGATGTTGATGACTGGCTTATTGAAGGTTGCCGTGAACGCCACGCTGGCATCGCCCGGGGCTGGCGAGCCGCTGACGGCGATGCTGCTGACGGTGGGGATCAGGGTGTCCACGGTGGCGTTGGCGGTGCTTGCCGTGGTGGTGATGTTGCCGGCGTTATCCGCGGCGCTGATGCTCGCATTGAGGTTGTTTCCTGCAACGCCAGCCGGCAGCGGGTGGGTGGCTGTCCAGATCCCGGCGGCGTTGGTGGCCGGTACGGCCACCGGGCCGTTGAAGGCGGACAGGTTGATGGTCACAGCACTGATGGTGTCAGTGTTGTTGTCGCCCGCAGCAGTGTTGTTCCACTGGGCGGTCACGGTGTCACCGGCCTTGAAGGCGCCGCCCACGCCGGACGCTCCCGACAGGGCGATGTTGCCAGGGGTGACGACAGGCGCAATGGTGTCTACCGTGGCATTGTTCGTGCCTGCCGTTGTTGCGGGACCATTGCTGTTGCTTGCCGTGACGGATACGTTGCGATTCGTGGCATCGATGGCGCCAGCCGACAGCAAATGGGTCGCTGTCCAGATGCCTGCAGAATTGAGAGCTGCCACCGAAGCGCCGCCACCGAACTGGGACAAATCGAAGTTGACGCCTGTGATCGGTGTGGCGTTGTAGTCTCCGCTGGCAGTGTTGTTCCAGCGTGCCGTGACGGTGTCACCTATCTTGAACGCTCCGCCTGTTCCCGTGGCTCCTGTCAGGCTTATGTGGTCAATGGAGATGCGTGGCGAGTTCTGCGCCCCTGCGATCGTGAAGCCGCGGAATTCGAAGTCGGCGAACTTGTTTGCCGGGCAGGCGCCACCGTCCCCGCCGCAATCCACATAGAGCTTGAAGCCTTTGAGTTTCTTGCCACTGAAATCGGCAAGCTGGGTTGCCGTGAAGGTGAATGCTTCTCCTGGCGTGGCGCTGCCGTTGATGGTGCTGGACGTGACCGTGCCACCGGATGCCAGCATCCCCACGATACGCACGTTGGTGAACTGGCTGACGGCACCATATTCACCGGCTGACAGGCCCGTCAGCTCGAACTTTGTGGTGTTGATATCGTCCGCTCTGAGATAGAAGTAGGTGCCGGTCGCAGTCCCTCCGTTCTGGATGTAGGCGGCGAAGGGCGCAGCTGAATATATTTGCAGTCCCAGTTGTGTATGTGTGCTGTCCCAGGCGGAGACGCGAAAATCCGTCTGGACTAGATCGAGGCTGTTGACGCTGAAGCTGGAGAAAGACTTTGGTCCGTCACTGGCCAGCAGCACGCCCGAGAAATCAGCCAGAGCCTTGTCCGAAAACGCCAGCTGCGTATCGACGTGGCCGCGCCGCACCTCCAGCTGCCAATCTCCACCCTGGGCCAGGTTGCCTGTGGCATTGCTGGACGCCGCCACGTCCAGCTGCGTTGCATGCTGCACGATGTCCAGCAGTTGCTCGCCTTCGGGCGTGGCTGCGAGATCGCAGCCGTAGAACAGCAGGTCACCGCCGGGACGCACGGCATTGCGCAGTGCGGCCAGCGATTCGATCTCGCCCTTGACGCTTTCGGCCGTGATGCGGCTGCTGCCCAGCAGCAGCACGCCGGCCTCGGCATGCGAGACCACGTGGATGGCTGACAGATTTTTGAACGAAGCCAGGGCCTGGACCAACTGGGGCAGGCCGGGGCGCGAGGCATCGATCTCCACCATCTGCACGCCGGGCTTGAGCGCACGCTGCAGCACGGCCCGGTCCTGCACGGCAGAGTCCACGATCACCAGTTCGCTGACGGGCGACGCCACGACGATCTCCAGCTCTCCCGGGGGGCGAGGCCGCAGGTCGCGCGCCGGCGCGGCACTGCGGGACAGGGGCAGGGCGGTCTGCTCGCCAGAGTCCTGGGGCGATCTCAGGTACGAGCGCAGGTACGAGCCCGCTGCCGGGCCTGCGGAACCCAGCAGGCCCAGCGGAAGCAGTGCGGCGGAGAAGCCGCCAAGGAATGTGGTGCCTATCATGGTGTTCCTCTCTGTGTTTCGGTGTCCGTCGCGGACGCTCTCTTGCTGGCGATGATGTGGGCCGAGGTGCCGGTGGTGTCCTGCCAGAAGTCCATGGCCTGGTACCTGGCAAACAGGTCGGGCGGCAGGATGCTGCGGCGCGGCTTGAAGGCCACCTTCCGGCGCACGTCGTGCAGGCCCTTGACGCCCAGTTGCAGGTCGAACTCGCTTTCGGAGTACTCGACGGCATTGAAGTCGTGGGCGAAGGCCTCTTCGCCGAGAAATTGGTAGATGAGTTCCACCGTGCGCCGGGGGTGCTGGGTGAGCAGGTCGTAGTCCACGATCAGCAGGCGCTCGGAAAACTCGCCGTAGTAGGCTTCCTTGAGCGCGGTCCATGCGCTGCCCACGGCACCGGCCACATGGATGAGCGACTCGCAGCGGCTGTACACCGTCTGGCGCGAGGCCGCGTTGAACATGCGGCTGTAGTCGAAGGGGTTCCTGCGGTAGATGGTCTCGAAGCTGTCCATGACCCATGCCGGATTGCGCACGCAGCACACCATCCTGAAGTCGGGCACCAGTTCCACGAGCTGGTGCATGCGTGCCGTCCACTGGCGGTTGGTGTCGAAGAGGACGGGCTGCTGCTGGCCGGCATAGTAGGCATCGACGATGGCCCGGCAGATGGCCTTGCGCCGGGCCTCGTCGAAGAAGGCGTGGGATTCGCTGCCGGCGCCCATCTGCTCGAGGGCGCCGTTGACCAGCCCCGCCACGGGACTGCTCATCGCGGCGTGAAAGCGCGGGTTCTGCCGCAGGATGCCCGCGAGCAGCGTGGAGCCCGAGCGCGGCAGGCCAGAGATGAAATGCAGTGTGCGTGGCATGGGCTGCGGCACGTCAGTTACGTGAGGGGAAGACGCCTTGCAACGCAATGCAGAAGTTCAGCACGAGAAAGGGCTGGCGATTCTCATGCGCGGTGTTGCCTCCGGCCGGAGTCAGCATGTTGGGAGCCATGGCGGCGCTGGGCGTGCCGTTGGTTCGCATGTACCGCACGACCCCAGTACCCCCCCGACCGTCGAACGTCAGGTAGGACGTGCTGTCAGGCGCTGCCTGGGTGCCTGGATTGTTCAGCCCGGTCAGCAAATGGTTGTGCTGGGGCATTTCAGTGGTCAGCAGCGTGACGGAATCAGTGCCTTCCGTGGAGCCGATGTTCCAGGACTGCTGCGGGTCGGCTCCGGTGACGACATGGCCTATCAGATTGGGCAGGCCGAAGGTTGTGGTTCCGTTGCCGCCATAGAAGGTTCCGATGATGGAAAACAATGCGGGGTTGGACTGGATGGCCAGCAACTGGCCATTGCACAGCGCCCAGTTCTTGGGGGCGAAGTTGAACGGAAATTGGCGAATTTCGCCGATGAAAGCGTCCATGGTGCTGTCCTAGTTCCTGGAGGGGTAGATGCCGTAGAGCGCAATGATGTAATTCATCGCCATGCTGGGCATGATGTTGTCGTGCGGTTGGCTGTTGCCTGCGACCGTGACCGATGCGGGTGCCATGGTCTGTGGGTTGGCCCCTGCCACCGGCTGTGGCGCATAGAAGAGATCGGACCCGTTTTGTGCAGGCACCAGCCCTGTGGCCTGTGCTGCGGTAGCCAGGGAGGTGCTGGCGACAAGACCGTGGGAATGGGTGGGGATCTGGTTTGTCGTGAGCGAGACCTGTGCCACTCCGAACTGCTGACCCACGGCGCGACTGGTCAGCCCCGGGCCTGCTCCCTGCCCCACGGGCACGCGGGATCGAAGGTCCGGCAGCTTGAAGGTGGTTTGCCCGTCTCCTCCGTAGATCGTTCCCAGCAGCGAGTACAGGGCGTCGTATTCAGAGATGTTGAGCGTCGCGCCATCGCACAGGTGCCAGCCTGCGGGTGCAAAACTGCCTGCGAACAGGCGGATCTCTCCAAGGTAATAGTCCATTGCGTATTCCTGTGGGCGCGTGTCAGTTGCGCGAAGGGTAGATGCCGGTCAGCGCGATGCACGGTGTCAGCACCAGCGAGGGTTGGCAGTTCTCGTGCGGCTGATTGCCGCCGGTGTTGGAGACGCTGGCCGGCGCGATCGGCTGCTGGCCAGCGGTGCCTGGTGCATAGAAATTGGTGGGGGCGCTGGTGGCCACGAGCGTGGCCGTGGCCATGCTGTTGTTGCTGAACGCGGGCGCATCCCCGCTGTCCGTGCTTGCCATGACGAAGTGGGTGTGCTGGGGAAGATTGTTGGCGACCAAGGTGACGCTTTCCACGCCACCCGGCAAGCCTTGCTGCAAGCCGCCGCCCGTGTGCCGTGCGACCCGGCCACGAAGATCGGGAAGCGCGAAGGTAGTGCTGCCGTTTCCGCCGAATTGCGTACCCAGCAGCGAGAACAGTGCCTGGTTCTGGTTGATGGCCAGAATCTGTCCGGCGCACATCGCCCATCCCTTGGGAGGCCAGCCATAGGGATACAAGCGGATTTCTCCAATGAAGTTTTCCATGGAAGCGTTGCCTTTCTGTTATCGCTTTGTGGGGGTGCAGGAGGGGTATGAAGGTGTTCAGGCGGCAGGCGGATGCCAGGCCATGCCCAGTTGAACGGCATCGATGCCCGATGACGCGAAGCCCAGCCGGGCGTACAGCCTTTGCGCGCCGTGGTTGGCTGCATCGACGCTCAGCGTGACCCGGCGGCCCAGCACGGCGGCACTGCCTTGCACCCAGCGCAGCAGAGCCGCGCCGTATCCTTGTCCGCGTACGGCAGGCGTGATCACGATGTCCACGATGTGCAGGTCCGCTCCGTTGTCATGCACCGTCAGTGCGCCTATGGGCACGCCCCTTTCCTGCACGATGAGGCGGGGTGCGCCGGCAAAGCGGCGCTGGTAGTCGGCCTGCTGGAAGTCGTACTGCTGGTCCAGCAGCTGGGCGAGGGCGGCCCCGGGCAGTGGCAGGGATTGCAGGTGCGGGCGCGCGGAGAGAAACAGTGCGCGCTGGAAGTCGCGGTCTTCGGGTTCAGCGGGACGGGTGAACAGGCCGGGGGGGCGCAGCGCTTCAAGCAGCATGCAGGGCCTCCGCATCCATCAGGGGTTGTGCGCACTGCAGCAGCTGTGCGTGCAGCGGGCCCAGGCGCGCTTCGATATCCTGGCGATCGCCTGCGCCAAAGACGGCTGCCTTGTCCTGCCCATCAGGCGAGAAGCGTTGGTCCAGCGCCTTGGCATGCTGGCTGAGGCGCACGGCGATGCGCTGGCGTGCGGCCTCGCTCGCATGAAGGCCGAAGCGCCGGGCTATCTGCTCCATGGCCCCGGCACCCAGCTGGCTGTAGTGCAGCACAGGAACGCCCTGGCTTTCGTGCAGGCCCCGCATCCGCTCCATCAGTGCCTGCAGCACGCGCATGCGATGGTCGAGCATGGAGACAAAGGGTTGGCTGCTCCTGCCGCAACAGAACACCGGACTGGCGCCAGCCAGCGACGGGTCGCCTGACATGTGCCGGCCGGCCTGCCTGTGGTGCGAGGCCAGGATCTCCACAGGATCGCGCACCAGCATCAGGCTGGGCACCTCGGGGTAGAGGTCCTGCAGTAGCTCCCACTGGAAGATGTCCCAGGCATTCCACTTGACCACAAGGTCATGGCGCCCAGGCACGGCGACGGTGATTGCCGACACCAGACCGGCAATGCCCTCGCGCTTTTGCGCACGGTCCAGCGAGGTGTCCAGCAGCAACTCGGTGAGCACCGGTGGCTCCGACAGCACCATCGTGCTGTCCAGTTCCGACAGGCAGCCCGAGACCAGGGTAGAGCCACAGCGCGAGAGATGGAAGATGAAACCAGCGGGCCGGCGCACCGGGCGTTTCGGTCCCAGGTCTGTGCCCAACCGTGCCAGGGTGGCCAGCGGCGTGCGCGGTCGCAGAAACTGGTTCAGCGGCTGGCGCTGGAGGCAGCGGCCGATGTATTCGTCATGGAAGGGTTCGGTGGCGGGCCCGTCCGGCAGGCACCACTGGATGCTGCGCGTGCGTGCCTCGTACCTGTGGGGCAGCCAGCCGCCGGCCACCAATGCGGCGGCTGGCACGGCGGCCGCCTGGTTCACCTGCTCCAGCGCCTGCATGAGCTGGGTATCGTTCCAGGCGGGAAGACACCACAGCCGGCGCAACTGGGTCAACAGCGACTCCACGCTCCTGGCCTGCTGGAGCAAGGCCTGTTGCTGGGGGCTTGCAATCAGTTCTGCAAAGGCTGCCTGCAGCTCATGCATGGGCCTGCCCCTTGCCGATGCGGTCGGCCAGCCAGGCGTTGGCAATGCAGTCGATGACCAGATGGGTGCGGTCCTGCGTGCTCTGGTTCAGCACTTCATGCGTGGCGTCGGCGTTGAAGTACCAGAGCTCTCCTGGGGCCATGGGGATCTCCAGGCCTTCCACGATGAACCGCACATCGGGGTGTGTGTAGACGGGCACGTGCAGTCGCGCCTGGCCATGCTCCAGGCTCAAGCCATGGTCGCGATGCGGCTTGATGGATGAGCCGGCCTTCAGCTGCATCAGGCGCACGGAGCGCAGCGGGCATTGCAACTGGTCCAGCACCTCACGCATCGCCGGGCTGTGCTGCAGCGAGGGCAGGTCGGCCCATTCTTCGTCAGGCGCCTCGATGGAGAAACTCTGAAGAAGAGGGTGGGCCGTCACATGCTGGCGCTGGCAGCGCAGCGGCACCACGCGCCATGCCCCTTCGTAGCCGCGGTGGTTCACATGGTCACACCAGTGTGAGGACAGCAGCGCATCGACCTCGTCCCGCAGCCCCTGCAGCCGTACCTCGGCCTCCAGCCGGGCAAACAGGGGTGCGCCGGCGCATGCGTCGGCAGGTGTGCAAGACGGGATGGCCCTGGCATTCATTGAAGTGCCTTGGCCAGCGGCAGGGGTGAGTCCACCAGCGGCACCACGCCACATGCTGCCGGGCCTGGTTCGGCCGCCTGCTCCATCTGCAGCAGCGCCTGTATGCGCGAGACGCAGGCAGCGATGCTGAGCTGGTGCGTGGCCAAGGCCAGGTCCGGAGCAGAGGGCACCTCGTAAGGAGAGTCGATGCCGGTGAACTGGCGCAGCTCGCCGCGGCGGGCTTTCATGTACAGGCCCTTGGGGTCGCGCTGCTCGGCGACGGACAGGGGAACATCCACGAAGATCTCGAAGAAGTCGCCCTTGTCGAACAAGGCCCGCGCAGCATCGCGCTCGGCCCGGAAAGGGGAGATGAAGGCGGCGATCACGATGGTTCCCGCATCCACGAACAGCCGTGCGACCTCTGAAACCCTGCGGATGTTCTCTGCACGGTCTTCGTTGGAGAAACCCAGGTCGCGGTTCAGGCCCTGGCGGATGTTGTCGCCATCAAGCACATAGGTGCGTCTGCCGGCGGCATGCAGCCGAGCCTGCAGCGCATTCGCGATTGTCGATTTGCCAGATCCGGAAAGACCGGTGAGCCATATGGCGCATGCCCTGTGGCCATGCAGATTTTCCCTGTCTTGCCTGGTAATGCAAAACGGTTGTGCATGTACGTCGGGCGGTGGGGTATGGCCGGAAAATGGCATGGCTTGGGTGGGAAAGCGGGAAAACGAAAGACGGGTCAATCGGACAGGGCGAATATCTACGAATTGTTAAGAAATTTCAAGAAAAATTACTGACGACAACATTCGCTTCTCCGCAGTGCAGGCGCACCCGTCTCCCCGGGGAAAACGTGCCGGAGCGTCCTGTCAGGGGATTGGGTGGGATGTCAATAACCAACGGCGATGGTTGTTGGCTATCTATTTATTTCAAGAAGGCATTTTCAATAGTTTTTTGAAAACGTTTATCGACCATGCAAGCAGGTGAGATTTTGGTCGAAATGATTTTTCATTTTCATTAATACCATTTGCTCCAATGAATATCGCTGAAATGAGAGGAAGCCGCGATCATAGGAGACGCACGGAAAGTGGTATATCACTGGAAATAGGTATTTGTATGGGACGCTCCGTTGCCGGCATCAAGTTCATATCGGCTGCCGAGCGTTCCTGCGCGTGCACGGGCCCGCAGCCCTTTTTCCGTCCGGCGCCGGCAGGTCACGTGTGATGGAGGTTGGAAGCAGGACCGCTGCGTGTATGTCGCCCGAACGGGCTGCAGGCGGCGCAGGCGGCAAATGACGGGTCCCGGCTGCGACCCGAGGCAATGGCATAGGCCGGCCCTGCCTGCGAGCCGTTGCGCGACAGAGGGCTGGCAGCGCTCCTACCGGCAGGACGCAGGGGGGTATGCCCGCGGCAGCATGAAAAAAGCCCCTGGCTCTTGCGAACCAGGGGCTTCTTGTTTGGTGCCGGAGAAAGGAATCGAACCCTCGACCTTCTCATTACGAATGAGCTGCTCTACCAACTGAGCTACACCGGCGACAGACAAAAATTATAACGGCAAATTTATGCCTCGGAATGGTATTGCGTCACTTTTTCGACTTCGTTCTTCGAGCCGAGGATGACGCTCACACGTTCGTGCAGCTGCGTGGGCTGGATGTCGAGGATGCGCTGCTTGCCGTTGGTGGCGGCGCCGCCGGCCTGCTCGACCAGCCAGGCCATGGGGTTGGCTTCATACATCAGGCGCAGCTTGCCGGGCTTGTTGGGCTCGCGGCGGTCCCAGGGGTACATGAAGATGCCGCCGCGGGTCATGATGCGGTGCACGTCGGCCACCATGGAGGCGATCCAGCGCATGTTGAAGTCCTTGCCGCGCGGGCCTTCCACGCCGGCCAGGCATTCGTCCACGTAGCGCTTGACGGGGGTGTCCCAGTGGCGCATGTTGGACATGTTGATGGCGAATTCCTTGGTGTCCTCGGGGATGCGGATGTTTTCCTGCACCAGCACGAAGGAGCCTTGCTCGCGGTCCAGCGTGAACATGGAGACGCCGTCGCCCACGGTCAGCACCAGGGTGGTCTGCGGGCCGTAGATGCAGTAGCCGGCCGCTACCTGCTGGGTGCCGGGCTGCATGAAGTCCTGCTCGGTCACGCCGGGGTGGCCTTCGGGCTTCTTGAGCACGCTGAAGATGGTGCCGATGGAGACGTTGACGTCGATGTTGGACGAGCCGTCCAGCGGATCGAACATCAGCAGGTACTCGCCGTGCGGGTAGCGGTTGGGCACCAGGTAGATGCCTTCCATTTCCTCGGAGGCCATGGCCGCCAGGTGGCCGCCCCATTCGTTGGCCTCGATCAGCACCTCGTTGGCGATGATGTCCAGCTTCTTCTGGACTTCGCCCTGCACGTTCTCGCTGCCGGCCGTGCCCAGCACGTCGCCGATGGCGCCCTTGTTGACGGATTGGCTGATGCGCTTGCAGGCGCGTGCCACGACTTCCAGCAGCAGGCGCAGCTGGCCGGGGATGAGGCCGTCCACGCGTTGCTGCTCGACCAGGTAGCGGGTCAGGCTGACGTTTTTCTTCATGGGTTCAACTCCTAAAAATCCGGGAGCAGATGCGGCATGGCGTATGCATCTGCTGATGAACAGCATTTCAGTGATTCCTGGCTTGCAGCATAAAACCGACGCTGCTCAAGCCAGGGACACCGAGGAAGAGCCGCCTCGCACCGAGGGTGTCGTCCCCCTGCAAGGGGGAAGGCGCGAAGCGACTCAGGGGGTGGCTCGTCAATCCGCGAGGGCGCGGGTGACGACTTCACGCACGTCGTTGCTGAGTTCGGCGCGAGCCGCCACGCGGGCGATGGCTTCACGTGCAGCCGTGCGGTAGGGCTCGGCCAGCTTGCTCCAGCGGTCCAGGGCACGCGCCAAGCGGGCGGCGACCTGGGGGTTGATGGCGTCCAGCTCGATGACGCGCTCGCTCCAGAACACGTAGCCCGCCGCGTCGGCGCGGTGGAAGGCGCCGGGATTGGCGCTGCAGTAGCTGAAGATCAGGCTGCGCGCGCGGTTGGGGTTTTTGATCTGGAAGTCGGGGTGCTTCATCAGCTGCTTGACGGCCGGCAGCACGTTGCCGCCACGGTCGCAGGCGCCGCCCTGCAGCGCGAACCACTTGTCCAGGACCAGTGCATCGTGCTGGAACAGCTTGTGGAAACGTGCCAGGGCCTGGGCGGCCAGCGGGTGGCCGCTTTGCACCAGTGCCGTCAGGGCGCTCATGCGGTCGGTCATGTTGCCTGCGTCCTTGAAGCGCTGCAGCGCCTTGCCGGGCCAGACCGTGTCGCCCGAGGCGCGCGCGGCCAGGCACAGCATGGACAGTGCCATGCCGGACAGGGCGCGGCGGCCGGAGCTGACGGGGTCGGGGCGGTAGGCGCCGGTGTCGCTGTGCTCCTGCCATGCCTGCTGCCAGTCGGCCTGCAGTTCGGTGGCCAGTTGCTGGCGCATGGCTTCGCGCACGGCGTGCACGCGCTGAGGATCGACCACGGCCAGCTGCTCGGCAATGTAGCTTTCGCCGGGCAGGGTCAGCATCAGTTCCTTGAAGGCCGCATCCAGCTGCGGATGGCGCAGCACGCCGCGCATGGCCTCGACGAAGGAGGCCGGCAGCAGGGCAGCGGCGATCTGGCCGCTGGCGTCTGCCGTGATGGAGGTGTCGCCAATGGCCTGCAGCGCGATGCGCAGGCCCAGGCGCTGGCCGGCTTCCCAGCGGTTGAAGGCATCGCTGTCATGGGCCAGCAGGGTCAGCAAGGCGGCATCGCTGTCGCTGTGCTGCAGCACCACGGGGGCGCTGAAGCCGCGCAGCAGCGAGGGCACGGGCTCCTGGTCCACGTCGGTGAAGACGAAGCTGTGGCTGGGTTCGGACAGCACCAGCAGGCGGCTGTCGCCGGCTGCCTGCGCATCTTCGCCCTGCAGGCGCAGGGTCAGCGCGCGGCCGTCCTGGCCCAGCAGGCCCATCTGCACGGGGATGACGAAGGGCAGCTTCTCGGCCTGGCCGGGCGTGGGCGCGCAGCTTTGGCTCAGCGTCAGCGTGTAGGTGCGGGCGGCCGCGTCATAGCTGCCTTCGGCGCGCAGCTGTGGCGTGCCGGCCTGGCTGTACCAGCGCTTGAACTGGTCCAGGCGCCGGGCCAGCTCGCTGTCGGGGTTGGCGTCGGCCATGGCCTGGGCGAAGTCGTCGCAGGTCACTGCGTGGCCGTCATGGCGCTCGAAATACAGCTTCATGCCCTTGGCGAAGCCTTCGCGGCCCACCAGGTTGTGCTGCATGCGCACGACCTCGGCACCTTTTTCGTAGATGGTGACGGTGTAGAAGTTGTTGATCTCGATGTAGCTGTCGGGCCGCACCGGGTGGGCCATGGGGCCTGCATCCTCGGGGAACTGGGCGGTACGCAGCACGCGCACGTCCTCGATGCGCTTGACGGCGCGCGCCGAGGGGCTGCCCGCCATGTCCATGCTGAATTCCTGGTCGCGGAAGACGGTCAGGCCTTCCTTGAGCGATAGCTGGAACCAGTCGCGGCAGGTGACGCGGTTGCCGGTCCAGTTGTGGAAGTACTCGTGGCCGACGACGGACTCGATGTTGGCGTAGTCGGTGTCGGTGGCCGTGGACTGGCTGGCCAGGACGTACTTGGTATTGAAGACGTTCAGGCCCTTGTTCTCCATGGCGCCCATGTTGAAGTCGCTGGTGGCGACGATCATGAAGCGGTCCAGGTCCAGCGACAGGCCGAAGCGGGCCTCGTCCCAGGCCACGCTGGCCATG